>SL_8KL_010_SEDDRAFT_10001894_pt1 | contig 18060 bp, 26 predicted proteins | sample SodLakKL_010_SED_4_FD_11160 | JGI IMG/M metagenome (IMG submission 11160)
ATGAAGAATCAGAGAAAAAGGAACCAGCTTTTGTAGATCCTGCAGCGAGGACTGTTGGAGAGGTAATGTTGGGAGCCAATTCATTCCTTTTCCCTGGGTCCATCGTCAAAGGTGACAAATCTAAAGTAGAGATTGGCGAAGACAGTATATTAATGAACAGCTCTTCCCTGAAAAGCAGTGAAGAACACCAGACCGTTTTGGGCAATAAAACTTTCATCTCTCCAGGTGCTGATTTGAGAGGATGCACTATAGGAAATGGAACTATGGTTGGAATCGATGCGGTTGTTTTAGAAGGTGCAGAAGTAGGAAAAAACGCCATAATAGGTACAAATGCTATAGTTCCTGAAGGTGCTAAGATACCGGACGGAAAACTCGTTTTGGGTCAACCGGCTGAGATAGTTAGAGATGTTTCTGACGAAGAACTAGAGAAGATTCAAAAGATAAGATCTGATCTTATGGAGAGGAGGAAGGAATTCAAGATGATAGAAAAAAGAGCTGAAAGATTCAATGTGAACAAAACTCCTAAACGTCCTAAAGAGATATTGGAAGAGAACAAAATGGAAATGACAGATAGTAATAAGAACAACGTTCCTGATCTTAGCGAGATCAGGGAAAAACTGAAAGAAGAATCAGAAGACAAACACGTATTTTAAAAAGATAAATGGTGGGGCCGCCGAAATTTGAATTCGGGTACCAGGCTCCCAAAGCCCGAAGGATCGACCAAGCTACCCCACGGCCCCTTTTGGAGTTGCTTAGGCAAAATGAGGTTACAAATAAATACTTTCTCCCTCTTTAGATTTTTTATAATATATAGACAATAAACAAGTTTCTTTTAGTTGCTATCTTTGTGCATAAACGGAAAATATTTTTAGAGCGAATCTATAGGTTTATCTGGAGATAAGCTTGAAACGGAAAGATATAAAAGCAGGAGTACTGAGAATCGAAGGCACTAACTGTGAAGAAGAATCGTATCTAGCATTCAAACGCCTTGGGGCTCAGGCTGAAAAAGTGCACCTAAAGCAGTTAATCAAACAGGACGTAGACAAAGACGAAGAGAGAGAATTACAAGATTACGATATTTTGATGATACCTGGTGGTTTTTCTGCTGGAGACTATATCCGCGCAGGAGCTATCTTCGGGGCAAGAATCAAAAGCAGATTGGGTGAGGAACTAAAGGCCTTTGTGAAAACTGGAAAACCTATATTGGGGGTATGCAATGGTTTCCAAGTCCTTGTGGAGATCGGTCTTCTTCCAGCAGCAGATAAAGTGATGAGTGAAGTTCCTACGGCCGCTTTGGAAACTAACGATAGCAACAAATTCGAATGTAGACCTTCTCTTCTTCGAGTTGAAGATAACTCTAACTGTATTTTTACTAGAAAATATGAAAAACAGGAAACAGTGCTTTATCCTTCCGCTCACAAGGAAGGAAAATTCGTCCTCGATAAAAAGTTATCAGTTGATGATCTTGAAAAAAATGATCAAATCGTTTTTAGATACACTACTCCAGATGGTAGTGATCCCAAATATCCGTGGAATCCTAACGGTTCTATTGACCATATCGCTGGTATCTGCAACCCGGAGGGCAACGTTCTAGGACTGATGCCACATCCAGAAAGGGTCTTCAGCAAGCATACAAATCCTGATTGGACAAGAGATGGAATTGCGGGAAATAAAGGTGATGGAAAACCGCTATTTGAATCGGCCCTAAATTATCTTGAAAACAACTTCTGAAAAATAATCTTATGGAATCTTTACCACTAAATGCACTTCATCACCATCTTTTAAATCAAGTTCATCCCTCAACTTGTTTTCTGCCACAATCTCGGCCTGTTTTTCATATCTAGTTTTTTCTGGCATTATCAAAAGAGAATCTACACCATTTATTTTCGAGGGGAAACATTCGACATAACCAAAACGCTTTCCTTTCTCCACAAAACCATCGATCACAATACCATCTTTTTCCTTTAATTTGTTGTATTTTTTTATTGACTTATCTTTCAATCTCACATTAAGAGTCCCTTCAAAAGGTTCAAAACCGAATGTCCCTCTAAAACGCTTTTTGTAACCTTCTAAAGCAAGAAAATACCTTGCTTCGCCAACACCCGATACGACCTCTCCTCTTAATAACATNGTTGACTCTTCCGTGTCCTCTTTTTTTTCCTCTAGTAAAAAATCTTCTCCGAGTAATTCTAGATGAGATCCGGAACGGAGAAAGGCTACAGCATTCTTTTGCTCCAATGCTCTCTTTTTCAGTTCTTTATCGTTGGTAACGACAACACCGTCAAGTTTTTCGGCCGCTTCCAACACGCCATCATCCCCTTTCTTTTCAACTTCAACCTTACAATATTTCTTACTAAGTTCTAAAGGAGCTTTTTTGTCTAAAGCCATCAACTCATCGATAACAGAAGAAGGAACGTATATCTGAGCATTACCAATCAACCTTCTGATCTCATAGTCCAAATTAAGGGAGAACTGAAAGGGCATCAAAAGGCTGTTAGTGTCTAGTATAACTTTGGTCATGATTTGCAAATCGATAATAAAAAGGTGTTCTAATATCTTTCGCCCTACTATTTAGCAAATTAAGAACTTTAATCAACCATGATTTTTTCTAGATTCAAGAATTCTTTTTATTTCTGCCTGTGCTTCCTTAATAGACTTTGAAGTGTCGATTACGTGCCATTCGTCTACTATTGAAAGCGCTCTTTTTCTGATTTTTTTAAGATCCTCCTCGTTTTCAAATATTTGCCTGTTTTTACGATCGTTCAATCTTTTCAAAGCCTCCTCGGGTTCCACGTCTAAAAAGAACATGAATGGTGATGTGGGAAAAAGAGCCGATAAAAGTTTGTAAGATTTACTCACCAGAGGTTCCGGGAGATAAGCCACACTGCACAGATACCTTACGAAGATCAATGTATCTATACTTTTGTCAACTCTCAAAAAAGAATTGATAACATCAAGAGTGAAATAGAAAGTAGCCTTTACCCTATTGTATTTTCCCTCGCCTTTTAAAGCCTCTTCTGCTTTGGTTCCAAATAAACTGTCCGAACAGGGATGAGAACGTAGGACCACTTTTTCTCCGTTATTCGAATATCTTTCCTTTATCAGATGAGCGTGAGTGTCTTTTCCTGCAGCATCGAGTCCGTCTATTACTATTAACCGCATCAATCTGTTCATAAATAAACCAAGATATAATAACTTATTGAACTAACAAGAGCGACCAATAGATTATCTACTCCCTTTATCGAAAAAATTTCTACTAATGTAGCTATCAAAACAACTATAGGAAGGACCAATAGGTTTTCAGGAAGACCTCCTAGATAAAAAAGAGCAACGCTAATCATCCCAAGCGAGGAAAAAAACATCGCTACAGATCCTTCGAGGCTTTTTTTATCAAGTGCAAAATTGAGTCGATGTTTCCCGAACTTCTTTCCTATCAAAGAAGCTATCCCGTCACCATATGACATGCAGATTATGCCGAGAGCTATTATCTCGAGGTTTTCGAAAAATAGAAAAGCTAGGGCTGTCCAACTGATAGAATAGTAAAAAAGGCCAAGACCATGTCCAGTATTGGAAGTTTCGCTGTTCGGTCCTATAGATGATTTAGGACTTATCAAAAAAGTAAGAAGAATGAACGGTGCAGCTGCGAGCCACACCATAACCCATCGGGTGTCAAAAAGTGGAAGTACAAAAACGATGTTTCCAACCATTATATGGATGAGTTTTCTTCTGAGGAACAAGTTTCTTTTAGAATTGAACTCAAAAATGTATAATAAAATACCTACATAAAGATAGACGATGATAACTCCAAGGATATCTCCTGAGGACATTGAACCAAAGTATGTCTGATCGATATATAATATTACCTTTTCTACAGGAGGGCTAGGGATAAATAACCCTATGCTCAATAGGAAGATGTATTCATGCAGCCATTGTGGAATGAAAGGATGCTCAAATTCGATAGTACGCTAGTGATAGCAGACTTGCACATAGGTTATGAGAGAGAACTTGAAGAGAAGGGGATAAACATCCCTGAACAAAGCCAGAAGATGATCAAAAAAGTTTTTGATATCCTTAAAAGGGAAGATATTGAGAGATTGGTGATAAACGGCGATTTTAAACATAATATTCCTAAGGCAACATGGCAGGAATATCAAGACATACCTGAAGCTATAGACATTTGGCTAAAAGCGGTTAAAGAGATCCATCTTCTGCCCGGAAACCATGATGGGGGCATCGAAAAATATCTTCCATCTGACGTGAAAATCCACAGTTCTAGTGGAGCGGTCATAGATGATATCGGGTTCTTCCATGGACATGCCATACCCGATGAAGATGTGGTTTCTACCCGTTCTGTCGTGATCGGTCACTCTCATCCAGCAGTCACTTTTAGAGATTCCCTAGATAATAAAGAAAAAAAAGAATGCTGGGTCAAGTTTAATTATGAATGGAAGGATCTGAAAGGAAAAGCGATAATAATGCCTCATCTGAATCATCTACTCGGAGGTATAAGTATAAATGAAGATGGCTACCTCGGACCTTTTTTGAAAAATTCTAAATTGGAACAGGAAAAAGTCTATCTGCTAGATGGCACTTATTTAGGGGTAAGAAAAAGCCTCTATAATAAGCGCACGTTATGATAATCTTTATCTGAGATAACCTGTATCGGAACCGTTAAACAGACCCGTGAATCCATCAAACCAAGGTTTTTAGCGGCCAACCCTCCTTTGATAGATATCTTATAATCAATGTTATGAGTTTCAGCAGTATTCAAAGCGTGTCCGATAGACATACCGAGGTCTAAAAGCCGGAAAACACAGTTCGGCCCCTCAAATATTTGCTCTGTCTGTTCAGCCTCTGAAAAGTCTTTACAGCTCTCATATCCACAAGCCTTACAGTCTATGCCAAGAGAAGGATGGTTTTTCAACCCGATTATCAGTATCTCATCGGATGAATTCACCAGATCTCCTTCTTCACTATAGGTTTCATCCATAAACTCATCGGAAAGTTGATATAATTCTTCTGCAAGCATCTCTTTTTCGGCTTCATCTAACACCATGGTCTCCAAGAAGTTACCCGATGACTTTGGTGAGGTTTGAGCTGAGATATTCATGAGGTCAATAACTATTTCAGTTATCCTTTTCTTTTTCAATTTACCCACAGTGTAGGGATTGAAATAGTGTGTTATTAATCTTCCCATCTACTATATGTCAAAACTTTTGTCTAAAGTTGCTAAAATAGCTAAGATAGCTCCAAGAAGACCAACGATCCCTGCCAATGCGCCAACTATCCCTCCTAGACTTATCAGGACAAATGAAAAAATTGAAGCAAGAAGCGCCCACTTTTTTGTATTTACATTAATCCTGTGATAAGATAACAGGAGGGCAAATCCAAATATGATATTTATTAGAAAGTAAAAAATCCTAGTGTACTCAAATCTTTCTATCATGGTCAATAAGAAATGTAAAGCGCCTATTCCGATCGANATATATCCTCCCAAGGCAAGNAGTATGGAATGAAGTGGAAGCTTTTCAAGTTCTTCTACCGATTTAGGGCTGTCTTCCCATATATCCTTGATAAGGTTTGTATCCATCATTTCACTCATGACCTTTCGATATATAATTCTAATTCTTTTAGAGAACTTACGGCAAAAATTATATCAGCTTGAGTTAAATAACGCAAAGTATGAGATTGATCGTCTCGTCAACACAGGATGAAGCCAGTAAGAATATATTATCTAAACTAATAGACTCGAATTGGAAGGAATGTGATCGATGGGATGAAAATCCGGTCTATGAAAGAGAAGACGATCTTTTAGTAACCATTAACGAACGCCACATCTACTTTGATGATATCGATAAAAAATTGGAGAGTTATATGGGAGTTGAATTTGATGAGGTGGTCTATATATCAAAGCATTCTTCTGAGGCAGGTGTTGATTCTCTCACTGTACATCCCATCGGTAACTATGGTGAAGCAAAATACGGTGGTAAAGAAGGAAAATTAGTGCCGGCTTCACCTCACAATATGACCCGAGCATTTCATATTTTACGAGAGAAGGCCGAAAAGGAAGACATACAAGACGAATATAAAATCTCATTTGAAGCGACTCATCACGGACCGTTCCTAGAAACTCCTACTTACTACATCGAGATAGGCAGCGATATAGATTCATGGAAAGATGATAGAGCTGGAAAGGTGATAGCGGAAACAGTCATAGAAGTTAAAAAAAGAAGGAGTGAAGATGAACCTGTTACAATATGTATCGGGGGTGGACATTACACACCTAGATTCACCGAGCTAGCGAAGAGTCGTAAAGTCGTTTTAGGACATATAGTCCCTGCATGGGGCATGAAATATCTTAATAAAAATAGTTTTTCTGAAGCTGTCAATAAAACACCTGGTGTGGAATATATCTACTTCGACAGGAGTAGTACCTCTGGGGAGGAGAGAAAAAGAGTCAAAGATTGGGGAAATGACCTAGGACTCAAGGTAATCCGGTCTAGCGATCTGGAAAAAAGGTGAGATTCATTGCTTTTCCCACTTTCCAAGTTCCATAACTACAGAAAGCGTTCTTCCCTCTTTTATCTCCTCTCTCACTCTGTTCTCCTTTTCCATAACATCTAGAGCTCGGTTCGCTATCTGAACGGCTTCTTCTTTTGGCACGACCATCACTCCACTGTCGTCTCCAATTATCCAATCTCCAGTTCTTACCTTTCTTTCACCGCACACGATATCGTCTTCTAAGGCACCGTATCCCTTAGGTTCGCCGGCGTTAGAAGCCCTGTATCTTGCGAAAACAGGAAAATTCATCTCTCTGATGTCCCCTACATCTCTCACTGCTCCATCAATAACAACTCCTTGGATACCTTTCTGCTGGCATGACCAGGAAGCTAGTTCGCCCCATACCGCGGTTTTTCCCGCGTCAGCGTCAATAACTATTATCCGGTTTTTATCCGCTTTATCTATAGCTTCAACTGGTTTTGCCCAGTCTCCATCGACAGTTTTGACAGTAAGAGCTTTGCCGACTATCTTTTTTCCAGTGGTGGTTAAAGGTTCTATACCTTTCATACAGGGCTCTCGATGCATCGCGTCAGAGATATTTGGGGTTGAAACTTCCTGAAAAACTTCCTTTATCTCAGCTGGACCCCGTTTTTTCTTGACTTCGGATTTTATAGATATTCCTTCACGAATCGCTTTTTTTACATTTTCTGCAGCCTGCTTGACGTCTTTAGCTTTTATTATAGCGCCTCCAACTATGATTATATCTGCACCTCTTTTCACTATCTCCGGCGCAGTCTCAGAGTTCAAACCACCAGCGGCAGCTACTGGTAAAGTTGTAGCCTCAGATACTTTCTCTACAAGTTCACCTGGTTCCTCCCCTTTCATCTGCGCATCTATACCTATATGAACACCGATATAATCGACACCTAATTCCGTAACTTCCTCAGCCCTCTTTACCTGATCTTCAACGCGAATTAAATCAGCAAAAATTTCTGAATCGTAATTTCGCGCCGCTCTGATGCCCTCTTTTAAGGTTTCATCGTCTGCAGCACCTAAAACCCCTATTATATCTGCTCCAGCTTTAGCAGCCATCTCCACTTCTACCCCGCCGACATCCATGGTCTTCATATCAGCTACCAATTTTTTTTCGGGAAATTCTTTTCTCAATTTTCTAATAGCATCCATACCCTCGGATTTTATCAAAGGTGTACCGACCTCTATCCAATCTACACCGCCTTTTACAGCTTCTTTCGCTATCCTGATAGCTCTTTTGATGTTCATCAAATCTAGCGCTACTTGTAATTTCGGGAAATCTTCTTCCATATTTTCACCTTTCTGACTACGTAGTAAGAAAATGACTTTCTGATAAAAAACTTTAGGTCGTTTAAATGGTTTTAAAGACTCTATTGAACAAGTAAAGGCAAAAATAGAAGTATTAGTTCCTCATAGATATTAACAGTGATAAGTATGGTGAAAGAAAAACTTAGATATGAGAATGATATCTGTTTTGAGATAAATATTGGAGAAGATAATGTCCCCCAATATGATGTATTAGTCGCAGGTTTTCCAGGTACAGGTCTAATAGGAGGGATCGCTTCTGAGCAGCTTATAAACACTCTCGATTTAAAACAAGTTGCTTCGATCGATTGTAATGAGTTCCCACCTACCGCTGTTATCTTTGATGGGATACCCAGAAGACCGGTAAGATTTTTTGCGGGAGAAAAATTCCTTCTAGTCAAATCAGATATGGTCATACCTCCAAATCTGTCTTCAAGTTTGGCAAAAACGATAATAGATTTTTCTATAGACCAGGGAGTGGAAGAAGTGATCATATTTGACGGTATACCAAAGAGGAATGAAGATGCCGAAGAGAAAGTCTGGGGTGTTTTGAGTTCACATGCAGCTAAAACAGAAGCTGAAAAATTGAACTTAGAGATCATCTCAAGAGGTGCAATATCAGGGATATCTAGTTCATTACTTTTGAATGCACATGAAAAAAATATCAAAGCCGTAGGTATGCTGGCAGAAGGAAAACCAAATATGCCTGATCCTAGAGCTTCCGCTACTCTCCTTCAGAGATTTGCAGATTATAGAGATATCGATATAGAAACTGATTCCCTAATTGAGAGTGCAGAGAAACTAGAAGAACAGTATGCTCAGATGGTCGATCAGGCCAACAAGGCCCAGCAAGATATGGACAGGAAGAGTGCACACCCACCTCTATACGGATAAAATGCTCGAAGAGATATCAGCTGGTGTTCTGGTATATAGAGAGGCCGGACCCATTAAATACCTTTTATTACATTATCCAGCAGGGCACTGGGATTTCCCTAAGGGCCACGTGGAAGAAGACGAGTCTATGGAAGAAACTGCTTTAAGAGAATTGAGGGAAGAAACTGGGATTGGAGAAGACGAGGTATACCTAAGAAATGGTTTCAGGGAGACTATAGATTATCTCTACAAAAAACGAGGAGAACTTTCTCATAAAAAAGTCATCTTCTTTTTGGGTAAAACCGAAAAGAAAGAAGTAAGTATATCTAGAGAACATCAGGGGTATCTTTGGCTTCCGTTCCAGGAAGCAAAACAAAAAGTCACCTTTAGGAACGCAAGGAAATTACTTGAAAAATCTAAAGATTACCTTGAAAAGGAAAATACAAAAGCGACGTAAAGATTAAATACAAATCCTCAATGGTTTCCACAGTTCTTCGGTGGAATATATATGAAAAAACTAATCAGGAAAGGAAAGGTTAAGGAGGTTTACGAGATAGGCCCGGATGAGTTAGAATTTCATTTTACAGATAATATCTCAGTTTTTGATAAAGTTGTTCCTAATGAAATACCGAGGAAAGGAGAAACTCTGTGTAAAACCTCGACCTATTGGTTCGAAAAGACCGAAGAGCTAGGTTTTGATACCCACTTCATCGATATGACTGAAGAAGACAAGATGAAAGTTGAGAGAGTGCAAGTAATCGAGGATTACGATAAGATAGATGAAGAGACCACCAACTATCTCATACCGTTGGAATTTATCGCACGATATTTTGTCGCTGGTTCTCTACACGATAGGATAGAAAAGGAAAAAATCGACTACGAAATACTTGGATTTGATCAGAAGCCAGAGTATGGAGATCGTCTACCAGAGCCCCATTTCGAATTGACAACAAAATTGGAAGAATTCGACAGAAAATTGGATAAAGAAGAAGCTCTTTCGATAGCCGGCCTGACTGAAGAAGAATTTGAAAAGATAAAAGAGATGGTCTTCCAGATAGACGAGTTTATCGAAGAAAATGTTGAGAAAAATGGTCTTATCCATGTCGATGGTAAGAAGGAATTCGCGATGAACGAGAATAGAGAATTGATGGTCATCGATACATTCGGAACTGCTGATGAAGATAGGTTCTGGGAAAAGGACGAATATGAAAAGGGTAATTTCGTCCAGAAAAGTAAAGAGTTTGTACGTCAATATTATAGAGAATCTGGGTATCATGAAGAGTTGATGGGGGCTAGAGAAAAAAACGATAAAGAACCTCCTATACCTCCTCTTCCAGAGGACATGGTAAAAAAGACCTCTGAACTTTATCTAAACCTTATGTTTAGACTAACAGACGGAACTTATGGTGATTAAAAATGGTAAAAGATCTAATATCTATATTGGACGTAAAGGATGGATTAAAAGAGATACTCCGTAGAGCTGGAGAAATGAAGAAAAAATACAAAAATGGAGAGTATCCGACTCCTCTCGAAAACAAAAGTTTGGGTATGATCTTCGAAAAGCCGAGCACTAGAACGAGGATATCTTTTGAAGTGGGAACCACCCAGTTAGGTGGACACGCATTGTATCTTAGTCCAAAGGACCTACAGTTGGGCAGAGGTGAGACTATTGCGGATACCGCAAAAGTTCTAAGCAGATATGTAGACGGTATCATGTACAGGGCATTTGATCACGAGATGATGGTTGAATTGGCTCAGAATTCTTCTGTACCTGTTATAAGCGGACTCGATGATAAAGAACATCCCTGTCAGATACTTGCTGATCTCCTGACTATCAAAGAAAAGAAAGGCGACTTCGATCAAAAATTGACATATGTGGGTGATGGTAACAATGTTTGTAATTCTCTGATGCTTGGAGCAGCTATAGTCGGTATGGACATGGTCGCATGCACTCCTGAGGATTATAAGCCTGATCAAGATATATTTGATAAAGCTGTAGAACTCGGAAGGAAGAACGGAGCGGAGATAACACATCACGACATACCTATAGAAGCAGTGAAAGACGCTGATATAATATATACAGATGTTTGGATTTCAATGGGAGATGAAGACGAAGAAGAGAAGCGAAAGAAGGATTTCGAAGATTACCAGGTTAACAAAGAACTTCTGAAGCCTGCTGACGACGATGTTATAGTGATGCACTGCCTACCCGCTCACAGAGGTGTCGAGATAACTAGTGAAGTGATGGATGGTCCACATTCAGTTGTATTCGATCAGGCGGAAAATCGTCTCCATGCTCAAAAAGGACTTATGTTGGAACTCATGGGTTAATTGAGGTAATATATATGGATTCACATGTCAAGCGGATGTTAGACGTCTCTTTTTCGGAGACCATGAAGATATCGAAGTTAGCTAGCAATATGGAAGAGGAAGGGAAAAATATAATATCTCTCGCTGTAGGAGAACCCGACTTTGATACCCCTGACTTCATTATCGAAGCAGCTTATTCAGCTATGAAGGAAGGTTTTACACATTATACTCAATCCCAAGGTATACCAGAATTGAGAGAAGCTATAGCTGACAAGATCAGAAACGAAAACGATCTTGATTTCTCTTCAGATAACATCCTAGTAACTCCAACTAAACAAGCTATCTTCATGTCCGTATTGGCTCATCTAGATGACGGAGGCGAAGTCATACTATCTGATCCAGCCTGGGTTTCTTATAAGCCGATAGTTAAATTTGCTGACGGCATAGTTAGAAGAGCTCCGGTCGATGAAGAGGATTTCTCGCTTGATCCTGATGTACTGCAGGATAAGGTAACATCTCGAACCAAGATGATCCTTTTAAATTCACCGAATAATCCTACTGGAAAAACACTCGATAGAGATGATATGAAAGCCATAAGAGATATAGCCATCGACAACGACCTTTTAGTGTTGACAGACGAAGTCTACGAAAAATTGGTCTTCGAAGGAGAGCATATATCGATCGGTTCTATGGATGGAATGAGAGAAAGGACTATCACTGTTAACGGATTTTCCAAAGCTTATGCAATGACTGGATGGAGACTGGGCTGGGCAGCCTGTAATGAAGACCTTTTGGAAAATATAGCTAAGATTCAGACTCACTCTATAACTTGTGCTACTTCTTTTGCACAGAAAGCAGGACTAGAAGCTCTAACTAATAGGAAGAAATCTGAAGAGGCTATCGATTTCATGATGAGCAAATATAGAGAGAGGAGAGAACTAATAGTTGAGAGGCTGAACGAGATAGAGGGATTCAAATGCAGTAAACCGAATTCTACATTCTATACATTCCCAGAATACGATTTCAACATGGATAGCATGGAACTTTCGATGTATCTACTCGAGGAAGCAAAAGTGGCGACGACGCCAGGCTCAGCTTTTGGAGACCAAGGTGAAGGACATTTAAGACTTTCATTCGCTAATTCGTTAGAGAACATCAAAGAGGCGATGGATAGAATAGAAGAATCTGTAGAAAAGCTTTGAAGGAAAAGACTTAAAATATCATTCGATATCGATAGTTCAGTTTGATGATGAAAAAAAAACGGATGAGCCCTTTGGGCGATGATTATCCCTATGAGTACTGAAAACTTATTTACTTTTCTTTTAATTTTTTTCTTATAGTCTTATGTTATATAAAAATAATAGAGTGAAGGGTTTTTGGAGCACAGACAGCATTTTAACTGTTGAAATAGACCTTCACTTAAAACTGCTTCGCTTCCCCTTTGGCGGGGGTGGTTCTTCTGAGAACATCGCGGTATCCGGTCCCATTACTACCCATCTGTCTGCATCGCCTTTTTGTTTTATTCTTCTAACCATGTTTATTCCTCCTTTTCGATATCTAATTTACTTATCGATTAGATATCATCTAATCGAGTAAAGACCTTGGGTAATATTTAAATATTTCGGACTTGTTTGTACGTTTAGACGCTATCGAAGGTGTCAAAATGCCTGAAGATCTCAAACCCACTATAGATCAGATTAAGGTTCTATCCAACGCTTCTAGACTACAGATAATGGCTCTTTTACTAGAAGAAGAAATGACAATCACAGAATTGAGCGAAAAAATAGGTATAACACCTCAAACTGCTCACCACCATGTCCACAAGTTGCTCGATGCCGGTCTGATCCACGTTTCTCGAGAGGAAACTGAGGGTAATATAGTTAAAAGATTTTATGATGTGGAAGAAGAGTGGCTAGATTCCAGCGCTGTTTGGGACGATCTGACCATCGAAGAGAAAAAGAGTTATAAAATCGCAGCCTTGGGAACCGTCAAGGGCATGGTGAATAGAGGTATAAAATATATACAAGAGAGCGAATCTATAGATCACGAAGTCGGTTGGGTATCCTTCAAAAAAGTACCTTTTACAGAAGAGAAGATGGACGAAGTCAATAAGATTTTTGAAGATATGGTCGAGAGGTTAGACGAGTTGAAGGATGAAGATGCGGAAGAAGAAATAACTGTTCTGGTCTCCACATTACCCGGGTGAATATTTTTGATTTTGAAAAAGATTCTATTAGAGGTGAGATAAATGAGTGCGACCCTGTTTTTTGTCGGAACAGCCGGCTCAGGAAAAACAACCCTAACAAAAGCATTCAAACAGTGGATGGAGAATCAAGGATATCAAGCTGTGACAGTAAATCTTGATCCTGGAGCTGATAAACTTCCATATTCTGTAGACATAGATGTTAGAGATTGGATTTCTCTACAACAAGTGATGGACGAACATGAGTTGGGTCCCAACGGCGCCCAGATTGTCTCTGCCGATATGGTAGCGATGAAGGCCCCGGAAATAAAGAAAGTGATGGATGAATTCAATACCGATTATTATCTTATAGACACGCCAGGCCAGATGGAACTTTTCACTTTCAGAGAGGCAAGCAGGGAGATGGTTAAAACATTGGGAAAAAAATCCATGATCATTTTTCTATTTGACCCAGTATTGGCAAAACAGCCATCTGGGCTCGTTTCTTTGATGACTCTAGCAGCCACAACTCAATTCAGGTTTGATATACCGTATTTTCCGGTCTTATCTAAATCTGACATACTATCTGATGAGGAAGTTAATATGATAAAAACCTGGTCTAAAGACTTCTGGAAATTGGACTCAGCTCTCAGAGAAAGAACAGATACTGAGACTCAAGCTAGCATAGAGCTAATCAAAAGCATTCAGAACATGGGTATTCACAGAGGCATAACTCCCATATCTAGCGTTACTCAACATGGATTAGAGGACGTTTATACCGCGGTGCAGGACACATACTATGGAGGACAAGACCTAGAGACCGATTGAAGTCGTCACTCTATTTTTTTCTCTATATCGATATTCTGAAATTTCTCTTGATGACTTTCTAGGTGTTCCATATAATCCTCCGGATCTTCACAGTTTTCTTCACCCGCACAATGGAAGTAGCCGTATTTTTTGCAATATACACCGGTTTTTGTATTCGGACATCTACTATCATTTTTGTTCGATTTATTTTGGCTTGTTAGAGTATTTCCTTGGTTAGAGATCTCTATAGGTGATTGGCAACCAGATTCTTCTAAAAAGCGGCATTTATCCTCTCCCACGCATTCTAGAGCCATATTGCTAGGATAAGAACATTTTCCGTCTCCAAACTCATATCTACACATCAGGGCATCCCATCCATATTTTTAGTTCGCCATCCTTCATTTTTTGAAGGAGTAAAACGTTATTAAGAACAGTAGATTTAAGCTTTATGCATACTTAGGAAAGAAAATATAATCACCAATCTTCATCATCTAAATCTACTTGAGAACTTTTTGATTCTCTTCTTATCTCTTCAAGTCTATTTCCTATCTCTTGTATTTTCATATCTACATCTCTATCTACGAATTCACTTTGTCGACCTTGCTTCCTTTTTTCTCTCCAATATAGGTAGGTCATGAGTCCCGAATAGATCAATAATGCAAGAATGATGATATATGTTATTATCAATTCATACACCTTTATATTCTTCTTTCAAGATTATTTTCTTCTGAGTTACCTCTTTAACATATTTTGTTGGTATCCTCACTCTTCTTTTCAAAGGTGAAAGTCCAGTAGGATCGATCAAAAATTTCCATACTCTCCACGGATGAGAACTTATGTAAATCTCGTAATCGTATATCCTCCCGATCTCTCGACCATCAAAAGTTTCCACTTTTTTACCGTCTAACCGGCTCAGGAAGAGTTCATTTTTATCTGAAGGGGCACTCCTTCCGGCTTCTATTGGTTTATCAACCTTCATGTTAGCATCTTTTCCAATATTTTTAAGTTCGTCTGTAGAAAAGTATTTTCCCTTACTGCTTATTAGACCAGTCTCTATCATTATCTCATTAGCTTCCCAATACCCACCTGATCTTTTTGCCAAAATATCAACTAACTTTGCTTTGCCCTTTTTAGCGGGGGTATCGACCTTTTTTCTGATTATTTCAGAATATAATATGGTATTCATCTTATTACCACCTATCTCGTAATCTCAAGATCTCCACAGTATGGGCACTCTTTCTGGTAATCTTTATACATGTCGCAGTTACTACAGAAAGCGGAACCGAACCGATATTTCCTTTTTTCGTCATCTTTTTTGAACAGCTTGGTTTCCATCTTCTCCAATCTGTTTTTTTCTCTTTTCTTTTCTATTTGGTTTTTTATCTCCCTCTTCAATACCTCGGTGCTAACATCACCTATTCCTTTTTTCTTTAGATACTTCTGGAGGAGTTCCAAATTATCCCTCGGATCTTCCTGGGCAAGTATGTAACTATTTATAGCCCGTCGAAGACGTTTAAGCCGTTTGTTATCGATCGCCGTTTTCAATCAAGTCCCCTCCTATAACTCTTCTTCGATCTTATCAGTCTTCTATTCAAAGACTCCAGTTCGGCCTCAATATCCTTCTGAAAGTCCTCAAGAGAATCTACGTCTCCCAGACAATCCTCGTATTTGCTCTCATATATCTCAAGGTGAAGTTCTCTAACAAGACCAAAATCTTCAATATATTCGTCAAAATGTTGATCTAAATATTTTTCCAACCTGCGGTCAAAAAGCCTTCTGTCGTAACCTGTTCCTTCTATCTCTATCTCTCCGGGAAAAAGAGTTTCTTCTATCCGGTCGAGTATATCTGAAGTCTTTTTCGCACTTCTATTCGCAAATTCATTCATAATTATCTTTCCTCCTCTCCAAATAATTCTTCTTCTGCTCTATTCACCTTTTTCAAGGTCTTCATCAACTTCGCATTGTCGGCTCCTCTCTCAAGTCTCTGCATTCGTTCTTCGATCTCGTTCATCATGGCTAATGATCTTCTCGAAAGCACTGCTTTGTCTCTTTCGATCTTATCTATTTTCTCTTTTTCATCGTCTTTTAACACCATGGAAGCCTCCTTCAACTTATCGATATGTTTCTGCTTTCGCTGGATATCTAGTTTTTTATGCTTTAACCTCAATTCTGCAAGTTCTTTTCTCTCCTGAGTTCTTTCTCTTGTATGGATCACTTTCGCTATGATTATCAGGATGATTATGACTACAACTGAGTAAAATATAGGTAAGAAATTATTGGAGATCGTTTCTGCTAAAGCCATTTTCTCACCTCATCTCCTCCTGAGTTTCCAATTTATCTATCCTGTTCTCCATGATCTCAAATTCCTGGTCGATCTTTTCACGTTTTGATTTCAGAGATTCGATCTTACCAGAAAGATCATCCAATCTTTTGTCCATCTTCTCTGCCCATCTTTGTGCCTCGCCCTTATGTACGAGGTCCCAACTTTCGATGATATCCTCGAAGTATTCTTCGAAATAAAGCTCAGTATGACTGGGTTCGTGTCCGTATTTTCTAGCTAATGCCTTTTTTCTCGCCCTCTGTCTAAAATAAAAAAATATGCCCAAGAGTATGACTATTACTAATATGACTAAAAGTGCAGTATAAGCGGCCATCATTTATCCTCCTCTAAATCGAGATTTTTTTCCAGTCTCTCTATTCTGTGAAGATCCTCATGTACTCTCTCCTCTGTCTTTTCCTTCCATTCCTTCATCTCGGACACTTCCTCTACAAACCTCTCAATCTTTTTATCTACACCATTGAGATCAGAACGAGTTGCCAGACGGTATTCCTCTATATATTCTGGTAAATTTTCAGTTATGAATTTATCTGCTTTATCAGAAGGTGTGATAGCTTTGCTGCGAAAAAAACTCTTAGTCCTCTCCAAGATTCCTACTTCGGATTCTTCTCCCATATTTTCACCTATAGACATTATTATTAGAAATTAAATGTTTTCACAAAACATAAACTTTTCCTTTTTATTTCAAGAATTTTAGTCTTTCTCTTATTAACTTTGAAATTGTTGATTTTTGAGAGATTTTTTTATTTTAGGATTGTCTGGATTGTGTTAATTTTGATTTTTTTAAGAGGCTAATTTTCCATCTAGATATGGATATTTCCGGACAATATTTAAATAGACTAGAAAAAGTGAGTTGTTTTAAGTCGGAGATATTATGTCAACTCTTTGTAGAAGATTTAAAGATGAGGAAGGTGTTTCTGAAGTTGTAGGGACCATTTTGACTCTTGGAATAACAGTGGTTTTATTTTCGAGCGTCTATGCCGCCGTGACCAATTTAGAATCCCCAGAACAGAGAGATCATGTAGAGATGGTAGTGGATTACGAAAGAATAGGAGTTATGGATCATATAGAAATAACACATCAGAGCGGCAGGAGCTTAGACACTGGATCTTTGATATTCAATCTCTATGCCGATGGTGCGAGTGAGCATAGATTCCGTATCGATGAAGATTACGAAGATGTATATGTTAACATAACAGGAGATATTGAGACATGGTCGGTAGGAGAAAGAGTTACTATAGAAGGAGAGATTTTTGAAGACACTGATACAGATCTCGAATTGATTATCCAAAACGAAGATACGAACAGAGTAGTATACCAGACACGTTTAGTAGAAGAGGTTCCAGATCAATTGGGTATAAAGAATGCATATATAAGTTACATCCATGACTGGAGGAACTACGCTGAGCAAGGTGAGAAGATAGATATTGTAGCGATGATCAGAAATCCTGACGATGAAGATATTTGGGTTAACGCCTCCGTTGCGGGTGATGACAACCCATTAACAATAGAGGCAGATACAATAGAATTGGAAAAAAGATCTGCAAACAGATATATCCAGCAAGAGATAGAGATAGCAGCTGGAGCTACGAGAAACCCTATAGCGTGGAGGTGACCGTTGAAAATAGAACCGCTGAGAGAGCAAATGAATACATCAGGCTGAATGTAGGCAAGAGACCAGCCGAAAGGTATCCAAAAGAATTGGAGATAG
>SL_8KL_010_SEDDRAFT_10001897_pt1 | contig 18058 bp, 18 predicted proteins | sample SodLakKL_010_SED_4_FD_11160 | JGI IMG/M metagenome (IMG submission 11160)
CCCCCAGCACCAGTGCCACCCGAAGGCGCGCTCGGTCCAACACCCCCGAACACCCCCGGGAGTGCCCCCGCGTACGGGCGGGTCTAGTGACACGCCTTGCAACCCGCCAACTCGGCGTTTCCGCAGATCACACACCTATTCCGCTGACCTCAGCCAGACGACTGCCGCGGAAGCCCGCCTTGGCCGCTACCAGATGACGGGATTGGCTATCTGCGGGTACCGGCGGTAAGGCGTTCGGCGATTCCCTCGACATCGAGCATCCCGGCCGCGGCTTCCATGACGAGAGCGAAGGCCTCGTCATCGTCAAGGGCCACGGTCCGATCGTTGAGGTCCAAGAATACGACCGTGGCAAGCCAGGCCAGGCGCTTGTTGCCGTCTACCAGGGCGTGATGGCGCACGAGCGAGTGCAGCAGCGCCGCGGCCTTCAGCTCCAGGGTGGGGTAGGCATCCGAGCCGAATGCGGACGAGCGTGGGCGGGCAGCAGCCGCGTCGAGCAAGCCGATGTCGCGCACGGGCCCGACGCCGAGACGGCGGACGAGCTCGATGAGATCCTCGAGATCGAGGAGCTCGATCGTGCTCACGCGGAGCCGAGGCGGTCCAGCACGTCGCCCCAGCGCTGCATCATCCGCTCGGTGCTATCGGTCACGCGCTGACGATGCCGCGAGCGCTCGTAGCGCTCGATCACAGCGCGGCGGATGATCTCCTGGCGAGACAACCCCTCGCTGCTGGCGAGGGCGTCCAGTGCACGCTCAAGTTCTTCATCCGTCCGGAGAGTCAGCGCCATGGTCGGATGATACCACACCGGTATCGCGTCGGCCGATGGATCACGCCGGACCATCGCGGTCGAGTTGCGCGACGCGACCGAGTCGCTTGACGACGCTGCCAACTACGAGGATTCCTCTTCGTTACCGCGGTGACGCCGGCGGATCTCGCGAATATTGTCCGCGATCGCGGCTGCATCAGCCTCGTCTTCCTTCCCGAACTGGAACCGCACCTTAGCGTCCCGCGGTGTGGTGTAGGAGCGCGGTGATCGGCTCGCGGGTACGACCCCGTGCGGCGGCTACCGAGCGTAGAGAGGCCACCGCGTCATCCTCGAGTCGGAACGAACGAAGAACCGGATCGAGGAGGAACACGGTGGCCGACACCACGATGAACCTGTCCGAGCTGCTCGACAAGGCCCAGCGCACCGATGACATCGANTGGCTGCGTGAGGGGGTGCGGATGCTGGCCCAGGCGCTGATGGAGGCCGAGGTCTCCCAGCACACCGGTGCGGCACACGGCGAGCGCGCGCCCGAGCAGCGCACCGCCCAGCGCAACGGCTACCGCCCCCGGCGGTGGGACACCCGCGCGGGCACGGTCGAGCTGGAGATCCCCCGGCTGCGGCAGGGCTCCTACTTCCCGACCTTCCTGGAGGCGCGCCGGCGCGCCGAGCGGGCGCTGTGCCAGGTGGTGGCCCAGTGCTACGTGGAGGGCGTGTCCACCCGCAAGGTCGAGGACGTGGCCGCCCAGATGGGCATCACCAGCCTGTCACGCAGTCAAGTCAGCCGGATCGCCGGTGACCTCGACGAGCTCGTCGAGGCCTGGCGCACCCGCCCACTGGAGGCCGGCCCGTACCCGCTGCTGTGGATCGACGCGCTCAGCGTCAAGGTCAGAGAGGGCGGACGCATCGTCAACACGTCGGTGCTCGTGGCCACCGCGGTCAACAGTGACGGGCGCCGAGAGATCCTGGGCTGCGAGCTCGGCTCCGCCGAGGACGGCGCAGTCTGGACCCAGTTCCTGCGCGGCCTCGTCGCGCGCGGGCTGCACGGGGTGCGGCTGGTCACCTCAGACGCCCACGGCGGGATCACCGAGGCGATCAGCGCGGTGCTGGACGGCGCGGCCTGGCAGCGCTGCAGAACCCACTTCATGCGGAATCTGCTGGCCAAGGTGCCCCGCCACGCCCAACAGCTGGTGGCCTCGCTGGTGCGCACGATCTTCGCCCAAGACCGCCCCGAAGACGCGTGGGCCCAACACGCCCACGTCGTGACGACGCTGGCCGAGAAGGGCTTCCACGACGCCGCCACACTGCTCGACGACGCCGCCGACGACCTGCTGGCCTACACCGCCCTGCCCCGCGCGGTCTGGCCGCGCGTGTGGTCCAACAACCCCCAGGAGCGACTCAACAAGGAGATCCGCCGCCGCACCGACGTCGTGGGCATCTTCCCCGACCGCGCCGCCGTCGTGCGCCTGGTCGGCGCGGTGCTCGCCGAACAACACGACGAATGGCAAGTCGCCCGCCGCTACATCTCCCACGACGCCATCCGCCGCTGTCTCATCGACGCCATCGACACCGACCACGAGGAGGCACCCGCAGCACTCTCCGTGACCGCCTAGCCGGTCACAACCGAGGATGACAACGTGGCCTCATACACCACTTGACAAGACGCGGCCCCAGCCCACCGCCCGCCCCGCGGCCGGTCTATGTCAACGGGCAGTCAGCCGTCGACTCGCTCGCCTCCCAGCCGTTGAGGCTCCCTCCCAGGGAGAAGGCTCAACGGTGATCCGCGCTCGGCTCCGCGTTCGGATCGGGGTAGACGCAGACGATGCCGTGAGCGTCGAGCTCCAAGCGCCAAGCCCACTGCCGCAACCGCCCCGCGGCCTGCCCGAGCCGATCCCCGGGCTCACAGTCGGCCGCGTGCAACGCCTCAGGCGGGGCGACCTCGAGCTCGGCAGCACGGTCGGCGACACGCTGCAACGCGGCCGCCGCCTGCTCGACCTCGTCCGATAGCCACTCCAAGTCCCGGTCCATCAGCACCTCCTCGCTCGGCGGGCCAGCCCCCGGTGCCACCGCCGGGGCTGTGCCCCGGCCGCGCCGCCGGTGAGCGTCAGGAAGCCGCCTCCAACCCCACGCGTCAACCCCCGACCACGTCACAGCCCACGCGCCTGCGCCGATGCAGGCGACGACCGCCTCGCCCAGGGCAAGGGAGCCCGAGGCCCTGCGCGAGGCGCGGCACGTCGCCGACGAGCCAAGCCCCGCAGCCCAGGCCGTCGCTACCCGCCGGGCAGTTGCAGCGCCTTGGCGGCCTGGCTGACGCGCTGGTGGAGGTGGCCTTGGGTGCCGAGGTAGCGCGCGGCGGTGAAGCTCTCGGAGTGATGGCCGGCTAGCGCGGCGATGTCCGAGATGGTCAAGCCGTACCCGCCGTCGCGGGCGGGCTTGAGCGCCGTGACGCAGAAGAAGTGGCGCAGCGCGTGCCACGTCCACTTCCAGCGGCCGTGCGCGTCGACCGGCCACTGCGCATCCCGGGCGGCCGGGTTGAAGCGTCGGTCGCGGAGGCTGTGGCGCGTCTCCCAGCCACCCATGGGGGCAACCCACAGGGTCGCTTCTGGCCCGTCGCGGTCAGTGCGGTGCTCGAGGAACCGCGCGAGCGGCGCCCGGAGCTCGTCGGGGAAGATGGTCGTGCGGGTCTTGCCGTGCTTGGGCGTGACCACCTGTGTGCCGCTGCGCCGGGTCAGGCTCAGCGCCCGCTCCACGCGGATCAGGCACCGGTCGAGGTCGACATCGCTGGCGCGCAGCGCGACCTGCTCGCCCAGGCGCATCCTCGAATAGCCGGCGATGAGCGGCTGCAGCCAGCGGCCCTCGGGACCGACGACGTCGCCGGTCGAACCTGGCAGCGTCTCGAGGCGAGCGCTGCGGTCGCCCATCGCCTCGGCGAGGCGCCACACCGCCTGGGTGTCGGGCACCTCCTCGCTGCGCACATGGTGGACGCTCTCCCCGGCGTGGCTGGGCTTGCGGGCGTAGCCCACGCCGGCCATCGGGTCGGGGCGGGTTGGCACGTAGCGCTCCGCCTGGGCCCAGCTGATCAGCCCGCGCAGCGCCGCGCCGATGCTCTCCACCGTGGTGTCGGCCTGGCCGGCCTCGACCGCAGCCGAGATCACGCGAGCGGCCACCGCCGGGGTGAGCTGGTCGGAGCGGTAGGCCTCGAGCACCGGGCGCAGCCACGTGTTGGCATAGCTCGCTTGGCGCTCGGCGTAGCTCTCGGACCACCGCGGCGAGTGCGCCCCAGGGTCGAGCCACTCGTCGATGACCCGACGCATGGGCGCGGGCCGCAGGTGGTCCTCGGCGCGGGCGAGCCGAGCGCCGATCTGGTTGGCGCGCTTGCGTGCCTGCTTGGCGGTGCGCTCGAAGGCCTGCTTGCGCTTGCCGGTGGCCGGGTCGGTCCAGGTGATGCGGTGATAGTGCGGGCGGCTGGGGGTGGGCTTGTGGACGCGCACGCCGCCCTCGGCGACGTGGATCGCCTGGTTGCGCTCACGCGGCATCGGCGATCACCCCGCTTCGGGTGCGCTCCGGATCGCGGGGGTCGAACACGCCGCGCGCCCACGCGACGATGTCCTCGCCCCAGAAGCGGACCAGCCGCCGGCTGGGCAACGCGAGCGGCTCGGGAAAGTCGGGCTCCTCGCGCCAGTGGTCCACCAGGCGCTTGGAGACCTGCAGGAACGCCGCCACGTCCTCGGGGGTCCGCAGCGCGGCGGCGGGCGGCAGGGGCGTACGGGCGTCTGCTGGCTGCGGGCCAGTACCAGTCACGTCGTCCATGGCAGCCGGACCGGTGCTGGCCCACAGGCAGCGCGCAGGGGTCTGGTACGCCACCGGGCAGGCCGGGGAGACGCGCCCCCGTCGCCGCGGGACCCAGCCTCGAGCGCGGCGCGATCGGCACCGCCAAGCGACGCTGCTAGGATGCGCACCGAGCCGCACGGGACTGTTTACCAGGTGTGTACCAAGCCCCGTTGCGAGCCCCCCGCGACAACCGAGATTTCCCCGCACACGGGCGGTTAGCTCAGGGGGAGAGCGCTACCTTGACACGGTAGAGGTCGCTGGTTCGATTCCAGCACCGCCCACCACCAGACCTCGGGTGCTGCGCCCGAGGTCGTCGCATGTCCGGGTGCTCCGCCCCTCGCGTCGCGCTCAGCGAGCAGCCTGCCCGCACCGGCGGCCGGGACTGTCGATGCCCATCGACGGCCGCGCGCAGCGCGCCCCACCCCCTGATCACTGTCCGACCGTACAGGTGCACTCACCGCACATCGCGCCGACAGGCCCTTTGACGTCACGGCGGCCGCAGCATCACCGCGGTGGCAGGCGTCTTCGCCCCGCAGGCCGGTCACCACCCCGGTGCCGACCGCGATCAAAGGACTGGACGTGCGGGCCCGATCGCTCCTGACGCTGGCGTGCGCAGCGGCGATCCTCGTCCTCGGCGCCGTCGCGCCGGTGGCCGGAGCTGGCGACCTCCGCGTCACCCCCGAGACCGTCCACCGCACCGTCGAGGGGGTGCCCGCGGCGCGCGACGCCGCCGGCGCCCCGGTCACCATCGACGAGGTCCCAGCAGGCGCCCACCCGGCACCGACCGACGACGCGGTGTCCGCGGCCGCCTCCCCGGAGCCCGAGCCCGACGCCGACCCCGAGCCCGACGCCGACGGCCTGGCCAGCGACGCCGACGACCCAGCCGGCGACGCCCAAGCGCCCGACGCCGAGGGCCCATGGCGCCTCAGCGCGCCGTACGCGCCCGACATCGCGTTCTCCCTGCTCGGCCTGCGCCTGCCCGACGGGGCAGCCGCCGCGGTGCGGCATCGCCAGGACGGCGGGCCGTGGAGCGCCTGGGAGGGCGTGCACGTCCACCCCGGCGAGGGTCCCACGCCCGAGGCGGCGGCCACCGCCGCCGAGCCCGCGGATGAGACCGACGAGACCGACGAGACCGACGGCGACCCCCGCCGTGACGCGCAGGGCCGCTGGCACAGCCTGCCGGTGTGGACCGGCCCGGCCGACGAGCTCCAGCTGCGCGTGGCCGGCGCCGACCCCGAGGACGTCGGTGTGGTGGTGGTCGACGGCCTCGGGCAGAACCGCACGGTGGGCGAGCGCACCAGCGACGCCCTGCGCGCGGTGGCCGACGCCGTGCGCGCCCCCGGGCAGCCGGCGGTGGCCAGCGTCACCCAGCCGCGCATCGTCACCCGCAGCGAGTGGGGCGCGCGGGCCAGCGGCTCGCCCAGCTACGCCAGCGAGGCGCGCGCGGCGGTGCTGCACCACACCGTCAACGGCAACACCTACAGCCAGCAGCAGGCGCCGGCGGTGGTGCGCAGCATCCAGAGCTACCACCTCGACGGCAACGGCTGGAAGGACATCGGCTACAACTTCCTGATCGACCGGTTCGGCACCATCTACGAGGGGCGCGCCGGCGGCATCACGCGCCCGGTCATCGGTGCCCACGCCGGCGGCAGCAATGCCGGGTCGATCGGCGTGGCGTTCATGGGCCAGCACCACGCCGCGCTGTCCAGCCCCGCCTACGCGCCGCTGCCGGCTGCAGCGGAGGGCTCGGCGATCGACCTGCTGTCCTGGCTGTTCCAGGAGCACCGCATCGACGCGACGACCGGGACCACCCTGCAGGGCGGCACCGCCTTCCCGACCTGGTCCAACCGGATCCTGGGCCACGGCAGCGTCTCCCCCACCAGCTGCCCGGGCAGCGGGGTGAACACCCGCTTGCCGGTCATCCGCGAGGGCGTGGTGGACAACGCGCCCGAGCCGATCCTGTCGGTCGACGCTCCCGCCGAGGACCACCTGCTGTCCGAGGGCGAGGCCCTGACGGTCACCGGCGACCTGGACCCGCCGGGCGCCTGGACCGCCACCGTGGTCGACGACGTCGGCCGCGAGCTGCACCGCTCCGAAGGCTGGGGCTCGCGCGCCACGCTGACGTGGACCCCCAACGGGGATGCGCTGGGAGCGCTGACCTGGACGATCACCGCCCAGGACCGCCCCGACCAGTCGGGGTCGGTGTGGCGCCCCGACCCGCGTGTGGAGCGCGTCGGCGGCGCCGAGCGCACCGAGACCGCCGCGCTGCTTGCCACCCGCGGGTGGCCCGACGGGGCCGAGCACGTCGTCTTGGCCTCGGCCGCGGACTTCCCCGACGCGCTGGCAGCGGGACCGCTGGCCGGCGCGCTGGACGCGCCGCTGCTGACCGTCAGCCCCGACGGGGCCTCGGCCGCGGTCACCGACGCGCTCACCGCGCTCGATCCTGACGCCCTGACGGTCGTGGGCGGCACGCGGGCGCTGCCCCCTGCCGTGGTCGCCGAGGCCGCCGCTGCGGCGGGCGTGCCCTCGGAGGCGATCACGCGCCATGCCGGCGCCAACCGGTTCGCCACCGCCGCCGAGGTCGCCGCTGCGGTCATCGAGCGCACCGAGGCCCGGGCCGCGCTGGTGGCCCTGGGCACCCACCCCCAGCGCAACCGCGCCTGGCCCGACGCGCTGATGGCGGGCTTCCACGGCGCGGTCTCCGGGCTGCCGGTGCTGCTGGTCACCCCGGACCAGGTGCCCGAGGCGACCGCGAGCGCGCTGGTCGACCTCGACGGCGCGACCCTGGTCGGCGGCACCGCGGCGATCCCCGATCCGGTGGCCGACGACATCGCCGCGCTGGCGCCGCTGGATGCGCGTCTGGCCGGCGAGGACCGGTTTGCCACGGCCGTGGCGGTCGCCGACGATCCCCAGCTGGCCGAGGCGACCGACGGCCAGCAGCTGTGGGCCGCCACCGGCCGTGACTTCCCTGACGGGCTGGCCGCCGGCGTGGCCGCGGCCGCCGCTGGACAGCCCCTGGTGCTGGTGGACGGGGCCGCCGCCGAGACCGCAGCGGTCGACCTCTGGCTGGCCACAGCCATCCAGCGGCCCGTGACAGGGGTGGTGGTCGGCGGGGAGACCGCCATCAGCCGCGATGCCGCGCTCGCGCACGGGCGCCGCCTCGCCGACGACGAGGAGTGAGGCGGCGCGGCGTGACCACGCGGCGCCGCGGGTAGCCTCGCAAGGGTCCCCATCCCACCCCCTGCCGAGGTCGCCCGTTGTCGCACGCTGTCGAGGTCCGCGATCTGCGCAAGGCCTACGGCTCCACGATCGCCCTGGACGGGGTCGACCTGGACGTGCCGGCCGGCAGCGTCATCGGCCTGCTCGGCCCCAACGGCGCCGGCAAGACCACCCTGGTGCGCATCCTGACCACGCTGCTGCGACCAGACGCGGGACACGCGCGGATCCTCGGCCTGGACGTGGCCACGCAGGCGGGTCAGCTGCGCCCGCTCATCGGGCTGGCCGGTCAGAGCGCCTCGGTCGACGAGCTCCTCACCGCTCGGGAGAACCTGCGGATGGTGGGGCGGCTGTACCACCTGTCCTCGCGGGTGGCGGAGCGGCGCGCCGACGCGCTGATCACCCGCTTCGAGCTCGACGAGGCCGCCGACCGGCCGGTCAAGGGCTTCTCGGGGGGCATGCGGCGTCGCCTCGACCTCGCGGCCAGCCTCGTCAACGAGCCGCCGGTGCTGTTCCTCGACGAGCCCACCACCGGGCTCGATCCGCGCAGCCGCCTCACGCTGTGGGCCGCCATCGAGGACCTCGTCGAGGAGGGCACCACGCTGCTGCTGACCACCCAGTACCTGGAGGAGGCCGACCACCTCGCCGACCGCATCGTGGTCATCGACCGCGGCCAGGTGATCGCGCAGGGCACCGGGGATGCGCTCAAGGAGCGTGTCGGCGGGCAGGTGGTGGATGTGCGCGTGGCCGATCTCGCCGCGGTCGAGCACGCCCGCTCGGTGCTGTCGGCGCTGACCCACGAGCCGCCGGCCAGCGAGGGCGCGGTGCTGTCGCTGGCCACCGACGACGGCGTGGCCACGCTGGTCCGCGCCGCGCAGAAGCTCGAGGCCGCCGAGATCGAGGTCACCGACCTGGCCGTGCGCCGCCCCTCCCTGGACGAGGTGTTCCTCACCCTGACCGCTCACGACGACGAGGAGCCTGCCCGATGACCGCGACGCGGGAGGCCGCGCCCCAGGCGCTCACCCGCGACCAGTCGGTCCTGACGCGGCTGCGTTGGACGGCCTCGGACGCCGCGGTGGTCACCGGACGCAACCTGCGGCACTTCGTGCGTCAGCCGCAGCTGCTGCTGTTCTCGACGGTGCAGCCGGTCATGTTCGTGCTGCTGTTCGCGTTCGTGTTCGACGGGGCGATCGACGTGCCCACCGACGACTACCTGCAGTACCTGCTGCCGGGCATCTTCGTGCAGTCGGTGGCGTTCCGCGCCGGGCAGACGGCCGTGGGGCTCGCCGAGGACCTCGACCGCGGCGTGATCGACCGGTTCCGCACGCTGCCGATGGCCCGCAGCGCGGTGCTGGCCGGACGCACCTTCGCCGACCTGATCCGCAACCTGTCGATCGTGGTGCTCATGGCCGGCGTGGGGCTGCTGATCGGCTTCCGCTTCGAGGCCGGCCCGGCCATGGCGCTCGCCGCGATCCTCGTGGTGAGCGTGTTCGGCTATGCGCTGAGCTGGGTGTTCGCCTACGTCGGCCTGCGCGCCAAGGGCGCCGAGGCCGCCCAGTCGGCCGGGTTCGTGGTCATGTTCCCGCTGGTGTTCGCCTCCAGCGTGTTCGTGCCGATCTCCTCCATGCCGCCCTGGCTGGCGACCTTCGCCGGCGCGAGCCCGATCACCCACGCCGCCGACGCCGCCCGCGCCCTGTCGCTTGGCACTGGGCCCGCCCTGGCACCGACGCTGCTGTCGCTGGCCTCGACCGCCGCGGTGCTGGCGGTGTTCGTCCCGCTGTCGGTGCGCGCCTACCGCCGCGCCCGCTAGCCCCCGACGCTGCACGCCGCCGCCGGGCCCGGCAGGCTGACCACCCGCCTCGGCCCGACAGCTCCCCGCGCCCCCGCTCCCAACCGCACCCGCAGGCACAGGAAGGATCACCGATGCGCGTCGCCGTGTTCGCGACCAAGCCCTATGACGAGCGCTACCTCACCGCCGCCAACGAGCGCGGTGAGCACGGCCACGACCTGACGTTCTTCGAGACGCGCCTGACGAGCGCGACCGCGCCGTTGGCCGACGGTCACGACGCGGTGTGCGCGTTCGTCAACGACGATCTCGGCGCGACCACGCTGCAGCACCTCCATCATCTCGGCGTGTCGACGGTCGCGCTGCGCGCGTCGGGCTTCAACAACACCGACCTGCTGACCGCCGACCGGCTCGGCCTGACGGTGTGCCGCGTGCCCGCCTACTCGCCCTACGCGGTGGCCGAGCACACCCTGTCGCTGCTGCTGGCGCTCAACCGCAAGATCCACCGCGCCTGGAACCGGGTGCGCGAGCACAACTTCGCGCTGAACGGGCTGCTTGGCTTCGACATCAACGACAAGACCGTGGGGATCATCGGCACCGGGCAGATCGGCCGCGTGTTCGCGCGGATCATGCATGGGCTGGGTTGCCACATCCTCGCCTACGACCCCTACCCCAGCGACGAGATCACCGCCCTGGGCGGGGAGTACGTCGGCTTGAGCGACCTGTTCCGACGCAGCGACATCATCAGCCTGCACACCCCGCTGACGCCCGAGACCTACCACCTCATCAACGGGCTGGCGATCGCCCAGATGAAGGACGGGGTGGTGCTGCTGAACACCAGCCGCGGCGCGCTGGTGGAGACCGTCTCGGCCATCGAGGGGCTGAAGTCCGGCAAGATCGGCGCTCTGGGCCTCGACGTCTACGAGGAGGAGGGCGACCTGTTCTTCGAGGACCTCTCCGACCAGGTCCTGCGCGACGACGTGTTCAGCCGCCTGCTGACCTTCCCCAACGTGGTGGTCACCGGCCATCAGGCGTTCTTCACCGACGAGGCGATGGCTCACATCGCCGAGACGACGCTGTCCAACCTCTCCAACCTCGAGACCGGCGAGGGCGAGGTCCACACCATCGGCCCGGAGATGCTCGGCTGACGCCGCAGCGCCCCTTGACGCTCGCGCCGCGCCGCGTCAGCGGACCGCGTCGCGCAGCTCGATGACGGTGTCCTCCAGCAGCGCGCCGTCGAGCCAGCGCGGGTCGTTGTGGCCGGCGTCGTCGAGGACCACCAGGTCCGCGCCAGCGGCCTCGGCCACCTCGCCGGACAGCTCGGCGGGCACGATGCGGTCCTGCTCACCGGCCAGCACCCGCACCGCGACGTCGTCGTCGAGCCCGGCGATCTGCGCGGCCACCGGGTAGCGGTCGGGCAGCAGCCAGGCGGGCACGCCGGGCAGCCCGTAGGCCGCCGCCGCGGCCCGCGCCAGCGACGGGAACGGCGAGCGCAGCAGCAGCCCGTCGGGGGGCTGATCGGTGGCCAGGCCAGCGGCCACGGCTGCTCCGAGCGACTCGCCGAGGTAGAGCACCGGCGCGTCGCGGCCGTCCTCGCGCGCCTCGAGCCAGTCCCGCGCGGCGCGGGCATCGCGGCGCAGACCGTCCTCATTGGGGCGTCCTGGGTTGCCAGCGTAGCCGCGGTAGTCCACCAGCAGCGCGCCGATGCCGGCCTCGGCCAGCAGCCGTCCCAGCGGCTCGCGGTGCGCGCGGGTGCCGGCGTTGCCGGGCAGCACGATCGCCGCGGCCTGCAGCTCGCCCTGCGGGGGCACCCACCACGCGCCGAGGGCCAGGTCGTCCTCGGTGCGCAGCGTGACCTCCTCGACGTCTGCCGGAGCGCTTGGCTCCGTGCCGCTGGCGAGGTAGAGCATCGGGCGCTGCAGCAGCATCACCAGCCCGCCGAAGGCCACCACGAGCCCGGCGAGCACGACCAGCCCGACGAGCACGCGCCTCACCCGCCGCGCCTCACGCGCCACAGCAGCACCGGGTAGCCGCCGGCGACCACGGTGGTGAAGATGAACCACTGCATGGCGTAGGAGAAGTGGTCGACGTCGGCGTGGTCGGGCACCGCGGGCGGCCGCGGCAGGTCGCTTCCCTCGGCGGCAGCGCCCTCGCGGGCGTAGACCACCAGCGGCGGCAGGTCCACCTCCAGCGCGTCGGCGACGGCCTCGGGGTCGGGGGCGGACACGATCTCGGCGGCGTCCGCGCCGGCCCCGGTGGCACGCTCGCCCTCGCGCGGGCCGATGCGCCGGGCCGACTCGCCATCGACCAGCTCGCCCTCCAGCGTCACCTCGCCCTCGGGCGGCGGCGCCTGCGCCACCGGCGGGCCCTCGACGTCCTGGGGCACCCAGCCGCGATCGACGAGCACGGTGGGTCCGCCGTCGGCCTCGAACGGGGTGAGCACGTGGTGGCCGGGCTGCCCGCCCAGCGGGCGCGGCGACAGCAGCAGCTCGTCGTCTGGGCGCCACCGCCCGGTGAGCTCGACCGTGTGGTAGCGCAGCGCCTCGGGCTCGTCGTCGAGGGCATCGGCATCCAGCGGCGGCGCCTCGCCTCGCTCACGCTGCTCGGCCTCACGCGCCGCGGCGTCCTGGTGGCGGTCGAGCTGCCAGACCCCCAGCGCCGGGAAGCTCACGATCACCGCCAGCACCAGGGCGTGACCCAGCAGCCACTTGGGCGTGAGGAAGCGGTGACGCATGGTCGACGGCTCGGTTGCACGGGGGCGGATCGGTCGCGCTCCAGTGTGCCGCGCCGCATGTCNGCTCCCCCACCCACCTGCACGATCGTCGCGTGCGGCACCGGCCAGCAGCCTCGTGTGCGCGCGCAGCGCCGACCACCCTGGCAGGCGTCGCTGTGGCAACCTGGCCCCATGGACTGGCGGCGGCACCCGCGCGACGACGACCTCGACCCCGACGGCGTCGGCGACTTCCTCGAGCGGCTCGGGGGCCTCATCGGCGAGCCGGCACCCGAGGGCATCCAGTTCCTGCACGATGCGCGCCAGATGCTGCAGAGCTCCCGCGAGATCGAGGCCAGCGCCCTGGGCAGCGGCGACGAGCTGCTTGTCGGCTTCCAGACGGCCGACAAGCTCGAGCGCGAGGCCGACACCTACCGCGGCATCACCCGTGGCGGCACCCAGGTGATCGCCTTCGGGGAGGGCGAGCCGCGCGTGTCGATCCCGGGCCTGGCGTGGGTGCCGCTGCCCGAGGACCCGCACGCGCTGGCCAACCAGTGGTTCCTGGTGGCGCGACAGCCGCAGCCGGTGGCCTTCGTGGGGTTCGACACCTCTGACCCCGAGCGGCGCGGCATCGGTCCGGCCGGCGCGGCGACGCGCACCTGGGAGGGGTTCTGGACCGAGGATCCGCGTGTGGTCGAGGCGCTGCGCGACCACCTCGGAGGTCTGGCCGTCGACCGGCTGGCGCCGGCGTGAGCGTCGCGACCCGCCGGTGACCGCGCGCGCATGACCATCCTCGAGGGGATCATCCTGGGCCTGGTCCAGGGCGTGTTCATGTTCGTGCCCGTGAGCTCGACGAGCCACCTCGCCCTGACCCAGCAGCTCATGGCGACGCTCGGCTCGGACCTGCCGCCACCCGACGCCCCCGAGCTGATCCTGTTCGACCTGGTGGTCCACGTCGGCACGCTCGTGTCGATCGCGGTGGTCATGTGGACCAGCCTGCGTCGCGTGATCGTCGGCGGGCTCGCCGACCTGCGCGATCGGCTGGGCGGCCCCGGCACCCGCGAGGGCCGCTACCTGCGCCTGATCGCGCTGGGGGTGATCACCGTGGGCGTCACCGGCGTGCTCGGGCTGGCGGTGCGCGCGTGGCTCGTCGGCGTGTTCGCGCTGCCGCTGGTGATCGGCGCGAACCTGGTGCTCACCGGGGCGATCCTGTGGTGGACCGACGGCGCCGGTCCGCGGTGGCGCGGCCTGCGGGACATCACCCCGTGGCTGGCGGTCCTGATCGGGGTGGCGCAGGCCGCAGCGCTGCTGCCCGGCCTGTCGCGCAGCGGCCTGACGATCGCGATCGCGCTGGCGCTGGGGCTCCGGCGCCGCTGGGCCGCCGAGTACAGCTTCCTGGTGGCGATCCCCACCATCCTCGCCGCCACCGGGCTGGAGACGCTGCTGTCGCTGCGCGAGGGCGTCGTCGTTGACCTCGGCGCGTTCGCTGCGGGCTTCGTGGTGGCTGCGGTGGTCGGGGCGGTGGCGCTCAAGGCGGTGCTGGTGCTGCTGTACCGGGCGCGCTTCCGCGTGTTCTCGGTGTATGTGTGGCTGCTCGCTGCCAGCGTCGGCGCCGCCATCGTGCTGGGCGTGCTGCCGCCCGGCGCGCTCGGCGGCTGACGCTCACGAGCCGGGCAGCGGCTGGTCGGCGGCGCGGTCCCAGCGCGCCACGCCGCCCTCGGCGCGCACCCGCGGGTCGACCTCGTGGGGCTCGCGCGTGCCGTCGTGGCGCAGATGCACCACCGCCAGGCCGTGGACCACCACCAGCGCATCGGCGATGAGCCGACGGTGGCACCGGCGCCAGTCGCCCTCGGCGCACAGCACCGCGGTGGGCTCGGCGCGGGCCTGCTCGGCCAGCGCGGCCAGCGCCGCCCTCCCCTGCTCGCCGGCGAGGTGGTCGGCGTAGCCGCGCAGCGCCGGATCGCCCAGCGCGACGTGGGGTGAGCCCTGCTGGGCCTCGCGGCGCCCGCCGAGCGCCTCGGTCCAGGTGACGGCGATCCCGGCGGCGCCGAGCGCGGCGACCAGCGCCGGCCGGTTGGCATCGGGGTTGCGGCGGCTCGAGGGGGTGCGCCGGACATCGATCAGCCGGGCGACGCCCGCGCCGGCCAGCAGGCCCGCCAGCTCCTCGCCGGCCAGGAGCCCGTGACCGATCGTGGCCACCCGCCCCGGGGCGGCGCCGGTGCGATCATGGGCGGTGTCCATGGAGCCCACGGTGACATCCGAGGCCACCGGCGGTCCACGCCGCCCGGGCCGCCGCCTGCCCGCGTTGGCGGCGCTNGCCGTGCTGGTGGTGGGCGTGGCGGCGGTCGCCGGCGGGCTGGCCGAGCGCGCCATCCCCGACCCGCCGCCCGACTGGCCGGTGGCGGTGCGCTACGAGATCGCCCGCGGCGACGCCGATCCGGTGACCGCCGACCTGCTCGCCCGGGCCTGGGACGACCTGGTGCTGGTCGAGCACCGCGAGCGGGTCGCCCACGCCCTGGTGCGTCGCCGCGACCACGGGGTCCAGCGCTCTGGCCAGCACCCCTCCGACGGGGCCGGCGAGCCGTTCGCGCTGCTGGCTGACATGGACCAGGCGCGGATGCTGCCGATCCGCCGCTACGACGACCGCGTCGACCTGCCCGAGCCGCTCGGTGCCGAGGTCGCCGACCGCCGCGGCGAGGTCGCCGAGGTCGAGGCCTCCCCCGATGACGTCGAGCTGGCCACCGCGGTCGCCGAGCGCCTCGACCTGCCCGAGGAGGCCGTCGCCGCCCGCCGCTTCGCCCGCGCCGCGTGCCCCGAGCGCCGCATCGAGGCGTGCGACGACGGCCAGCGCCAGCACATCCTGCGTGTGGAGCTGACCGAGGTCGCGCTGCCGCTGCTGGTGCGCGAGCAGGGCCCGCAGGAGGACTGGGAGGTGCGCGCGCAGGCGCTGCGCCACGGCAGCGCGGTGGACGCCAGCCGCCTCGACGGCGTCTGAGCGGCCGCGGCCCACCGGCGGCTGTTCAGATCAGGCGGCGGTCGCTGGCCCAGCGGGTCAGCTCATGGCGGCTGGACAGCTGGAGCTTGCGCAGCACCGCTGACACGTGGGTCTCGACGGTCTTGACCGAGATCGACAGCCGGCTGGCGNCCTGCCGGTAGGAGCGCCCGCGGGCGATCTCGCGCAGGACCTCCTGCTCGCGGGCGGTCAGCTGGTCGAGCTCGGGGTCGGTGGCGGCCGGCGCCGCAGCCGCGAACGCGTCGAGCACGAACCCCGCCAGGCGCGGCGAGAACACCGCGTCGCCCTCGGCCACGCGGCGGATCGCATCGACGAGCTTGTCGGGCTCGATGCTCTTGGTGACGTAGCCGCGCGCGCCGGCGCGCACCGTGGCGATCACGTCCTCGGGCGCATCGGACACCGACAGGGCCAGCACCCGCACCTCGTCGAGGAGGTCGGCGATGCCCGCCAGCACCGCCTGGCCGCCACCGCCGGGCATGTGCACGTCCAGCAGCACCACGTCGGGCTTGGCACGGCGGATCTCGGCGACGGCGGCGTCGACGTCGGTGGCGGTGCCTGCGACGGTGACGCGGCCCTCGAGCTCGGCGGCCACGCCCGACAGCACCAGCCGGTGATCGTCGACCAGGAACACGCGGACCGGGCGCATCAGCTGCCTCCTGTGGGTCGGTGGCCGGGCAGGCGCAGGCGCACCTCGGTGCCCGCGCCGGGCTCGCTGTCGATCTCGGCGGTGCCGCCGGCGCGCTCCATGCGCCCGCGCACCGAGGTGGCCAGGCCGAGGTGCCCCGCCGGCACGCGCTCGGGGTCGAAGCCCACGCCCTCGTCGAGCACGCTGGCGTCCACGCCCTCGTCGGTGACCTCGACGAACACCGAGACCTCGCCGACGCCGGCGTGGCGCGCGGCGTTCTCGAGCGCCTCGCCCAGCGCGCCGAGCAGTGCCTCGAGCCGCGCGTCGACGGTGACGTCGGCTGCGCCGACCAGCACGGTGTCCACCCGCAGGTCGTGGCGCGCCTCGACGCGGGCGGTGAGGTCGGTCACCGCGGCCCGCAGCGTGCCCGCCCGCTGGGGCCTGCCGTACAGCCAGTCACGCAGGTCGCGCTCCTGACCGCGCGCGAGGCGCGCCATCTCGCGGGGGTCGTCGCTGCGCTGGATCAGCGCCAGGGTCTGCAGGACCGAGTCGTGCAGGTGCGCGGCCATCTCGGCGCGCTCGGCCGAGCGGATGCGCTCGCGCCGCTCCTCGGCGTTCTGGCGCGACAGCTCCCACAGCCGTGGTCCCAGCAGCAGCCCGAGGCCGACCGCGGTGACCAGCATGGCCAGCACGACCGGCCCGACGACCGCCAGATCACCGGGGCCGGCGGCGATGAAGACGGCCAGGCCGCCGACCACCAGCAGCGTGCCCAGCACCGCCCGCAGCGCGGTGGCGAGCCCGCCGGGTCCGGGGTCGCCGCGCAGCACCCGCGCCAGGGCGGTGGAGGGTGCGAGCTGGTCGGCGCGTCCGCGCAGCAGCACCACTGAGCCGGCGGCGATCAGCGCCAGCGGCCAGGTCACCGCGTCGCCGAACCACAGGCCGGCGTCGCGCAGCAGCACCAGCAGGCCCACGGTGACCAGCGCCACCCCGGTGGTCTGCTTGGTGGTGCGCCGTGGCGCGGCCGAGTCGCCTGCCTCGGTGGGCTCGGCGGGAGGGGTCGACAGCGCCCACGCCAGCAGGTAGGCGGCCACGCCCACCCCGCCGGCGGTGGCCAGCACCGCGAAGGCCAGGCGCAGCAGCACCGGATCGACGCGCAGTCGACGGCCGAGGCCCCCGGCGACGCCGGCGACGACGCGATCGCCACCGCTGCGGGTGAAGCCGACGTCGCCGCGGCGCGGTCGGCGGGTCGCCGGCGCGCTCGGGGTGGTGCTGCTGGTCTCGCGCAGCTCGGTCATCGGCCCCGATCGTGGCACAGCCGCCGGCGGTGCACCTCAGGGATGTCCCCGAGGGGGCAGCGGACGATCAGCCCTGCGCGACGCTGCCACCCCGAGCGCCTCGGGGTGCGATCAGGGTGACCCCCGATGGTGCGCGCCCTGCGCTGGGGTCAGCATCCCTGGTGCGACGCGATAGCGCTCGCAGCGACGCGTCTGCCACCCACACCACAACCGAGACCGCACCGCACCGACCGCACCGCACCGAGCGCACCAAGGAGGTCACCATGTCCGACCCCCGCGATCCCCGCACCGAGCCCGGCGCCGCCGAGCAGGGCGCGTCAGCCGGCGAGCAGCCGAGCGCTGGCGCCGCGGCGCCGACACCCCCCGCGCCGCCGCGGCGCCTGCTGCGCTACCCCGACCAGGCGCCGCTGGGTGGTGTGGCCGAAGGGCTCGGCGTGCACCTGGGCGTCGACCCGGTCCTGCCACGCATCGTGTTCGTGCTGCTGGCCCTGTTCGGTGGCGGGTTCGGGCTGCTGCTGTACCTGATCCTGCTGCTGGTCATCCCCAAGGCCCACACCGCCGTGCCCACCGATCAAGTGGTCTCGCCCACACGGACCCGCACCTGGGTGGGCGCGCTGCTGATCGCCGTCGGCGGCATCGTGCTGCTCGGCCAGCTCGCCGCGCTGCCCGGTCTGGCGTTCTTCGGCCTGGAGGGGCTCGGCAACGTGCTCACCTCCGGCGCGGTGCTGGCGCTGCTGCTGATCGGCGGCGGGGTCGCCCTGCTGCTGCTCGACCGGCGCGACCCCGACGCCGACGCGGCAGGTGCGGCACCCGGCGACGGCC
>SL_8KL_010_SEDDRAFT_10001899_pt1 | contig 18052 bp, 18 predicted proteins | sample SodLakKL_010_SED_4_FD_11160 | JGI IMG/M metagenome (IMG submission 11160)
AAGTTACACATACCTACGACGAACCCGGGATTTACACAGTATCAATCACAGGCACCATCCAAGGCTGGCGGTTCAACAACGGTGGAGATCGAATGGGGATAATCGAGATATCACAGTGGGGACCACTGAACTTCGGTAACTCCGGCGATTACTTTAGAGGTTGTTTGAACCTTGAACTGATAGCCATAGACGCACCGGATCTGACCGGGACGACCACTTTAGAGAGCGCTTTCCAGGGGACATATCTTGGTAGTGCCGGCGACATGAATGAATGGGATGTTTCCGGAGTGACGAACATGGAGGACATGTTCCGAGAGTCGAATTTCGATCAAAGGATCGGTGAATGGGACGTTTCAAGTGTGATTAGGATGAATTATATGTTCGGTATGTCACCCTTCAACCAGGATATCAGCGGCTGGGACGTCTCTAACGTTGAAGATATGACCTTCTTGTTCAGACTTTGTTCGTCTTTCAACCAGGATATCAGTGGCTGGGACGTCTCAAGTGCGACAAACATGTACGGTATGTTCTACAGTGCCACATCCTTCGACCAAGATCTCGGTGAATGGAATGTGTCCGATGTGTCGAACATGGGTAACATGCTAAGGGATACGGCGTTATCCACACCGAACTACGACTCTTTATTGATGAGTTGGTCGGAACTCGATCTTCAGCACGGCGTGGACTTCCACGCAGGCGACACCCAATACAGCAGTGGTGAACCTGCAGATGCAAGGCAGTACATAATCGATGAGTTCGGCTGGAGTATCACCGATGGTGGAGAAGCATAATCGTTCGATGGATATTACATATCCTGATCACCTAGTCTAAGGAAACGATGGATCGCCAGTTTGAATAGTATCGGATAAACTTAGGTTGATCACTATACAAAGTGAGTTCAGACCGTGAACAGTGATGGAAATATGTCTCTACAAATTTGCCACAGCACATATGATATATTATTAATGATATTTTGATTATTATTATTCACATCTGGATAATTAAAAACTAAAATTTAATATCCAACTTACACCCTATTACTATCAAACTAAAACCCGGGTGGTTAAAAATATGATAAAAAAAATACTCACGATCGGACTGGCTTTTATGTTGTTATTGAGCGTTATGTTGGTAGCCATCGGAGGCGTGTCTTTATATGAATATATGTTAGTTGAAGAGAGACCTCAGATAGAAATTATCTCTCCAAACGATGACTATGAATTGCGAGGACATATTTACATAGATGGTGATGAGGACTTTACAACTCAGGCCAACGATGAAGGTTGGCCGGGTAACGGTACGGAAGGAGACCCGTACATAATCGAGGGTTACGAGATAACTGATATGGGGACTGGCTTTGGTTATTGCATTTACATAGGATACACTACCGTTCATTTCATACTCCGAGACAATCTTGTACGGAACGCATGGGGGGATTTTGGTTGGGAATACCGAAACTCAGGTATAGCACTGAGTAATGTGCAAAACGGAGTGGTCGAAAACAACATAGCCTACGATAACGAATACAACGGTATTCGGTTATATGAATCAATTGATGTATCCATCATCGGTAATAACGTCTATGATAACGGTAATGGTGTTCATCTTGAACGTTCCCATAACAATACGATATCGCAAAATACTGGCGATGATAGAATACATCTGGCCAGTTCCGACAACAATGTAGTTACTCACAACGAAGGGCCATTTAGGTTGATCTGGGCACACAACAACGAAGTTTCAAATAACACCGCTGAGAACTACGCTAACGGAGTGGAACTACTTTTCTCCAGCAACAACACCATCTCAAATAATATCCTCAATGATAACTCAAATAGAGGTATATACCTAGAAGAATCCAACGATAACAAGATGATCAACAACGAGATGGACAGTAGTGGAAATCATGGTATCTATTTAGATAAGTCACATCGTAACATCATATCCGATAATTCAGTATCATTCTGCGATCAAGGTATACATCTTTACTATTCACAGGACAATGTTATATCCGGTAACACGGCTTCAGGTAGTGTTGAGCACGGTATTTACGTCCGCTATTTCTCCACCAGTAACATCATCGAAGATAACATGTTGATCTGGAACGGTCTCCATGGTATCTACGTTCATTCTTCAGATGATAACGTGATATCAGAAAATACCATCGATAACAATCATCACGGGATATACCTGCGTTCTTCCCGTAACGCCGATTTAAGTGCAAATACGATGGGTGATAACGGAGTTTACATCACCGGAGACGGTTTGGACTACTGGAATACCCATGATATGGACACCGATAACAGGGTGAACGACAGACCTCTTTACTTTATGAACGGAGTTGAGGGAGGTACGGTTCCTTCCGATGCGGGGCAGATAATTTTAGTCAACACAACAGACATGGTGGCTGAGGACAGCGACGTAAGCGGCGCCTGTGTAGGGATAACCCTGGCTTACTCCGAGAACAATATCATAGAGAACATGTATGCCAGTTCAAACACCCTGCACAGTATATTCTTCTTCAATTCACATGGAAATTCCATCGCAGATGTGATATCGGATCACAACGACGATCATGGGATATATCTATCGAATTCAAACGGTAACAAGATAGCGGGATGCAGTGCATCGAACAATAACGTCTACGGCATATTCCTTGAAAACTCCCACGAGAACACCATCGCTGAAAATACCCTGATCTCTAACGCTGATTTCGGTATATATCTTGATGGTTCAGATGATAACCATTTGCTGGATAATGAAGCCTCTGCTAATAACGATCATGGCATCTTCCTGCAGTCGTCGGATGGTAACACACTCAAGGGTAACGAGGTTTTCGATCACAGTAGAGGTATACAGCTGGACGATTCCGACGATAATATTTTGCGGGAAAACCTCGTACACAACAATTACTGGTTCAATATACGACTCTGGGATTCCTGCGGCAACACTGTCACTACAAACACACTGCGAGAGAGTAACTATGATGGTGTCATCGTCAGGTCCGATTCCATGGAGAACACGATAACCCACAACACGATATACTCCAACACCTACTATGGCATCTCTATCATAGGTTCAACTCATAACAGTATAGAAGAAAACAACGTGACCGATAACAGACGTGGGATCTACTTATCTCAGGCACATCATAATGATGTCCTAAATAACATCGTATATTCTAACACCCATGGGATCTATATACGCTCATCCTCAACGAACAATATGGTCGGGAACAATACAGTTGAACATAGCAACGATCACGGCATCTTCCTGTGGGCATCCGATGAAAATACAGTTGAACATAATTTGGTATATAATAACCAAAAAGGTTTGTACCTGAACAGTGCGGACATCAATACCTTCACCGAAAACACCATCACCGAAAACGATATCGGGATCCACGTTTTGACCTCTGCTGACAACGATTTTCACGATAATCTATTGATGTACAACGAAGAGAATTTTTACATAGAACGTTCCACCGATACTACTCTTTCTGGTAATGCGATGGAAGGAGAAGGTATAATTTTCTCTGGCGATGGTGAGGTCTACTGGGATTCACACAGTATAGACACTACCAACACAGTGAACGATAAACCGGTTCACTACATAAAAAATCAGATAGGACAAACTGTTCCTGGAGGTGCCGGTCAGGTCATCCTGGTAAATAGTATAGGATGCATCGTGGAGAATCAATACATCTGTGGTGGCGGAGCGGCCGTTATCGTAGCCTACTCCAATGGGAACACAGTAACGGACAATACTATAGTTGAAAACACACATGGGATCTATCTTTTCCAGTCCACTAACAACGATATCTACGATAACACCTTCCGAGAAAATAACCACGGTCTCTACATATCTAATTCAGGAGGTAATACCTTCTACCATAATAACTTCATCGAGAATATATACCAAGTTTATTCACCGGACGATACTTCATACGACTGCACATGGAGCGATGATGGTGAGGGTAACTATTGGTCGGATTACGAAGGTGAAGATACGAGCGGTGACGGCATAGGTGATACAGACATACCACATCCCATCGTCGATCAGGGTGACGGCTACTACCAATTGGATACATATCCACTTATGACCCCCACGTCCCTGGATACGTTCATAATCGAATTAACAGCGGATGAAGATGCAGGAGGATGGAACTTCATATCGTTCAATCTCATCCCTTGGGATAATTCGATCGAATCCATACTGGCTGACATAGACGGTTCATACGATAGTGTGATGTACTACGACGCTTGCTCGGATCAGTGGTTTAGTTATGTACCTGGAAGAGCGGGACATTACAACGATCTTGATACTTTGGACCATACTATGGGCATTTGGATACGGATGGTCGAGGATAATTCACTAACTATCGAAGGTCATGTACCAGAAAGCACTGAGATCGTATTGAATCCGGGCTGGAATATGGTGGGACTGCCCAGCGAGAGTGGAGGCAACCATGATCTACCCACAGAGGTCACAAGGATCGGTCGATTCGATGCTTCGGAGGGATACAATCTGGTCTACGACTACGATCCAACCAGCTTCATTTTTGAACCAGGTAATGCGTACTGGGTCTATAACGGTGGAGACGGAACGGTTGTTTGGTCGATATATCATTGAAACAAGCTCAGTCCGCATGATCGATTATCTGATATAGTCACGGTATCGCTGTAGACCCGATAGGTTCCTATCGTTTTATGATCGGAGATATTTACTGTATCACCATGGATGAGGTCTTTGAACGGATCTTTCAAAGAGTGTAGGACGGATCTGTCTTGGTCAAAGAACGGACATCTTTTACCTTGTTTCAATTCCTGTAAGATGATATGTGAATAAGGTTCAGATCCCTTCTAACTGTTTCAGATCCAGTGATGGTATCTTCCACTGGTATGGGTGTAGCTAAATCAGGGCTGCGATCGCTGCGGGATCATCTCACCGGAGAGTTCTATACTACGCTGTTGTGTGATTTTGGTGTTTAAAACCCTCTAGAAGGTGGTCTTCCCTGGTCTTGTTCAGAATCCTTGGCTTGTTTATCCCAATAGGCCTTGACGTTTAGTCCTCCGCCAACACCGCTGAATATAGCTCCGATCCCGGCCAATATAGCTCCTACGGTGACCGGAGTGATCGTCATCTCTACGTCTACAGTGTCATCACCGAACTCAGGTTCGTGGATACTGATGTTTCCCGGTGCAAACCCGATGACGATAACACCTATCCCGATCAATACCGCACCTATCATTATGAGATACGGGGCTATGCTTGCTATGGTCGATCTGTCTCTACTTCTACTGATCTGCTGGTATTGTGGTTGCTGTTGTTGGTAAGGTCCTTGCTGCGGCGGTGTCTGTTGTGGTTGCTGTTGTTGGTAAGGTCCTTGCTGCGGCGGTGTCTGTTGTGGTTGCTGTTGATAAGCTTGTCCTTCTTCCATATTATCAAACCTGTATGTGTATCTAAAATGGGATATAAATATCTTTGGGAAGGGGGCAGATCGACCATCTTTGGGAAGTAGAATAACAGTTTGAGACATATAGTTGGGATATCAAGTATATCCATCTAGATAGTATCAGTATGACCAATGATCGACAAGGGATCGATCATCCTCCAACCGATGGAACATCGACTCGCCCCATGAAGAGTATGTTCCCGTTATGATTGTCCTGTATGATCACCATGAAGGGGCGGTTTGCGACGAAAAAATCTCCGAGAGAATCACGATCGAAAACAACACCGGTTGCACCTGCGGCTTCAGTTCCCTCTTCATGAACATCCACATAGGCTTTGTGTACAGCTTCAGCTATGAACAGTTCTTCAGTTCCATCGATGCCCGAGAAATTTGCTGCACCGGTAAAAGCCCTAGGCATACCCATCCCAGGTAGCATCTCTATGAGATCGTAATCGGTTTCCATGGTAAATTTAGGTATTCTTACTAGATCCAGTTCTGTTTCCACCAATTCATCCCTCCATCTCTCAAGATTTTCGTAGGTGATCCGGTCTTCCATGTCCCTTATATCTCCTTCCTCCGGTACTATGAACAGCATGGACGTGTCGTTACCGACGTAATTTTTCTGCATTATACGGAATCCATCCGAACGGGTATAATCAAAATGCCCGCTATGGTGCATGAATGGAACGTTCAATTCCTCTCCACCGTACTTGACAAAAGTTCCATCCGTGGTGTTGTCTTCACAGAATGGTACTTCCCACAAGCCATTGAAATAGACAGCATTTACGAGTATCAGCTCGGTATTAATTGGGCATATCATATCCGGAGTGATAAGGTCCGTTATCTTCCCGTTGGTATGTTCCTCCACCCAGTTGTTTATATCCTCAGAAGTTCCCTCGGGATCGGAGAAGTCAACATTCTCAACCTGTGCGAAGTAATAATTGATAAGCAACCATCTGTATTCATCCAGCACTAGTGAATCTTCCTCCAGCCAAAGTGAATTTGCAGTGCTCAGGTTGTAACCGTCACGTTCAGTGTTGTACGTATCGTGTAGATACCCGTAAGCCTTTCTCAGTTCTTGATAATCCCCTGGTAAGCCGAATACATCTCGTATCTCCTCTTCTGTCTCACCCCTGGCTCCCTCGTAAACCATGGAGAAAGCGGTGGATATGGACCATGGGGAGTAAAAGATATTCTCCTCTTCAGATAACATATGATATAACTCAAATGAGAACTCGTTGTTACCCTGAACCACTGCCGCTACACTCTCGTCCTGAGGATCGTAGGACACCTGACTCATATCTATGTCTCTATCAAATTCGGAAGCCGGATCTTCACTATCAGTAGACGGACTACCTCCAAATCTGTAGATCGCAACGGATAAACCGATGACCATCATCAATACTATGATATGAGTAAGCAGCTTTTGCTTCATGTCGACCAACGATGAGGAATATGTATTTCATACTATGTATAACTTACGCCTGCTTCCTTAATGATAGCCATACGTAGAGAGTCCCTTAAGTCCATATCGGGATCCGAGTAGATGGTGAGTTAGTAGTACACGATCTCTCTCTTCACATCTTATTTATCGGTAATTTTGAGACTATATCTACATAATCCATACCCATAAAGTTCTTTCAGGGATACCCTGTTTTTGATCTCATGGTATCTTCGCATTCGGATCTACGGGGTCGATTTATGGATCACCCATCATACGCTAACATATCTTCCTGGGTGTATGTTCTTCCACAGGAATCACACTCAACATCCTCTTTTTCCTTATCCGCTTCGGTGAAAGAGAACACGTTATCACAGCCGACGCACTTCCCGGTGAAGTAAGCGTTTTCGTAGTCTTCTTCATCAAACTTCAACCCCATGTCCAGTGCGTACATCAGCCAGATCCAGTACGCTTCTTCATCGTTATCTTCAGCGAAGGTTTCGATGATCTCCAGGGTGGTCTTATCGGTATCGTCCTTTTCCTTTTCGATATACCCGACGATCTCCCTCTTTTCCTTTTCATATGCCTTATCAGCCATCCTGAACAGAAAACTTCCCGCAAATTTCTTTATTCGACCTTTTCCCATTTTAGCACGTCCATGATCAGAATGGAATCAACAGATAAATAACTATCTGTCGTTGTAAGAAGAGTTCTTTACCACTCTGATTCAGTCGCACCATATGTCTAGATGGGCGACATAAATTACCTTTTAAATGCGATAATTTGAAAGTCCCCTTCTTATTTTAAACCCAGATTCATTAAATGCTCTAGATCGTACAAATAAAGGTCATCTTCTTCGATCCATTCCACATCCTTACCGACTATAACATAGGATAATTCTTTATCTTCGTCGAAGGGTGTTTTTGTTTTCCTTAAATTTCGCAGGATCCTTTTGATGTCCATTCCATCCAGTGAACTCCACTTCACTTCGAATTTGAACAATCTTTTCCCACCTTCGGCTATGATATCTATCTCCTTGTCTTTGTGCCACCATCGGTCGTACCTTTCGATGGGTAATTCAAGTTTGTAGATATTTTTTTTACGATATCTTCATAGATCCAGCCAAGATACCGGTCGTAATCTTTTCAGTGGTTGCTTGGTTGGTCTTTAAAAAAAGTTTGACCATGATTTACCGGTCATGTACTTACTCTCCTATCAGATCCACTATCCTTTGTGAGAATATCAAGGGTACGAAGAAAATGTTGTCGTCTTGTTTTAACTCTTTTTCGTTCATGACGAATGCCATTTCCGGCCGATACTTTTTCATAAAACTTCTGAAAGATCTAGTCATCTTGGGTACGGTTTTTATTTCAAAAGGTATAGGGTTCTTTTTTTCGAGGACGAAGTCTACTTCCGCCTTTGATTTAGTCCTCCAATACTTGAGTTGATCCTTTACCTGAGTAAAGAAAAAATTTTCATTCAGCTCACCTCTGTCTTGCCTTAGATCAAAAGTGTTGAATGAGTTTAAAATAGCGTTTCTGAATCCGTTGTCGTGGAAGTATATCTTCGGTGCCTTGATCACCTCTTTCTGCTTATTTGTGTAATAAGGCGTTACCTGTTCCAGTACGAACGTATATTCCAGTATATTCAGCCACCCTTTAAGGTCGTTGTATCTGAATCCACCCTTTTCACATACTGCCGTATAGTTGATGATCTCACTCATCCTTACGGCAAGGAGTTTCATTAGATCAAATATCTCTCTGTCTTCGGTTATACCCAATACCCCCCGGATCTCCCTTATCAGATATGTATCAACTATGTTCTTGAGAACCATACGTTTTTCTTCCTCGGTTTCGGACAGTACTACTCTGGGGAAACCACCGTATATCACATACTCCTTTCTTAAATCCTCCAGCTGTTCGAGGAGAGTTTTTGAGATCGTGATATCCTTTTTTCCGTGTACCCAGCCTTCGATGTCTTTTTTGCTGTAGAACTTGAAGAGTTTTTGGTTCTTGTACCTTAAAAATTCACCGAAGCTGAATGGAAAAAGTTTGAATTTGAATACCCTGCCGGTCAAATACTTTAATCCCTTAACAGTCATATCTATGGCTGAAGAACCTGTTATGATTATTTTTTTATCAGGATGATGATCGTAAAGATATTTCAGTTTTCTACCACCTTCTATTGCATACTGGAACTCATCTATGAATAGATAATCGTGATCATCCAGATACAATTCTGCAAATTCCTTTTCATCTTCTTCAAAAAGGCTCAGAGCGTCTCTATCCTCGAAACTTATGAAGTTCGAGGTTTTCAATTCTGAGTGTACTTTATAGAGAAGAGTGGTCTTTCCCGCCTGTCTGGGTCCTACCACAGCCAGTATCTCCGGTGAATCCATGTATCTCCAGATTTCGTCCTCCAGATCCCTTTTTACATATTTCTCCAAAATACTGTTTTTTTCAGCTAGCGTATCCGCCATGTTGATCGATCTTATGTAGTTTAAAACGCTGCTAATATTTAAATATTGTTAGATTTAACCCTGCTAAAATTATGTAATTTGTTAGTAAAGCAGGGTTAGAATAAAGTATAGGCGCCGGAGTCCTTTCTCATGGGAAACAACTACTTTATCCGTTTCAAGATGGTTTCCGGAGTGAAGGATATCACCCTTTCGTCCCTGATGGGAACTTTAGAAACGACTATCTTATCTCCCTTCAGGTGTTTGGTCCTCTCCAATAAAAGATCGACGTCTTTTTTACCTGCCCCTTCTGTCCATTTTACTTCTCCCGAGGCCAGTACATTTTTACCTCTGGTGATTATGAAATCGATATCAAAGTCCTTACTGTAAAAATATTCGAAACTTCCGTCGTATATCTGTGCGAACATCTCTCCGCAGAAATGCTCTAGATGGTAGGGCATCCTATTTTCGATGGTTTCTGTTAGAGCCGGATCGGAAACATCCTTTTGGAAAAAATTGAATCTCTCGTCCAGCATGAACCCCAGCTCCATGAAGGGGGACCTTACTTTGTACATGAATTCTTTTTTACCGTAGATAGGTATCTTGGTCACCAGGTCCATCTCCTCCATATTGTTGAAATAGGGTCTTATCAGATGCGGATTCGGTTTTTTGATCACGTTTCTTGAGTACAGCAGATCCGCTATCTCCGCCAATCTCCATTTTCCCAGGGAGAGCCCTCTGATTATACCTTCATAAACGTAGGACAGAGTCCTCTCTTCTTCTATGAACACCTCTCCTATCAAGGCCTTTATGGCCCCTTTGGACAGTCGTAAAATATCCTTCAATTCGGTCATATGGGGTTCATAGTAAGGGATGATCCATGGATCTCTCAGATACGGAGATAATTTCATGGCTGTTTCCGGCGGTATCTCCTGGCATAGGCCCCTGTATATATCCACAGGTCGTATCAAGGATATCTTGAGGTCGGATAAAAGGCCCAGCACGGGGGATCTGGGTGAGATCACGTCCTTTACGACGTGAAACGATGAACCGGTGAGTATGAATTTTCCATGTCCCTTCAAGGTCTGCATGTGATCCAGGAACTCATCCGGTAATCTATGAAATTCATCGATAGCCACGGTTTTTCCCTCTTCTTTCCATGATCTGAGCAGATGCTTGAACTGTTCGTAGGAATCCAGGTTATCCATGGAAGCACCCTCCAGGTAAAATCCACCTCCACGCTTTACCAATACGTAAATGTCCGGCGATAGAAAATTCTGGACCATGAAGGTCTTACCGACCTTTCTTCTTCCGTATATAAGCAGATCTCCCGCAGCCTTTCGAGCGATGTTCACTTCTGCTCTTTTGATGGTAACCATGATTATGGTAATGGTCATTATCATATATATAGTTAACCGTAGTTCTTGATCTGATTCTATCCTACATTGGTCACTAGTTCCAGGGTGAAAGTTTTTGACTACCAATCCGATGATATTCTCAATATATCTTCCTGGTATAAAAGGAAGAAAAATGCAGGTACTCTGATCATGTCGCGGATCTCAAAATGGTCCTTGGTTATCAACAACCCGTTTTCAAGACCCTCTTTATCCATAAGATCTTTTGATGTCTTTTCGTCGTTACTACTGATATTGTTTTTGAATTTCACCTCTATGGGTATGATCGAATCATTATATCTCAGTATTATGTCCACTTCTTTCTGTCCCCTTCTGTGAAAAAAACCTTGCATCCAATTCGTTTACTATCTGATTCTCTACTAACATCCCCAGGTTTTCTTTTAAAGGATTTAATTTTATGTTAACTACGATTAACGTGTTTGCTGAAAATATGTTAACTGTAATTAACGTATTTGTCGTATATCTCAACGGTATGGGGCTCATCGTCGTTGATGCTATTAACCTGTCACGGGATCTTCCGATTTTAACTCTGTCTCCGCTCTGCAGTGGTCTCTTGCCGGTTGGTTATTCGCAGTTATACGTTCTTGCTATGGGAGGTGAACTCCAACCGTCAGGGATCGCCGGTCAGCATGTTTTCACTGTCTTCCGGTAGTTCCTTCGGTCATGGGGTTGTTTACCGAGAGCTCGGGATCCTAAGAAATGTATGGCGAGGGTTTCCAATCTTTCTAAGATCGGAGCGTAAGTCCAATATTAGTTTCCGTGTTAACAGTGTCCGTACAGTATGTTCAGTTCACTTGGGGTGGTGTTCCTATTTGAATTCTTTCTCTAATCGTTTGTTTTCAATATCCACTTCAACCCAGGATGTTCAATTAGGTTGGAGTCCAATTCTATATCACCGAAGAGCAACTTTTGTTTGAATGAATTTCGTTCGTAGAATTCTTCTAGGAAATCAAGTTCTTCATCTGTTAAACATAACACCGGTTCTACCATTTTCAAACAAGCTTTTTTCATCTCTTCTAGATCGACAGCGTATTCTCGTTTTCTGAGCATGGGAGCTAGATGACGTTTTATATCCTTGTCATCGATATCGTCGATCAATTCCAACGATATTTTTCTGATATCATCAGGATTCAAACATAGGTAAAACAAGGTTAATTTTCTGTATAGATCAAGATCAAAAGATTCCGAATGTTTTGATATGAGGTATAGGTCATAAAGATCCCTTGGAGTTGCTCTGGCTATGAGTGCCCGGGTCTTCTGAGCCGCTAGCTCTTCATATCGGAAAGTGGGGATAGGTCCACCCTCTAAAAAATCGAAAGGATGCTTCATAGGTTTTTGGATTATAGGTACTACTGGTAACCTTTCCAGATAGTTTATCTCAACTTTCATTCTGTCGTTGTTCCCGACACAATTTTCGTAGGTCAGAACATATTGTTCCAAGGCATGAAAACTGAAATTGTTTTCCAATTTATAGTTGAACTCCTGGAATATCCTGGACAGCATCTTATGTATTGTTTTACGGTCTTCCATCATTTTATCTCGTTTCACACTACCGATATAGTTGAAATCTATATCAACGGATAATCTTCGGAAATCAAGGTAGATGAACTGAAGAGCCGTACCTCCTTTCAACGCAAGGTTTCCTTGGATCCCGGGTGCCGATACGATCGCTCCTAGGAGGTCTATCAAACGATAAACCTTTTCAAGAGGATCTCTAAGAAAATCTGTTTCTCGGGAGATATCATCCAGGTAAGCCTTATCCGGTTGCTCAGCCAAAACGCACCAACTCCTCTATGTTCTTATGGACTATCAGATTCCATCGGGAAACATATTTACCGTATCCATTTTTGAGTTTTGGCGTTAGATAATATGTTTTAGCTCCTACGGTTCTTTTTAGGTCGGCTAGAAAATCATCGGGAACATGGAGTCTGTCTTCCAGCAGTGAAAGTATGTAACCGGTCTTCTGCCTCAGAGACTGCTCGTCGAATTGTTTGAGATAGTCATCTAAAAAGTCGTAGTCGAGTTTATGGAATGTAGCGATGCTCTTCAGTACTTCTTCCATACCACCGGAGTAATCAGGCCTTCTTATGCAATCCAGAAATGTTCTTTCCCTGTCAGTTACGGGGATACGGATGCCTTCTCGTATGAATTCCGTAATACCGAATAATTTCTGAGTTTTTACGTATCTATACTCAACATCCTGGAACTCGAAGGGTCTCAAAGATTTAGGTCTGAGATAATAAACGGTATTGAAGTACGAATGAGCTACACCATGAAGCTCCAGAGCCGTATGATACGCCAATGCGCCTGGGATTTCACTCACCTTGTGGGCTAACAGGTATCTATCAACCTGATGACCTTTGTTGAGAGATTCCGGAGGGATACCCGCATAGTACCCGCGGTGTACTCTTAGTGCATAGCCCTTATCCACCAAACGTGACATGGTTGTGCGGGATGTTTCATAGTTATCAGTGATCTCCGTAACATCCCGGAGCGAGCAGATCTTCTTGTTCAGAAGTTCGATGTAAACTCTCTGTTCGTTAGGGGTGAGAGTTACCAATCCTTTGCTGTTTGTCGATTGCATAGTACACAAACTGCAATATACCAGTAATAAGATATAAAGTTTACTACCGATACATTGCTGTATGTTGATTGTATTGTACACAAACTGCAACTATTTAGTACAATCGGTCTCCACACAGCATCGCTGTTGATTTATCGCTTTTATACGGTCTGTTATAGGAAACCATAACAGGAAGCCGATTTGTCCTATCACGCTTTACTTTCCAGATCCTTCAAAGCCCTACTATATATTTCATCTTTAACAGGACATCGTTGGTGATACTTTGTCTCCAATTCCTCAATCGCCTGATAAAGCATAGGGAACCATTTTCTCTCTGAGTATTTATTTTGTTTCTCCGTTTCTTCAAGTATTGTGTACCAATCCACATCGGATTCAACTACTAAGGAGGCATCTTCCATATCCCGTTCCCTGGTTGCTACAACTTTGAAAAGGAATATATCTTCTTTTGATAGAATTTTGACGTTTAAGTTTGAAAGTACGATGTATTCAATAGCCCTGTCTTTGATATCCTTGGACAGCATCAATTTTTTACACACTATCTTAAAGAATATATCGAATCTTGGGCTGTCCTCACGTTCTAAAATTACATTTGCCCCTAAATCTAGATATTCACGTTCTAAATCTGTGACTATTACGTAACCTAAATCCTTCAAAACGTCTGTCAACTGTTCTATCTGATGGTGGTTATCTGTTACCAGATCGATATCCTTTGTAGCGACCTTGAATCCGTGTCGAATCAATGCTCCGCCTCCTAGCATGTAAACCGTTATATCTGTTTTTAACTCCCTGTTTATCTCTCTGAATATTTCGTTTATCTTCTTCTCTTCGTAAACTTTCAAAATGATCTCTCCTTTGATATCTTCTCCACCGAGTTCAGTATCCTCTGGTTCCGTGGTGCTACCCTCAATGCGTTTTTAAGGTGATCTTTTGTTTTTAATGTTCTGTTTGTGAAGATGTATGTGTGATTCCTGTAGACTAATTGGTCGTCTAGTTTGGTTAGGATAGAAGGACCGGTTTCCACGAAACATCCTTGTTCGATGGGGGATTCGGACTCGATAATGAATTCCAAACCACCCTGCCATACGATGGTCGAGTTTGGAGCGATGTTCTCTATGAGGGAAATATCGTAAAAATACCTCCAACTTTTTAAGAAGGAACAGCACGGAGTGAACCTCCCCGTTATCTCATATTTTTCTTTTGAACGTTTGACCATCCCTATCTCCAAAGGTTTTTTCAGGTTATTCCTCACGGTTTTATTTGTTTTACCCGTGATATCCGCCAGCTCTTTGGTGTTAGACGGGGAATGACAGATCTGTGTCAATATCTGTACCTTAGAGTCGGAAAGATGTTCTTTCCAGTCGATATGCGGGAACAGGGTGATGAGCTTACAAAATTCCTGTGCATGTTCGGTTTTTGCTCTTTTGATGGTCTTTTTCAAACCTTTGGATTTGGTCACGAATCCTTTATCTTCTAGGTCGGTCAGTAGTTCACTGGTCCTGGAATAGGATATGCCTTCCGCTAATTCCTCTATACTTCTCTCTTTCCTGCATATCTTCGAGAGCAACGTGATCTCATTCTTCGACAGTCTGTGATCGAACATGTATTGGAACCAAAGTCGAAATAGTATAAATATATTTCGGGTTTATTACCGCATCTGTAGAGTCTCTCGACTAAAAGAAACACTACGTGTTCTGTAAACGTAGGAGCACTAATATCCAATCCACACCCTGCAGTGATGGCTTGCCGGTTGGTTGAGAGCGGTTATACGGTCTGTTCCCGGAGGCTGAATCAGAGATGTTTTCAATTATTTCATGCAATATGCCGCTTTTTGGGTAACTATCTTCATTTGTCGTGAAATCATCATCAAAAGATATTTTCCAGTATGTTCTTTACCTTTTTCGGATACTCTTTGGAATAATCAGTGAGTTTCTCTTTGTTAAATTGATCCAGATACATGTCATCCGTAATAGACGATAAACCATTTGCATCCATTCCGTCTGTTTTTACACATCTGATATATATAAGATCAAGAAGAGCTTTTTCCACGTGTGCCGTGAGTACGGAACCATCTTCTTCGTATCCGAAAAACAGTGGTTTTTTGATCTGATGATATTCCAATTCCCTTCCTTCGTAAGAGTAATTATACGTTTGTTTCGTGGTCACCAATGTCAACGTATAAACGGTCTGACTTAGGATGTCTTTCTTTGATAGAACATATTCCATGGAAAGGCAGGACGGATACCGGATCACCATGGCAATTTCTTCTGTGCTCGGTGGGTTGAAAGGATTTTGGTACCAACCTCGGACCACACGTTTTATCACATTGGATCTTACCAATCGATTCAATTGTACCGAGATACTATTTTTATCTTCATCCGTGAGCTGGACTATGTCCGAAAAGGAGAACATGGTTTTTTCCCTATGCTCTCTGAAAAATTCCAACCACTGATCTAGTTTCAATGGGATCCACCTCTAGATAGTACATCTTCCGCTGTCTTATTGACACTGGTTAGTATGGTATCAAAGTCCCGGTGATAATACTGGTATAACGAAGGCGATAGGAAACGTTTCAATTCCCTATCAAGAATATCCTTTCCTTCTTTTTCCAATCGGGGAACGACACCCTTCAGTTCGTTGAAAAAATCACTTTCGTCCATATCGTAATCCTTTATCTTTTTCAACAACAGGGGTAGATCAACGTACAGATCCTTCTGTTCCGTTAAAAAGTAAATATCCCATAGGTCCCGACCTTTGATGTACTTTCTACCGCTCAATGCCGCTACTTTATCAACCAGGATCTCTTCGGCTTTCTCAACTCTGACTACTGGTTGAAAAGGCGAAAAAGTCAATATCTTAGTTTCATTCAGGTACGAGGGGATGTCATATAATTCTATATTGATCTGGACCGCTTGCTCGTGATCTTCCGAAATTGTTTTGATGATGTATCTTTGGAATTCACTCTCCGCTTTCTGTGTTCTCGTTTCCACCCCTACCAGGAACGGGTAGGAATGAGCGATGAAATCCCTGGTTTTCTTTAGGAAATTAGCGATNNTGANGGATCNCTNGTTCTCTCTGAGTACNAAANCCAGGTCTTCAGAGNATCTTGGATTGTCATGAAACAATCTCAAAGCGGTTCCCCCCTGAAATACGATATTTTTAAAGAGCCCTTCTTTACTGAAAGATGTCAGTATGGCTTTCTGGAGCTCTTCTCTGAATATCATCTTTGGTGTGATATTCTCNCTCTCTGATCTGTTCTCGATATCTTTCCATCNCATTTCCNTTCAACATACTTATCAAATATGTTAAGTTATTAATACCTATCGGTTTANGGTGCAGAGAAATTTGTCCGGANATGAATTNAAATTTACTCAATCGGTGATGTGNAGAANCNCTCNGTNTCCTATATCATAGTTTCCATTCTTTGATGTCGATCCTTTGGATACCCTCGATATCNTGAAAATCCTTATCNTCGGTAACGATNGTCGTTAAACCGACTTCCTTCATGGTAGCGAGATGTAAAGCGTCTCTAGGGTCNAGATCGGAGNCNGAGTAGATGNTNAGCCAGTAGNACACNACTTCTCTTTTCACATCTATCCATTTTAAAGGCATTGAAAGAAACATCTTTACGGCTTTCAAAGCATCCTTTTTTCCCATCTCTTTTTGAAGTATCCAAAGTACCTCGTCAAGAACAAGGTAAGAGGAAGCGGCACTGACTTTTCCCTTTACGATCTGGTCTAAAAGGTTCCTACAGCTATCTCCTAGCTCTTTGTTATCAAGGGCGGAATATATGAGGATGTTCGAATCTACGTACATGTTTCATGCCCCGTAACGCTCTTTCAGCGATCCCTTGATATCTTCGACTGTCAATCGCTTATCGTACTTTTTAGCCAAGGATTTGAGCTCTGCGGTGATGTCCTGTTCTTTTTTTATCATGATGGTGTCTCGCTCTATGTCAAGGAAAACCTTGTCACCTTCATGGAGACCCAATAGGTCTCTTACATCCTTAGGGATCACCACCTGACCTTTCTTGAGTATCTTCTTCTCTATCATTCTAACTCACTGGTTAAACTATGGTTTAACTCATTAATAAAACTTGTGTTCGGTGGATTGACTGTTCGGGATATCTCCTCGTTCTGTAATTACTCGAATCTCAGCTCCACTCACATCGCTGGTTTCACGGGTCTCTCTGTTCGGATATACGTGCTAGATCAAAACTGCTTTCTAGTGGGATATTCAAGATCGTTTCTTCCAGGATCAGACTGGACACACTTTTTCTTCTTAGTGGGAGGTATATCTATTTCGATGGAAACGGAATGATAAAGGAAAAGTTATTAATAGATGCGTCTACCTTGGTATACCGATGACTGAAAAAGTGCTGAGTACCAAGGTCAGTCGTGAAGAAAAGGAGATAATCAAAAAAATCGCTGACGAAAGAGGAAAAACGCTCTCTGCGTTATTGAGAGAACTCATCGATGAAGAAATCAAAGGCAAAATTCCAGACTGGACAGCACCGTGTTTCGGTACCGATCCCAGAGCCGACGAACCGAAGAGCGACTCATCTATAGATGAAGTATTGTACGGTAGATGAAATGACGTCCAAACCATCTATCTTCATAGATACGGGTGCATGGGTCGCATTGAATGAAAAACGAGATAAACACCACAAAGAAGCGGTGTCATTCATAAAAAGCATCAGGAAAGG
>SL_8KL_010_SEDDRAFT_10001903_pt1 | contig 18030 bp, 19 predicted proteins | sample SodLakKL_010_SED_4_FD_11160 | JGI IMG/M metagenome (IMG submission 11160)
GCCTTATAGACCTCATCTTTATCTTCAACAAATAAATCACTGGTTGCAAAATGAGAGCCAAAGAAATCACATGAGAATAAAATCTCGTCCTCGACAAGATAAGTCGACATAGTCTCTGGCCAGTGGACCCATGGTGTTTCAATAAATCTAAGAGTCCTATCACCTAGTGATAAAGTATCGCCATCTGCTACAACCTCAACCCTGTCATCATCTAGATGGAGCAGTTTCTCCAGCATATCCTTACCCTTTTTTGTTGTTAAAACAGTGGCCTCAGGATAACTATCTAAAACTGCAGGAATTGCCCCGGAATGGTCCTGCTCTGAATGATTTGAAATCACATAATCAATTCTTTCAACATTAAGCTCGGCCAGATTGTCCAGTAATTTCTCTCCATAATGTTCTTCAACAGTATCAATTAAAACATTAATCTCCTTGCCTTCAATAAAATAAGCATTATAACTGGTTCCTCCTGGCAGTGGAATCAACTCATCAAATAAATGCCTGTCCCAATCAATCACCCCGACTGAATGAATATCTTTTACCAATTTACGAATTGCCATCATAATTCACTCCTTATTATTTTAAAGTTTAGTTTTTTACTCTGCTTTCATTATTACATAAAAAAGCCTAACTGTATTTGATTTATGTCACATTAATATTTTCCCTTAGTGATTATTCTCATAGCAGAAGCAGGGCAGCTCAGGTATAATTTAACCAGCAGCAATAATTTTACCAATAGCAAAACTCTAAAATATTAGATATAATATAACTATATAATACTAATGAAATAAAATAAAGGAGGTTTATTTGCAAATGACACCTGATTTTCCCGACTTAACTCACCAAAAGATAACAAATTTAATCAGTTCAACAGATTTTCCTGTACCGGCTGCCATCTCAACTGCAGCCCTAAATTCAATTAATGGCCTGGCCCTGGCCGAACTGGCAATTAAAGTCGCCCTGAATAATAAAGCCGACCAGGATTTAAATAAATTTTTTAAGCAGATCCCTGAATACAAAAAGGAATTATACCAGCTGGCCGCTAAAGACTGCCAGTCCTGGGACCAGGAAACTAAAACCTTTAATAAAGATCTCTTAATCAATACACCCTCTCAACTTGCAGAAAAATTAATCGTTATCCTGGAAAAACTCAATCAAATCAAAGATAAGATTACCGGCCAGGTCACTGCAGACTTCCAGGCAGGTTATTCAATCATCAAAAATAGCACCTGGATAGCAATCGATATCTATAAGCTTAATCTAGATTACTTCGACCTCCCATTAACCGATTTAAAAGATATCAGAGATAAAATATCTAAACTGTGACAAATCTCACTGTAATCTCAAATCTTTAGTTTTATAATCATAAATGTCGGACTTGAATGAATTGCAATTCACTGAAATTCTACTAAAATTTTAAGGAGGAAAAAACAATGAAAGTAATTAAAATGAATGAAATCGAAGGTAGTACAAATAAAAGAGGTGTAACCTCAAAACAGCTCCATAAAAACGAAGATGTCCAGCTAATGAACCTGATCTTACAACCAGGAGATGTAGTCCCTGCCCATTCAGTTCCAGTTAATGTCTTCTTCTATATCGTTTCAGGTAAGGGCACTTTACAGATCGGTGACGAAGAAAAGGTTGTCGAGGCAACAGATATTATCCCCTGCCCACCAAACACTGAAATGAGCCTGAAAGCAGACCAGGACCAGGAATTTAATGTTATTAATGTAAAAACCCCAAGTCTATAAATAAAAAGCCACTAAAAGGGAGGGAGCAAAGTGATTATAGCAATTTCAATTAACCTGATCACGATTCTGCTTGTGATCTATTCACTAACTAAATCTAAAGAGAAAACCAGGAAATCATTAAAAATTGCTTTTATGAAGGCTCTCTCTTTAGGCCCCTGGATAATAGCAATCATCTTTGGGATCGGGTTGCTTCTAACCTTTATTCCCCCGGAGACTATTTAGTATTATTTAGGAGGCGATATGCGGATTAGCCAGGTCGTTCTGGCTGCCCTTGTCGGCACAATCAGTATGATCCCAAGCCTTATCTCCCTCCCATTATCTGGCTCATTGATAGATTCCGGGGCATCCTACACAACAATTGCAGCCTTTTACACAACTCTAACAATGGTCGGTTTTATCACAATGCCTTTAGAAATAAAGACTCTAGGCAAAAAGGTAACATTTTGGCGTAATCTTTTTGCTTTCACCTTTGCTATTATCATTTCGATCTTTATAGGCATTTTAATGTAAGGAGGCTGCCATGAAAAAGGAAGAACAAAATAAACCAGACCCAAAAAATAAATTTAAAAAACTACAATTTTATATCCTGAAAAATCAGCTACAGGCAGAGAAATATCCTTCAACTATTTAAAAGAAATAGTCCTGATCTTCCCTGCTGTTTTAGTCCTGATGGGGCTGGCCGATGTCTGGATTCCCCAGGATAAAGTGGAAAAATATTTAGGCAATAATTCAGGCCTTAAAGGCTTATTACTCTCTATTTTCATGGGAACCCTGCCTACCGGCCCGGTTTTTATCGCCTTCCCTCTGGCTTCACAATTACTAAAAAAAGGAGCAAGCATCATGAATGTTGTTGTCCTGCTAGGAGCCTGGGGTTCACTAAAGCTAACCCAGATTGGAGTCGAAATTCATTTCTTAGGCCTAGAGTTTGCCTTCTATCGGGTTACTCTAACCCTTGCCGGGATCATAGCCATTGGCTTTCTAACTTCACTCTTAACAAATCCAAAAACCAACCAGGATATTGTTGCAGATAATAATCCTGACTACTAAAAATTTAAATTAACCAAAATGATTTAGACAAGAAAGATTTACTGGAGGTGTTCTAAATTAAAAGAAATTATACTTTAATTTCTATTTTAGTAAAGATTGTATTATTATATCCTCCGATCATGGAAACCTGGCTATTTAAAAAAATCTTTTCTCTGCTATTTATTTTTCTAGGAGATAAAGTTGATTTTGACGCTAAAATCTCTAAAACAACTGGTTATAAAGAGCCAATAAAAAACGCAGTTAACTCTTATAATAATTATATTGAGTCTCCGCCGCCAAAGATTCTGGACCTGGCAGCTGGTACAGGCGCCATCTCCCTCTATTTATCAAAGGTTTTTAATGATTCTCAGATCATTGGTATTGATATCTCAACTGGCATGCTGGCAAAGGCCAGAGAAAAAGCCCAGAAATCAGAAATTGATAATATTGAATTTCTCCATGGTGATATATACGACCTTCCCTTTCCAGATAGTGAATTTTCTCTGGTAACTGTTTCCAATGCCATTTTCTCCTTTAATGAAGTTTCAAGAATTTTAAAAGATAATGGCATCTTAATCGTCAGCCTATCAAATATCTCTCTATCATTGAATAATAACAAAATCAATAATAAAATTGGAAAATATAATTTACAGGTCATAGATATTTCTAATAAAAATGAAACCGGGTTTTATTTAATACTCCAGAAAAGAAGTGTTTCTAATGAAAACCTTTAATCTTTTAACCAGAATAGTTTTATATCTTCAGGAAAATCAATCCGCCTGGCAACTTCAAAATTCAAGGCAACTTCATAAAATTAAATCAACTTTTCCAGTCCTAAATTATAACACTGATAATTAAATCAATTCAATCTATTAAAAGATTGAATAAATTACTAAATAAAGCTATAATAATATCATAATATAAATAATTGGAGGCAAACAATGAAAATAACCAAAATAGTTTCCGGGCTTGGTCTTTTGGCTATGATAATAGTGATTTTAAATGGTTTCATAAATGGAAGTTTTACAGAAGATGGCGGTGAACTCCTTGCCAATCCCTGGGGAATAGTCTCTCTTGTTGATCTCTATGTTGGTTTTATCCTCTTTTCCCTCTGGATAACTTTCAGAGAAAAAACAATGCAGGCCAGGATTTTCTGGATTACTTTAATGATGGTTTTTGGCTTTTTAACTGCCAGCCTCTATATTTTACTAACTGCTTATCAGAGTAAAGGTAACTGGCTTAATTTCTTCTTAGGTGCTCAAAAAGATTCATTAATAAAATCAGAACAGGCGGTCCAGTGATGGCTATTAATTTTCAAGAAATAATCGACGAATTAAAATCGGTAGTTTCAGCCAGAACCTTTGATGCAATTTTACCTCCTTTGATTTTTGTCTTTACCAACAACCTTTTCAATCTAAATATTGCTGCAATCATAGCATTAGGGTTAGCTGCAACTTTTGCTATCCGACGGTTTATTAAAGGTGAAAACTGGTTTTATGCTCTGGGCGGCCTGCTTGGAACAACTATAGCTGCTGGTCTTGCGCTAATCTCTAGAACTGCAACTAGCTATTTTATTCCAGGTATTATTAGCAGTATCTTAATTCTGGCAGTTGCTATTCTTAGTTTAATACTTAAAAAGCCACTGGCTGCCTGGGCCAGTCATCTGACAAGAGGGTGGCCATTAAAATGGTTCTGGCGCCAGGATATTAAACCTGCTTATCAGGAAGTTACTATCTTCTGGGTCATTTTATTTTCAGCAAGGCTAACAATCCAATTGTTCCTCTATATCAGAGGTGATGCTACAATATTGGCCTGGACTAATGCTCTGCTGGGCTGGCCAGTGACCATATTTGTTTTAATTTTAAGTTATATCTATGGAGTCTGGAGGCTAAAAAATTTAGGAGGTCCTGGAGTTGATGAATTCATGAAAGGCAAAAAACCGCCCTGGAAAGGCCAACAGAAGGGTTTTTAAAGAGTTTAGAATAAAATAGATCAAAGGCCTGGTTCAGTCATCTCACCGGGTTTAACGGCCTCTTCAAACTCCTCTGCAGTTAAATAACCAAGTTCTACGGCTGCTTCTTTCAGGGTTTTATCTTCCCCATAGGCTTTATTGGCAATTTCAGCTGCTTTATCATATCCGATTATTGGATTAAGAGCAGTGACCAGCATTAAAGACTCCTTTAGATATTCTTCAATCTGAGCCTTATTTACCTTTATCCCTTTTAGACATTTATTGGCAAAAGACTGGCAACTATCTGCCAGAAGCTCAATGCTCTGCAGCAAGTTATAGATCATTACCGGCTTACAGACATTTAGCTCGAAATTACCCTGAGAACCAGCCACTGTTATGGCAGTGTCATTACCTATCACCTGGATGCAGACCTGGATCAAGGCTTCTGCCTGAGTGGGGTTGACTTTGCCAGGCATAATAGAACTTCCCGGCTCATTGACAGGTAATTCTATCTCTCCAAGACCACAGCGAGGACCTGAAGCCAGCCATCTTATGTCATTACTGATTTTCAGCAAACTAGCTGCCAGAGTCTTTAAAGCACCGCTGGTTTTCACTAAATCATCATGAGCAGCTATAGCTTCAAATTTATTTGGGGCACTGGTAAAATTTATTCCCGTTAGAGAATTAATCTCTTTTACTACCTGCTCAGCATAATCTCGGTGGGTATTCAAACCTGTTCCCACTGCCGTAGCGCCCAGAGCCAGCTCTTTGAGGTGCTCTAAATTTTTCTCCAGCGCCTCAATCCCATGACTGATTTGACTCTTATAACCAGAAAATTCCTGTCCCAGCGTGACCGGGGTTGCATCCATCAAATGAGTACGTCCCACTTTAACATCTTTCTCAAACTGCTTTGATTTTTCCTCCAGGATTTGCTTAACCTCTATCAAAGCCGGGATTAACTTTTCTTCTATCAATCTGACTGCTGAAATAGACATAGCTGTTGGAAAGGTATCATTGGAGGATTGAGACATGTTCACATCATCATTGGGATGTACCGGGGTCTTACTCCCCTTCTTCTCTCCGGCTAACTCATTGGCCCGATTACTTATCACTTCATTGACATTCATATTTGTCTGGGTGCCTGAACCTGTCTGCCAGACTACCAGCGGAAACTCCTGGTTAAACTTACCAGCCAGCAGTTCATCACAGGCCTTATCAATTAGCTTCTGTTTTTCTCTGCTTAAAAGACCTAACTGACAGTTAACTTTGGCAGCAGCTTTTTTAATGATACCATAGGCTCTGATAACTTGGAGCGGAATTTTTTCTTGACCAATATTAAAATTTTCCCGAGAACGCTGAGTCTGAGCTCCATAATAAGCAGAGGCCGGAACCCTGACTTGACCTAAACTGTCCTCTTCCTGACGGTATTCCATCACTAATCTCCTCCCATCTATTTCGCTTATTTATCATCTTTTTTCTTTTTCAATTCAGCTCTAGCCTTACCGATAGCTACATTAGGGGGAACATTTTTAGGACAGACTTTGTTACAGTTGGTATGAAATTCACAGGCCCACCAGCCATCTTTATGATCAGCCAGCTCAAGTCTATCTTCTTGGTCTCTAACATCGATATGGAATCTATATAATTTGGCCAGGGCAGCCGGACCGCGGAAATCTGGGTTCTCTCCATCTACTGGACAGGCAGCAAAACAGGCGGCACATAATATGCAATTTGTATATTCCTCAAGTTCTTTAACATCTTCTGGTTCCATAATATATTCTTTTTCTGGCGGCTTACCCTCAGTTTTTAGACAGGGTTTTAGCTCCTGATAATACTCAAAAAACTTCTCTGTATCTACTATTAGATCTTTAATTACTGGAAAATGTGGTAAAGGCTCTACCAGAAGACTATTTTCATTTAATTTTTCACCCTCTTTCAGGGCAGGATAGCCTTTTATATCTGGATTATCCTCACCTTCCTTAAGTCTTTCAACCTGAGTTCTGCAGGCCAGACGAGGAACTTTGTTTATCAACATTGCACAGGAGCCACATACTGCTCCTCGACAGGAATAACGGAAGGCCAGGGAATCATCCAGCTTCTCTTGAATATAAAATAAAGCATCTAATACTGTCTGACCTGGTTCATGGGGGACATTGAAGTCATCATAATAGGATTTTTCTCCATTAGATCTAAATACTTTAAATTTCATTTAATACTCACGCTCCTTCACTTCAAACTGACCTAAATTAACTGAGGAGTATTCCAATTTTATGCTATCCTTTTCTTTTTTGAGGACAGTATGTTTGAGAAACTCATCATCACGTCGATTTCTAAAGTCTTTTCTGTAATGAGAACCGCGGCTCTCTTCTCGAGCTATAGCTCCCAGGGCTAAGGCTTCGGAGATAAAGAGCATATATCTCAGTTCTAATGATCTCACCAGAGCCTGATTAAACTTAAGGCTAGTATCCTGCACGTAAATCTCTGGATATCTAGCTTGTAATTGCTTGATTTTATCAAGCCCCTGGCGCATCTCCTCTCCATCCCTAAAGACTCCAAAATGCTGAAACATAGTCTCTTTTAATTGCTGTAATATTTCACTGTAAACTATGCCCTGGTCCTTTGTGGTAATAGATTTTATTAATTTTTCATCTTTTTCCCTGTGGCTTTNAAAAAGAGATTCAGGGGCATTTTTATCATCTAATTCTTCAGCAGCTTTACGGCCTGCAATTTTACCAAAAACTACTGTCTCTAAGAGAGAGTTACCGCCTAATCTATTAGCACCATGGGTACTAACACAGGCACATTCACCGGCAGCATAAAGTCCTGCTACCTCAGTCTGGCATTCTGTATCAACAGCAACTCCTCCCATAGAATAGTGCTGTCCCGGTTGAACTGGAATAGGTTCTTCTATTGGGTCAACCCCGGCAAAATCTAAAGCTATCTCTCTAATTCCAGGCAAACGTTCTTTGATTTTTTCTTCACCTAAATGAGTCAAATCTAAATGAACATATTCATCTTCAATGCCTCTTCCCTCTTCAACAACAGTTATTATAGCTCTAGCTACTATATCACGGGGGGCTAATTCCATGGCCTCAGGAGCAAATTCTTTCATAAATCTCTTACCTTCACGATCTCTTAAATAACCCCCTTCACCTCGGGCGCCTTCTGTTATCAATATATTAGAGTCATAAAGAGTCGTTGGATGGAACTGAATAAATTCCATATCCTCTAAAGACGCTCCAATTTCATAGGCCAGATAGGCTCCATCACCTGTATTTATTAAAGCATTGGTGGAGCGATTATAAATTCTACCAAAGCCGCCAGTGGCCAGTATAACACTTCCGGAAAAAGCTTTAAGCCTACCTTCTTTGATATCTAAAGCAATACAACCAAGACATCTGTCATTATCCTCAACTAAAGAAGTTACAAAATATTCATCATAAAATTTAATATCACCAGAAGTAGACTGTTCATATAGAGTATGAAGCAGGTTGTGACCGGTTCTATCAGCAGCATAACAGGTCCGGGGAAATCCCGCCCCACCAAAGGGTCTTTGCGCAATCTTACCATTGGCAAAGCGAGAAAAAACAGTTCCCATCTGTTCTAACTCAATCACAGCTTCAGGTGCCTTCTTACATAAAATTTCAACTGCATCCTGGTCAGCCAGATAATCTGATCCCTTTACTGTATCGAAGGCATGATCTTCCCAGTGATCATCACCTATATCTGGTGTATTTCCCAGGGCAGCATTAATCCCACCCTGAGCAGCTACACTATGAGAGCGCAGGGGATGAACTTTAGATAGGACGGCTACATCTTTACCATATTTCAAGGCTTCTAAAGCAGCCCTTAGACCGGCTAATCCTCCACCAATAACTAAAATATCATGCTCAAATAATATTTCCTTCTCCAAATTGATCCCTCCTTTTCTAATAAAAGACTCCTTAAAAATTAAGATTAATAGGTAAACTCATGCCCACTAAAGGCAGCAATTATTTCTAAACTATCGGCCTTTATGATGTATAAATCACCAATCCCACGGGCATCATAGAGCTCTATTGCCAGATACTCAGATGCATTTTTTATATTTTTATCAAAATCATTATCAAAATCAGACCAGGATATATTACTAACTCCGCCAGAGAAAATATAGTTTACAAAAGTAAACTCTTCAGATTTTAGATCATAAATGCCTGCAGCTGTATCCATAGTTGCTATCATGTAATGCTGCAGGGTGAAAAATATTCTTTCTCCTTCAGGAGCTAGTTTGACCGATAAATGATCCTGAAAATTTTCAGGTTTAATCTCTTCCTCCATAATAATTGGCGGTTTTCCTTCTGTTATCTGCTGCCACTCCTCCTTTAGTGCTGAGATAGCTTCCTGCTCATTAAAGATAATTTTTTGCTCCTCCAGGTTATAAACTTCTTTTGTTTTCTCAGTATTAATTACAGCCAGAGGAAAGATAAAAGTACTGTAACTATTTTCTCGCCATTTTTGCTTAACTTCTGCTGGCAATTCGTACTTCTCATCCTCTCTTTTTAAGAACACCTCTTCCCCTTGATAAAAAATCTTATTGTTTTCATAGCTTAATCTTAAGGGGTGTCCTTCCTTTAACTCCAGTTGTCGTAACTCTGTCTCTCCCTGGACATTTCCAGTTAGAATTACTATTATAAACAAAAAAGCTATTAAAGCCAGAGTATATTTCTTCAATGTTTTACCTCCTCTAAAAGCCAGTTAATTTAACTTCAAGAACGTTTTTTCTTGAAAACAATGGTTTGGACTATTGATTGTTTAATTCTAGAAAGCTTTTATATATTCCTCTAAATTTTTCAAAAAGTGATTAATTTGACTGTAATTTTTATGTTTTTACAGAAAATGATTTATGAGATATAATAATTTTAACAAGGATAATTTATTATTTTAAGGATTAAGGGGAAGGGAGCAGGACATATGAAAATTAGCACTGATTTAACTGAGAAAATATCAACTGTAATCAGGGGGAAGGTTTCAATCGTAGCCAGAGGGTTAATGATCTCAGTTTTCCTTATGTTGGTGATAGGTTCTCTGTCAGCCACCGCTACTGAGGTGGAGATAGATAATTTAGAGCCTGAACTCGGTCAATTGGTGGTAATTACTGCGCCTTATGACCTGTCTGAAGGGGAAGTTATTGTCAATGAAGAAAACTTTCCCTTTCGAGCTGATGAAGAGGGAGCAGTTGCTTTACTTCCTATTTCTTACTGGTGGAACCCTGGGAATTATACCTTAACTATAGTTGATAGTCAGGGCAGAACCTGGACTAAAGAGGAGCTTAAAGTCCAGCAGGCTGATTTTGCTGAAAGTTATCTTACAGTTGATGAAGATCAGGAAGAAAAGGTCAGGCCAACTGATCCAGAGAAGCAAAAAAGACAGCAACGAGAGCAAGAGCTAGTAGCTGAAGCCCGAGCTGAAAGCGCTGAGGAAAGGCTGTGGAGTTCTGCTTTTATCTGGCCCTTAGAAGGTAGAATAACCACAGATTTTGGAGCCACCCGTTACCATAACGAAGAGCTTGCTAACCGCCACAATGGTATCGATATTGCTGCTCCTGTAGGCACTTCTGTAGTGGCCAGTAACAATGGCGAGGTAACTTTAGCTAATGACCTTCTGGCCACTGGCAAAACTATTATAATTGATCATGGCTGGAATGTCTTTTCTTCTTATTTGCATTTAAGTGAACTCAAAGTAGAGGTCGGGGAAAAGGTTGAGCAGGGGCAGGTAATTGGCCTGGTAGGAGAAACAGGTTTTGCTACAGGCCCTCACCTGCACTGGTCTCTTTCCTATAACCGCATTTTTCTGGACCCACGAGATTTTGTCGACCTCTCGGAATTCAATTGATATATTAATATCAATATTTGCTCAAACTCTTAATTACTATATTCCAAAATTTTTCTTTATTTAAATTAATAGCCACTTCAGCATTGGGTTCTTTTTTAGTCCGATTATAAAAATCACAGACTGTTCTCCCCCGATTTAACTGGCTATTAAGTTCAATATCAACTCTCATTTCTTTAGTTGAAAAGACATCTTCATCTATTACTTTTGCAACAGCACAAGGATCATGAAGAGGAGGACTATCAAAACCAAAAGTATTTTTATAAGTTTGACGAAAAAATTCAATTAGTTCTACTGATAGATCAGCTATCCTGTTATCCAATTCACTAATCCGGTTAATGATTTTTTGAGTTGCTTTGGCTTGATGAGTTAAGTCAAGTCCCGTCATAACTAGCGGAATTTGACTATCAAAAACCACCTGAGCCGCCTCAGGATCGACATAAATATTAAACTCTGCAGAGGGGGTAATATTTCCTAGACCATAAGCCCCTCCCATCAAAACAATTTTCTTGATTTTCTCTTTGATCTTCGGCTTTAAATTAAAGGCGGTGGCAATGTTAGTCAGAGGTCCCGTGGGGACTAGAATTAACTCTCCCTCAGAATTTAAAGCTTCTTCTATTATAAAATCAACTGCCTGTTTATCTTCGGCAGTTTTGGCCGGAGCAGGAAAAGTAGGCCCTCCCAGGCCACTTTCTCCATGAATATCAGGAGCTGTTACCTGTTCCCTAACTAAAGGCCTATCCATTCCTGCATAAACTGGGGCATCTATTTTAGCAAAATCACAGATACTTAAAGTATTCTTCAATGTTTTAGGCAGAGTCTGATTGCCTGAAACTACGGTAATACCCCTTAAATCAATTTTCTCAGCTTTAGCAGCGACTAATATTGCAATGGCATCATCATGACCTGTATCAACATCTAAGATAATCTTCTCTTTCTTACTCATTCTTGACCTCCTAGTATTTTAAAAAATGATGTTAGGTGGGAATGGAAATTTCTATTAACTCTTTAATTAGAAATCTCTATAACCCACTTATATTTAAATGTTTCAAAACCTGATGAAAAGCAAAAAAGACTATAAAAGCAACTGCAATATTTGTTATAAAAGCCAGGAATCCGGTAATTATCATTAATATCTTTTTATCAGTAATTATCGCACTCTGGAACATTTGTAGAGCTGTAAAGAATAGCATTGCCCCTAATACTCCATAGGGAATGATTTCAATTATCTCTGGCGAAGCAAAAAAGAAGGCTATTACCAGAAGAATGATACCAGAGATAATATTAGAGCCTCCAGTCCTTGCTCCAAATCTGTACTGGGCAGCTAAACCTCCTGCCCCATGACACATGGGAAATCCTCCCAGAGGTGATGAGATGATACACATTAACCCCATACTGACTACCAGTTTATTTTCCGACACTTTCCGCTCAAAGAGGTCTGTTATAAGTAAAGAGGTAGCCAAAACTGCATTACCAAGAGTTAAAGGCAGTTGAGGAATAGTTCCAGACCAAAAACCGGTTCTAAATTCAGCAATTGCTGGTAGAGTAAATTCAGGCCAGGATATAAAAGTAAGTGGAGGTATACCTGAATAATAAATTCCAATAATTAATCCTAAGCCAAAAACTATTAAAGAGGATATATCAAGCACCTTAATAAAAAAGAAAAGCAAAATTATTGCTATCGATAATAAACCGATAAACCAATCATCAATCATGAATGACAGGGCAGTCTCCAGTAATATTAATGTTAATCCGAATTGAATGCCTCGAATTAGCCATTCAGGTATATGTTTTTTTATTATGTCTATACCACCAAAAATTCCTATTAAGAGCAAAATCAATCCCATCAAAATTCCAGCAGCAGCAATTTCTCCAGCAGTTAATGCTCCACTGATAGCAACTGCCCCAATAGCTTTCATTGGTTCTACCGGCATCGGCAATTTATAGTAAATTCCATTAGCTATATAGGCTAGCCCAAAAAAGAAAAGAATTGAACTCATATTAATTTCGGTAACTACAGCTACTCCTACTATTATGGGTAAAAGGGTTCCATAATCACCAATAGCACCGGCTATCTCTTCAAGATTAAATCTAAAGTCTTCTGGCATAAAATCCTCCCAAGTTTGTTAACAGTAAAATTTAATTAATTGCAATTCTGACAGCGCCTAGCCTCTTTAGTGGCTAGTTTCTCAATTTTGGAGGCTATTTCCTTTAAACCATCTCTTTTAACTGAATAATGAACATAATAACCTCGTTTTTCTCCAATAACAAGTTCAGCTTCTCGCAATACTTTTAAATGTTGTGATACAGCAGATTCGGATATATTATTTTTTTTAGCTAAAGCTTTAACGCAGTAATCCTTAGTAATCAGGTCATTCAGCAACTGCCATCTAGTTTTGTGAGCCACTGCTTTTAATTTATTTACCAGAACTTCATCCATAATTATACCTCCCTCCTAGACAAAACGGCCATCATCTTTTTTATCAGGCAGTTTATCTATATTTTCTCAAGCCAACCAATTTTAACTTCTTCCCTGCTATCAAATTGCGGAACATAGAGCTTTATGTCCAAAAGTGGTGTCCCATCTACAATGTCAACATCTTTAAGATAGAGAATATTACCCTCTATCTTCTCCAATCTAACCACAGAAAGCCCAATTGAATTTGAGCGGCTGGGAGCTCTAATAGCAAAAATGCCATGTTCTTTGTCCTCCATAAAGGGCTTGTTTAAGAGTGAACATTCTCCAGCTAAATGGCAATGATACAATAATATCAGATGAGAAAATCCCTCTAAATCTTCTAAACCTTTTTTATATTCCGGCATAAGCTCTATTTTGCCAGTTATTCCTTCAGCCCCAGGGGGTTGAATTGGGATTCCTTCAGGTTTGCCAAACCTTGTTCTTATTTTGCCGATTGGTTTGTAGATTATTTCTTCCATTAAATATCTTTCTTTATCTATTAACTAGCTCAAAAATTGTTTAAAAATTTTATTTTTTAGCACCGTCTTTCAATATAAGTTTTCTTCAATGCTATAAAAAACTAGTAAATCATAATATAAAGGCTTATTTATTTAATTTTTAACTTAATTAGATTATAACATTCTAATTTATTTTGTCAATTAACTTAGCTTTGCTTAAACAAGTTCTATCCTGTTCCCCCCTAATCGATCTGCCGTTTCAGGATCACAAGTGCTAAAAATAACTTGATATTTATCCTTAAAGCTATTAATTAACTCAAGGGCTTTATCAGTGCGTTCTGGATCTAAATTAACCAGGCAATCATCCAGGATAATAAATCCAGGATTTTCCTGAAATAAGTTATCATATAAGGCAAATCTTAAAGCCATAGCAACGCTATCATAAGTACCATAGGAGAGAAGATTGATGTTTACTGGCAGTGTTGTTTTATCTTCTTGTTTGATAATTTCAATGGCAAAATCATCATTAATGTTATTAGCCAAGTAGTCACCGGCTGTGAGTTTATTCAAATAATCATTAAAGGATTCAATTAAAGGCTGGAAAGATTTTTCATCCATCATTTCTAGAGTCTCCTGAAAAGCCCTTTCAATCTGCAAAATTCTTTTTGCTCTAGCTATCAACGATTTAAATCTTTTATCTTTTCTTTTATAATCATCCTTTAACTCTTCTACTGATTCAGCCGGCATATTACTCTGGATATCTAATAATTTTTCTTTAAGCTCATGCTTTTTCTCCTTTTTTTGCTCTCTCTGGACTCTAATATTCTTAAGATATTCTCTAAATTCAGCCACTGACTCAAATTTTGCTGGCAGGTCCGCTAACCCAGCAAGTTCCCTTCGGATATTTGAAATTTCTTCTTTAAGTGATCTGATTTTAGTTTCCAATTTTTCTATGCTTTCATGGTCATCTTTCCAATCAGATACAATATTTTTATTAGTTTCCAGGGATACCTTTATGCTATTGATCTCTCTATCTTTTAATTGCTCCATTTCTGCTTCAATAATTTCAATCTCTCTAATATCTTCCTTGATTTCAATTTTGTTATGCTGATTTTTTAGCTCTTCTAAAGCTTTTTCTTTAAGAAGATCATTAATATCTTCCTTGATTCTAGAAATTTCTCGACTGAGCACTTTTTTATGGTTGAGTTTTTCTCTGGCTTCTTCAGAATTATTAATATTTAGGTCTTTGAATTCTTCTAATAAAACTAGTTTCTCCTGCCTGGCCTCTTTAAAATCATTCTTAAGTTCTGTAAAATTTATTTCAGCTGATCTAACCTCTATATCAATATCATCATTAAAAACCCGCAAATATCCATTAGCTACAAATTCACTGTTAACAGATATCTTCTCTTCTTCTTCCACACCCTTTATAACTGAGAGATTGTCGGAGGTAGACCGTAAAACTTTAGCTTGCAATTTAGCCGCCTCTAATTGAGCTTCGGTATTGGATATCGTTTTTTCTAAAGCAGCTAATTTCTTGACTTTTTCACTACTAATAACTGCTAATTTCTCTTTCTGCTGTTCTAACTTTTTAATTTTTTCTTGATAATCTTCTACTTTATTGATTTTAGCCGCCAGCTCTTGCTTCACTTGCTTCTTTTTGAATTCTTCTCTTTCATTTTCTAATTGGCCAATCTTTTTTCTTAAAGTGGCTAGCTTATCCTGCTGGTCTTTGATTTCAGACTTAACATCAGGCCATCTCTTTTTAATCTTTTCTAATTCATTTAGTTTCTCATTTTTAGCCTCTAGCTTCGGTTGTAAAGTACCTCTTCTATAAATATCTTCTTCTAAGGCTGATAATTCAGCCAGCTCTTTTTTTAGCTGCTGCAATTTATTTTGCAGAGAATTTAAATTATGATTTGCCTCTTGATATTCTTTCTCCGCTTCTTCAGCAATTCTAATTTTATTCTTTAACCGCCCCCTGGCTACATAGGCTTCATAAATCTTTCCCAGATTTGTTTTATAAGGATTATTAAAATCTCGGTCAGGATTTTCTGGCTCCCCTTTTTCTAGATTCCATCTTGAAATTAATTTCTCTTTTTCTGCTTCGATTTTCTCTTTTAATTCATCGGATACCACACCATCCATCTCCATGACAGCTTTTCTCAAAAAATCATTGACAGTATTTTTCACATTGGAGTCTTCGGCTATATTTTTAACTGTCCTTTTTATCTCCCTTTGTTTAGCAAAAACAATATTATCATAGGTGCTACTGCCATAAATAAGAACTTCATTTAATTGCTTCTTTATCTGGCTTGCATTATCTATTATATTGCCATTCGGTAATTTAAGTAGAACACTGGGATTATTTCTGCTCCATTTTTTCTCGATAGCAATTTCCTCTCCTGAATTTTCTAAAGTAACTTTGCCATGAATGTAATTGCCTTCTGGATAGGGCAAAAATCTTTCGTTAAATTTTTTATCTTCATTACTTCTAGACTTAATTTTAGGTTCTTTAAAAAGAGTAGCAAAAATAGCATTTATTATGGTGCTTTTGCCGGCCTCATTAGGTCCTAATATAACATTCAAACCTTCTGTAAAAGGGACCTCTGTATCTGTAAGACCTGCAAATATCTGAGTTGAAAATTTTTTAAGCTTCATTCTGTACCTCCTTGATTAATTCATAAGCAAGGTGTAGGGATTTTTCGTCATCTGCTAATTTTTCTAAAAAGTGATGTGGAAATGAACCCGGTGTGAATTTATCTGCAATGTCTTCCATGGATAATTTAATATAAAGGTCATCATCATTGACGTTTAGATAACCTAATTCATACTTAAGCTTATCATAAATCTCCTGTCTCTGTTGATAAATTTCCTCTGCCACTCCACCGGTAAGTTTTAACCTTACTATTTGATTCTCAGCCTGTTCCTTTAAAATCTTCTCTGGTAAATTTAGAAAATCCTGCCTGTCTCTGATTTTCTGCTCATATTCATAAAATCTAAATTTACCTGTCATAATTTTTTCTGCTACTATATCTTTTTCATCTTTTATAGTGATTTCCCAGGCATAACCCTCATGATCACAGTCCATGCCATCTGGTTCGGGAGTTCCACTATTGAATATTTTTTTATTATCTGGCTTATCATCTGCTGGATATTGAAGATGACTATGACCTAACAGCCAAATATCCATATTAAGTTGCAAAAGTTCTGTTGCTGTCATCTGAAAATATTTATCTTTAAGATCAGGAGAAAGCCCCTGCAGAGCTCCATGAGCTATACCGATAGCATACTCAGTGGAATTATTTATCTGCTCTTTTTTAATCCAGTCTAAATTATTATCTTCAGAGTGCTTGCTATCACAAGGAGAAGGATAGATAGTAACATCCAGACCGTAATCCTCTAAGTCATAAGGTTTAAACTCATTTAACAATATCATTCTCTTAGTTCGATTATTTTCAAAAATCCTCCAGACATTGTCCTGTCCCAGGTCATAATCGTGGTTACCAGGCAGAAACAAAAGGGCCTTACCTTTAAAGTGATCAAAAATATTAATAGCTTTTAAAACTATTTCTGCCTTAACTTTATTATGATTAAATAGATCCCCTGCCACTACTAACAGATCACAGTCAGCTGAATTAGCTTTTTCAGTAATTGTATTTAGCACTTCAATCCGAGCCTCTCGCAATTTCTCCTGCACAGAGGCCGGGTAACCGCTAAATTTCATGCCCAAATGGATATCACTCGTATGAAAAATCTTCAATGACACTTTGATTCCCCCTTTTTATTACCCTTTAGCCAACATATTTCATCACTAATAAAATTCGATAAAAATTGAAATATACCTGCATTAAAAAAAGCCAGTATAGTATACTGGCTTAAAAAATTAGTGATTTTTCTAGATAAAACCCACTATAATTATACTTAAATATTAGCCTCCGTTTTTCCTGCAACAGGTTAACCAGCTTTGCATTTACTAGAGGACAAGGGGGTAACCACTGGCCTTCCACCATTATATCTTACTTCAGCTTCTACTCCATAGACTTCAGCTATCGTCTGACAGTTAATCACCTCTTGACCACCTTTACTGTGGATTTTACCCTGGTTTAAAATCACAAACTGATCACAATAGCGGCCAGCTAATGTTAGATCATGCATCGCTATCAATGCTGAAACATCATTGTCTGTCTGAGCTGATATTACCTCCATCACTTCCAATTGATGTTTTAAGTCAAGGCTGCTGGTAGGCTCATCAAACAAAAGAAGTTCCGGCTCTTGAGCTAAGGCTCTAGCAATCAGCACCTTCTGCTGCTGTCCACCACTCAAAGAATTAAAGTCCCTAAAGGCAATCTTCTCGAGGTTGAGTTCTTCAATAACGGCTGCCGCTTTTTCTTTATCCTTTCTACCGGGGCGATAATTAAGATGCGGTTTTCTCCCCATTAAGATTATTTCAAAGACTGAAGCAGGAAAACAGCGGCTTTCTTTTTGTGGGACATAAGCAATAATTTTAGCTAACTG
>SL_8KL_010_SEDDRAFT_10001909_pt1 | contig 17993 bp, 12 predicted proteins | sample SodLakKL_010_SED_4_FD_11160 | JGI IMG/M metagenome (IMG submission 11160)
ACACAGATAGACTATGACGTTGATGTCCTCATAATCGGCGGCGGAGGGGCAGGGACCGTAGCAGCTCTTTGGTCCCTTTACGAAGGTATAGAACCCGAGGACATACTGATCTCAACGAAATTAAGGCACGGTGATTCTAACAGTATGATGGCACAGGGAGGTATCCAGGCTGCAGACGAAGATGAAGATTCACCGGTCAGGCACTATTTAGATGCTATCGGCGGAGGTCACTTCACCAATGTGCCCGAATTGGTCAAAGCCCTTACCATCGACGGTCCGAAGATCCTAAAATGGCACGAGGAACTCGGGATTATGTACGATAGAGAAGACGATGGTAATTTTGTAGAACTCCCTGGCGGAGGTACATCTAGGTACAGACTGCATTCTTCGGGTGATTATACTGGTATGGAACTCATGAGAGTTTTAAGGGATGAATCAGAAAATTTTGACATACCCGTACTTGAATTCACTCCTGCGGTTGAACTGCTGAAGGACGATAAAGGGCAGGTGGCTGGCGCACTACTCATGAACCTGGAGACTAACGAGTACTACGTGGTAAGAGCGAAATCAACGATCATGGCTACCGGAGGTTTCGGAAGACTTCACGTTCAATCTTTCCCGACCACCAACCATTACGGTGCCACCGGAGACGGGTTGATAATGGGATATAGAGCAGGGGTACCCATAAGAGATCTTGACAGCGTACAGTATCATCCTACTGGAGCCGCTTTTCCGGATCAGATCGTCGGTCTGCTGGTGACTGAAAAAGTAAGGAGTCTGGGCGCTCAACCCGTGAATGTTGACGGAGAACTGTTCGTTAACCCACTAGAACCGAGAGATATAGAAGCGGCGGCCATCATCAGAGAATGTAAAGGAAGAGAGAAAGGAGTTACTACTCCGACGAGCATGCAGGGTGTATGGTTGGACTCGCCTTTGATCGAGATGAAATCGGGAGAGGGGACCATAGAAGATACCCTGCCCGCCATGGTGAGGCAGTACGAGAGGTTCGGCATCGACATAACCAAAGAACCGATACTGGTCTATCCAACACTGCATTACCAGAACGGTGGTTTGGTCATCAATGAAGATGGATCAACACCTGTAAAAGGACTCTTCGCCGGAGGAGAAGTCGAAGGAGGGGTCCACGGTAAAAACAGGTTGATGGGCAATTCTCTACTAGATTACAACGTGTTCGGTAGAAGGGCCGGCATCAACGCAGCGAAGCATGCGAGGAAAGCCTCACTTGGAAAACTCACACTCGACCATGTGGATGATTACAACAAACAGATCGAAGATGCAGGTATAAAAACTGATAGAAAGGCCCCCTTGCTACTGCCGGAATACAGGGGTGAAGAGGTCTTGAGACGTCATCTAGACGTCGAAGTAACACTATAGAAGGTGTAAGAAGGATGATAGAACTAAACGAAGAATACTGCAAGGGATGCAATCTCTGCATCGTGTACTGTCCTAGAGATGCGTTAGAACCGGCGGAGGAACTCAACGAGAAAGGTATACATCCGCCGGTGGAAGTAGAAGATAGATGCAATGGCTGCAGACTCTGCGAATTGATATGTCCGGACTTTGCAATTACCGTTGTTGAAAAAGACGAAGAAGAGGAGTAATAAGATGAATGAAGAAGAGTTAAATAAAGCTAAAAAGGCGATAGGAGAAGAATATCAGTTCATACATGGAGATACCGCCGTTGCATACGGTGCTCTCTTGGCGGGCTGCAGATTCTTTGGAGGTTATCCGATAACTCCTGCTTCAGAGATAGCAGAAAAGATGGCAAAACTTCTACCTAAAGTAGGAGGAAAGTACATCCAGATGGAAGACGAGCTCGGCAGCATAGCTTCCGTCATCGGTTCATCATGGACTGGAGCTAAAGCCATGACCGCAACTTCGGGACCCGGTCTATCCTTGATGCAGGAAAATATAGGCTTTGCTCATATGAGTGAAACTCCTCTGGTTCTTGCCGACGTTCAACGTTCTGGGCCCTCAACGGGGCAGCCCACTCTCGGCGCCCAAGGGGACATAATGCAGACTCGATACGGCAGTCACGGAGACTTTGCGGCCATAACATTATCTCCTAATAATATTCAAGAAACGCTCAATTATACCATAAGAGCCTTCAACTTGGCCGAGGAGTACAGAACGCCTGTATTCCTTATGCTCAGTGCCGATTTAGGTCATATGAGAGAGAAGGTCAGGATACCTGATGAGGTCGAAACCTTCGAAAGGAAGAGACCTAAAGTTCCGCCGGAAGAATACATCCCCTTCGGTAAAGGTGAGTACGGTAAAGAAAAGGTTCCGGAGTTCGGCGTGTTCGGCGAGGGATATCACACCTACGTTACTGGATTAACCCATGACGAGCATGGTTTTCCAGCAACGGACGATCAACAAGATCATGATAAACTGATAAGGAGACAGGTGGAGAAGATACTAGACGATAGAGAAGAGTTGACCGATGTGGAGAAGAGAAGTTTGGACGACGCGGATATCGCCCTTGTATCTTACGGTATAACCAGCCGAAGTGCTTTAGGTGCCTTGAATAAGGGAAGAGAAGAAGGTAAGAAACTTGGTTATCTGCGTTTGAAGACGTTGTGGCCTTTCCCTATCAAAGAGATCGAAGAGCTGTCAAAGAACGTGGATAAGATCGTCGTGGCGGAACTGAATTTGGGGCAGATGTATCACAAGGTCAAAGAACATGCGGATAAGGACTGCGAAATAGCTTTAGCGGACAAGATAGGCGGAGAGATACATTCTCCCGATGAGATACTAGCGGAGGTGTGAGCATGGAAAAAAAGGAGGAAAAAAGAGAAGTAGAGATGATAAGTGCGAAGGAGATCCGCGATAAATATCTTAGACACGATATGATGCCGCATATATTCTGTACCGGCTGCGGTATCGGTAACGTATTGGATTACACGTTATGGGCTCTAGAGAAGGAGGGCCTCGATATGGATAAAACGGTGTTTCTTTCCGGCATCGGTTGTTCTTCCAGGCTCCCTGGATATATCGACGTGGATTCTCTTCACACCACCCACGGGAGAGCATTAGCTTTCGCTACAGGAGTCAAGATAACAAACCCTGAATTGAACGTTATAGTCTTCACAGGCGACGGCGACTGTATGGGCATAGGCGGTAATCATTTTATCCACGCGTGCAGGAGGAACATCGATATAACCGTTATCGCGGTAAATAATTACATCTACGGCATGACAGGTGGTCAGGTGGCACCTACGACTCCCGAGGGAGACTATGCTACCACTGCACCCTATGGAAATTTGGAACCTGCTTTCGATATGAGCGAGATGGCTATCTCTTCAGGAGCTACCTACGTAGCAAGATGGGGTGTCAAAAGACCTAACCAACCCATAAATTCGATCCAGGAGGCGCTGCAGAACAAAGGTATGAGCTTCGTAGAGATGATGTCTCCTTGTACCACGGCTTACTCACGACAGAACAGGATGGGTTCCATAGAAGAGTTCTGGGATTGGTATGATAATAAAACGATACTTGCAGAAGATCATGAAAGAATAAAGCAGTACGGAAGTGAAGAAGAAAAAGAAGAACTCAAAGATAAGATTAAAGTCGGTGTTCTTCACAAAGAGGAAAAGAAGTCGTTAAGTGAACGTATTCAGGAACTTATAGAGGAGGTTCAGGTATGAGAAAAGACATACGGTTGAGCGGCAAAGGCGGCCAGGGTATAATGCTTTCCGGTTTTATTCTTGGAAAAGCCGCCAGCGTATACCATGATTACAACGCTGTTCAGATGCAGAGTTATGGACCCGAAGCGCGTGGAGGCGCCGCACGTTCTGAGGTAGTTATATCTGACGAAGAGATCGGCTACTGTGGGTTATATCAAGCAGATTACATGATGGCCATGTCGCAAGAGGCTTACGGTAAGTACAACGACGATATCCCAGAAGATGGGATCCTTGTGGTGGATGAAGACCTTGTTAAGGAGTTGGAGCATGAGTTTATAGGAGTACCCTGCACCGAGATCGCGGAAGAACTCGGTGCTAAGATCGTGGCTAACATCGTTATGTTGGGAGCGTTCAATGCGGCCGGAGACCTTGTGCCACAGGATGCTTTGGAGAAGGCGGTAGAAAGCAGTGTACCCCCCAAGTTCAAAGAGTTAAACCTCAAAGCCTTGAGAGAGGGTATCAAAAGGGTCGAAGAGATGGTCTAAACCTGCTCGACTTGATGTTTACCAAACCCTTTTATAATCTCATATATAGTGGAAGACGCAACTTATTTGTAATTGCGTTGCGTCATCCACAACTAGTCAAGGACACTAAAAAAACAAATAAAAGTCGTGTCCTTGACTATAATCAGTTATCATCGTGAGATTTGACAACTAGCAGAGAATAAATAAGGAGGAAATATGCATGAAAGACGTACCAGATTATATAGGTCCCATGGCAATGGGGTTGAAGATGGGCGTGATCGTTCCAGGGATGGACATAGTTGACGAAGTTTTCGATTCTGTAGAGCGTTGTTATGAAGATGGCTTACTTGATGATGGTGATGTCCTCTGTATAACAGAGTCCGTTGTTGCTAGAGCACAGGATAATTACGTGACAGTAGATGAAGTTTCTAGAGAGATCAGAGAGAGATCAGGTCTAAAAAAGAACGGGACCGTAGGTGTGGTTTTTCCCATCACCAGCAGAAATCGTTTTTCCATGATATTAAAATCCATCTCTGAGGCGGTATCCGAGGGAAAAGTGATCGTTCAGATGTCGTTTCCCTATGATGAAGTGGGTAATCAGACCATCTCTCCAAAGTTTGTAGAAAAGCTCAACAAGGATGTTATCACCATGGACGATATCATCATGGACGAGTGTCAACATCCCATAACCGAGGTCAACTATCTCAGATATTATAAAGAGATAATCGAAGAAGCTGGAGCAGAACCCCAGATAGTTCTGTGTAATGATCCGAGTCACATAGTGAGATATGAACCTGATGCAGTCATAGCATCGGATATTCATACGCGGCATGAAACGAAAGAAGCGATCTGTAAAAAGTTCGATAACTGTATAACTCTCTGCGAACTCTTCAACGAAGGAAGATCTTGTTCTGAATGGGGACTGCTGGGAAGTAACATGTCCAGCGGTGACAGGCTCAAACTTGCTCCAAAGAATGGATATGAAGTGGTAAAAAATATTCAAAAACGTATAAAGGATGAACTCAAAGTGCAAACAGAAGTACTCATATATGGTGACGGTGCTTACAAAGATCCTTCCAGCGGCATCTACGAATTGGCGGATCCGAGTGTGACAGTTGCCTCAACAGACGGACTCGACCATTTTCGAAGGGGTGTTAAATACAAGTATATTGCAGACCAGTATCACCACAAAGAGGGGAAAGATGCATACGAGATAGAGAAAATCATAAAGGAAAAAAAGACAGAGGATAGATCAGAATCTTCCATGGAAAAAGAAGGCACTACACCCCGTCGGATGGAGGATATCCTTGGAAGTTTAGCTGACCTTGTCAGTGGTTCTGCAGACGCTGGAACACCCGTAGTCTTGGTGAAGAACATCTTAGCTTGATTCAGGAAATAAATTCTTCTTTTTTTTCTTTGTTCCAACTTTTGATCTCAGCTTCTCTTTTCAAAGCGTCGCTTTTACTGTCCAACACCTCTTTATAAACGAGTTCGCAAGGTAAACGACTCCTTACGTATTTACTCCCATCACCTGACCTATGTTGCTTCAATCTCCTATCTATATCTATTGTTATGCCTGTGTAAAGAGATCCGTCAGACAGCCTTAGTATGTAAAGATACCACATGATATCCGTATATTTTTCTTTTTCAAATAGTTTTACCTTTTCCGTGAATGTACTACTTATCGAGTAGTATTAGATAACAGAACAAGAATACATCTTCGACTATAATTGCGACATAGAGAGTAAAGCTTAATTAATAAATCGATGATATGTTAAACTAGATGGTAGATATGGGCCATAAAAGGAAGTATTTGACGATTATAGTAGGATCACTTTTGATGTTTTCAGTTATCTCTGTAGGATCTGTTTATACTGCTGAAGCCTCATCTGAAGAAAAAGAAGTATTAGATGATACGGCCATGGTGATCTTCGATGATTTTTCCGATGGCGATTATACTTCAGATCCGGAATGGACGGTTTATGATGGGGAGTGGGGAGTAGAGGATGAAATATTGCATGGGCAGGGTACTATCTCTACCAACGAATCCGCCTATAGGGCCTATGGAAGATGGGAATACGACTTCTCGTTGGAAAGGACGGATGAAGATGACGATTACCAGATGGTAAGATTTTATTTCGTTCAAACCGGGGACCCAGATCCAGAGGAAACCGATGGTTACTTTGTTACAGTTACAGGCGATATGTTTAATCAAATAAATCTTTGGAGGATGGACGAGGGAGATATGACTGGACTGGCCAGCGCCGACTGGGATCCCGATACCGAGTGGCATACTCTATCCATCGAGAGGGATTTGGATAACATCATAACAGTATATCTAGATGGGGATGAAATGATCAGCGACGTGCATGACGACACATACACCTCTTCAGAATACAAGGGGTTCTTGAGCCAGGGTGCAGATCATAATATAGACGAGATCAGGGTTGCGGCACCACCTTCCGTGGATGTTATAACCCCTGAAGGCGGCGAAGAGTGGGAAGCTTTTTCACAACAGACCATCCAGTGGGATATGACGGAAGGTTACTTCGACGTAGAGCATGTTGATCTTTTTTTAAGTGACGACGGGGGAGAGACCTGGGATGAAATAGTTAGTGGCTTGGAAGGAAGTGAGAGTTATGAGTGGGAAGTGCCTAACATTAACAGCAGCGAATGTTTAGTGAGAGTACAAATGACAGATCAGGGAGGCATAATAGGTGAAAGTGTGAGTGAGGATCACTTCACTATACTTGGAGAACCTCCTGAACCTCCTGAAAACCTAGCGGTAGAACACTATGGAGAGGTCGTAAGGGAATTACACATGACTTCTGATACACACATTGTGAATGGATTGGAAGCTTATGAACTCGGTCCTGTTCAATCTGATGAAGAGGTTCAAAGTGAGATCGAGTACGATGGTTGGAATGCACAAGATAGAACGGTTAATTGGGGTATCAGAGCATGGCGATTGGACTCCGATGGCAATGAAGAAGAACTGACCGATGAAGAGCCTACTGCTGTGGTCACTAGGAATGAAGAAGATGATGGCATTGGAGGGATCCAAACTGCAGGATGGGATGTACCTGAGACCGAACTTGCTCCTGAAGACGCAGTCGTTGTTCGTGTCTATGCTGAGATAGAAGGAGAGATAGATTGGGAAGAACAGGCTGAATTCGTTACGGAGCCCTTGGGAACCCACCTTGTAAAAGAGTCGGCGTGGACGGTGAACTATTATACGTATTACGAAACGCAAAGACCACCTGGCTCATATACCCTAGGAAGATTTTATTGGGGAGATGATGCCCACGATTCGAGGATAGAAGGATTTACGCACTATGATATAGTTGAGGGAGGCGATCACAACCTGGTAACTTGGGACGCCAGTCTGGACGATCCTGACGAAGTTTCTCATTACAACATATATCGTTCGGAAGAGGAGGTAGGCCCTTGGGACGAAACCACTTTGATAGCTGATGTGGAAGCGGATGGGTCGGCAGAGTATTCATATATAGACGAAGATAAAGGCATGGCCGACGACGTCTTTTGGTGGTATGTTGTGAGAGCGGTGGGAGAGAACGATATGGAAGAGGACAACGAAGATGCGGTTCAGGAGCCCGGTGCACCACCGTCGCCTTTAACGCCCACTGATCCAGAACCGGAAGATGAGGCTGTAGATGTGAGTACTGAGGTAGAACTGAGCGTATCTGTCGAGCACGACGAAGGAGACAATATGGATGTTTCCTTTTACGACGCTTCAGACGGTTTGATAGGTACAGATAACGATGTGGCAAGTGGAGACAGAGCTTCTGTTACGTGGGAAGGACTCGATCTAGATAGCACATATGAGTGGTATGTTATAGCGGACGATGGTGAGCAAACAGCTAGATCTTTGACATGGTCTTTCACCACTGTTACAGAGGTGTCCGATGTTTTACCGCCTACTGATCCGGAACCGAAAGACGGGACTGTAGATGTGAGTTTAAACCCAGAGCTCAGTGTTCTTGTGGAACATGAAGATGAAGAAAATATGGACGTTTCCTTTTACGACGCTTCAGATGATTTGATAGATACGGATAACGATGTGGCAAGCGGAGACAGGGCTTCTGTTATATGGAGTGGATTGGATCCCGCTACGAGTTATACGTGGTATGCCGTGGCTGATGACGGCGAAGATACTGCAGAGTCGGCCCGGTGGTCGTTTACTACTACCGAAGCAGAGGCTTATTTTGATGTAGAGATAGTGGGATACGATGAAGAGATCCACGAAGGAGATGAATTGATAGTAGATTATACTGTGGTCAATACCGGAGATGTCGAAGATACCCAGACCATAGAGTTCAAGGTCGACGGTGCGGTGGAAGATACCGAGGAAGTCACGTTAGAAGTCGATCAAGAACATGAGGATCATTTCACTTGGATGGCCGAAGAAGAAGGAACTTGCACTATTTCGGTAGCTAGTGAAGATGATGAGGATGAAGTGACCGTCTCAGTGTTAGAAGAGCTAGTGCAGTACGAATTGACCATATATGCAGAAGATGGAGGAACTACTGACCCTGAACCTGGTACCTATACTTATCCAGAAGAAGAGGAAGTCACCATCGAAGCGATACCTGACGAAGGTTGGTCCTTCGTTGAGTGGAACGGCGATGCGGAAGGAACAGAAGAAGAGATAACAATTGTTATGGACCATGATAAAGAAATAACGGCACTGTTCGAAGAAGATGTCGTTGTTGAGACTTACACGCTTACGATAGGCGTAGAAGGCGAAGGTGAAGTAAACATCGATCCTGATCAAGAAGAGTACGAAGAAGGTACCGAAGTTGAACTGACCGCTTCACCGAACGAGGGTTGGACTTTCGTCGAATGGACAGGAGACCACGAAGGAACCGACGAGGTCACAACGATCATCATGGACCATGATAAGGATGTAAATGCGCACTTTGCACGAGAGGAGTTCTTTGGAGTGGAGATATTATCACCTCAAAGCGGAGAAGAATTCCATGAAGGTGACGAAGTTACGGTAGAATTCAGAGTAACCAATACGGGAGATGAAGATACACAGTTCATAGAGATGATCATCCGTGATGGATACGGTGATGTAGTATTTGAGGACGGTGAAGAGATAACTCTTGCCTCAGGTGACACTCATGATGGCGAGTTCAGTTGGGTAGTGGACGAAGCAGGCGAATACTCCGTGGAGCTCACTACTGAGGATGATAGTGATGAAGTGATCGTGACCATACTTGATGCAGTAGTAGGATACCATCTGACCATATACACAGAAGGAGCCGGAACCACAGACCCAGAACCCGGAAACTACACCTATGAAGAGGGAGAGGAAGTCACCATCGAAGCGATACCTGACGACGATTGGACATTTGTTGAATGGACAGGGGATCACGAAAGCGAAGAAAAGCAGATCACTATTTTGATGGATGATGATATGAACATCACGGCGTATTTTGAAGAGGAAGACCAAGGGATTTTGTCCGGCACACTGACCGAAGGAGTTTGTATAATCCTTCTGTTTATCATCGTATTATCGCTGTTGATCGTGATCATACTGATATGGGATAGGTATGGAAAAGAAGAGAAAGATTTACAAACGCTAAAAAAACCGGAACCTACAGATGTTCCTGAGCTGAAACCAAAAGTTAAAAAAGAAACTCAAAGGGCTGCACCGAGTTCCATAGATACTGTTGTAGAGGGTGAAGAAGAGATAAAAAAACCCGAGGAACCTGAAGAAGCATCGGAGGATGATGAAGATACTCCTGAAGTAGAAGAGATAAGCGTAGATGAAGATGAATTAGATATCATTGAAAAATTCCAAAATATAAGGGGGATAGGTCCTGGGATAGCATCTACTTTATACGAAAACGGTTACCAAACTATAGAGGATCTTAAAGAAGTTGAAGTAGATGATCTCAGTTCAATAGAAGGGATAAGTGTGACCCACGCGGGACTCCTACATGGTTCGATAAAAGATTATGTTGGTGAGTCATCTGAGCCGGAAGAAGAAGTGCCTGAAGTAACAAAAGAAGAAGCGCTGAAGGAATTGAAGCAGTTGAAGGGAGTAGGTACTTCCAAAGCGGAGGCTCTTTTTGAACATGGTTTTAGCTCTATAGATGAAATAAAAGAAGCCTCGAAGGAAGAGTTATTAGAAGTGAAGGGTATCGGCTCTGCATTATCTGAAAAAATCATGAAATCGGCAGAAAAATTTGAAGAGAAATAAAAAAAGGGTTTTTGGAGTTTTTACAGTTCTTCGAGTTTCTCCTCTACAGCCTGCAGTTCCTGTTCAAGTTCTTTTTTGTACTCTTCCAGCTTTTCTCTCTTTTCTTCTTTGGAAGTGAATTTTCTCCAGGAAGCTCTGTCATGTTCACATCCACAGGAACTGTGGTGTCCACAGGTGCAATGACAACCACAGGTGCAATGACAACCACAGGTGCATCTCTGCTGGCAGCAGCAACTTCCGCCGCCGTGGTGACCATGATGTCCCTTACCGTGGTGTCCTCCCTTATGGTGACCATGTCCATGACTACCGTGGGCATGTCTTCCTTTTGTCTTTTTTCCTTCTGTTTCGCAGCATCCTTCGCTCATGATATCACATCGATACCTACTACATATCTTATAGTATAAATAGATTGGAGTTTAGCGATCCGAATCAACTTTAACTTGTTATAGTCAAGGATACGACTTTTCTTTGCTTTTTTAGTGTCCTTGTCTTCCACCATATAGTAATGAGATCTTCTTCTGTACTCAGTTCAATTTCCGTTCTAGGTTCTCTAACATCACTTTTACCATTTTTTCCAAGTCGTACTCGTGATCCCATCCCCAATCTTCTCTCGCCTTTGAATCGTCTACGCTGTTGGGCCATGAATCCGCATTTTTTTGCCTCTCGTCAGGTTCGTATTCGACCTCAAACCCAGGATAGTATTTTTGTATCTCTTCAACAAGCTCTCCTGCTTTGAAGTTGAGTGCTGAATGATTGTAACTGGTCCTCACGCCGATATTTTCTTCCTCCGCATCCATCAACTCTAAAGTACCTCTGACCGCATCTTCCATGTACATCATGGGAAGTTCTGTATCCTCTCTTACGAAGCAGGTATACTTTTCTCCTTCGATGGCCTTATAGAACATCTCGACGGCATAATCCGTGGTTCCGCCACCTGGTTTTTCCTTCCAGCTTATAAGGCCAGGGTATCTCAAGCTCCTGGTATCAAGGCCATATTTTTCGTTATAATATTGGCAAAGTAGTTCTCCAGAAACTTTTGTCACGCCGTACATGGTCACTGGTTCAAGGATCGTGTTCTGTGGCGTGCCGTTCAAAGGTGTGGTTGGTCCAAAAACCGCTATAGAGCTAGCCCAAAAAACTCTGCTTTCATTATCTCTAGAAAGGTCTAATACGTTCTTTAGGCCGCCCATGTTTATTTTCCAGGCGAGATCCGGTCTTTTTTCGCCGGTAGCTGACAGTAAAGATGCAAGATGATATACTTCGTCGAAATCATACTTTTTCCAAAGATCTTCCATAAATCCTTCGTCTTCAACACCACCTTGTTCTAGAACGCCATCATAATCTTCGGGTATGTAACGGTGTCCTAGAGCTACTACGTTCTTTTTGCCGTACCTTTCTTGGAGCTTTGGTACCAATTCTGAACCGATCTGTCCGAACGGACCTGTGACGAGTATCTTTTTATCCATATTATTACCTCTTTTTTCCATTCAATTCATTTAGATATATTTATCAATTCATGATCTCTTTCTCCGAGTCCTATCTTCTCGGCGTGTTGCAACTGCCAAGTAGAGTCGACATCATGAACTGTTCCGAACTTATCTATCCCTCTTTTATAGTTTTTCCCGCTTTCCTTTTTCACTAGATCAAAGGACGCCTGGTCAAGAGCAACAGGATCTTTAGAAGCTGCAACACCGATGTCCGGTACTAGAGGGGCTTTTCTCCAAGGAGGGCAATCGCACTCCGGCGTAACGTCCATTATGAAATTGAAGTGAACCACTTCTTTCTTATCTGTTAGCGCCCCTAAGGCATACTCCGCTGTCTTCTCTTGAAGGACTTTGTTGGAGGACGAATCTTTTACTTGGATCGCACCTTCAGGACAGACGATCCTGCATTCTCCACACCCTATACAGGTCTCGTGGTCTATATTCGCATATTGTTCTACCTCGATGGCATCTTCAGGACACCAGACAGCGCATTCTCCACACCCTATACAGTTTTCTGTGTCCACTTCGGGTTCGACGTCGTAATGCTGCATCAGTTTGCCTGCACGAGAGGCACAGCCCATACCTAGGTTTTTTAATGCGCCTCCAAATCCTGTCATACCATGTCCTTTGAAGTGTGAGATCGCCATTATAGCGTTGGCTTGGAAGAAACCCGCACCTATCTTCACTTCATCAAAATGATCTCCACCTATCTCGACGGTGTAAAATTCGTTCCCATGCAGCCCATCTGCTATTATGACCGGAGCATCTACGACCGGTCTTAACCAGCCGTTCTCCTGTGCTGTTCTGTGATGGTCTACGGCGTTGGACCTGCTGCCTGAATAAAGCGTGTTGGAATCGGCTAAAAACGGTTTTGCACCGGCTTCTTTAACTGCCTCAACGATGGGAGCCACCCGCACCGGTCTTAAGAACGTATCGATCCCTTTTTCTCCGAAGTGGATCTTGAGAGCGACCAGATCCTCTTTATTGAATTCGATGTCCTCCCCTGCCTTTTTGAAAAGTTTTTGGATCCTAGAAAAAAGGTTATCGTCTTTTTTTTCTGAAGTCAAGTCCGTGAAATAAACCTTTGACATGTTACCACGGCTTTTGTATGGGTGTACAACTTTATTTATTTTACCCTGCGATGATGCAAAAATATTATGAAAATGTACTCTATTCGGGTAACATGGATATAGTCTATTGCAGTGAGGTCAGAGATCGCGACCTAAACGAATTATCCCTAGCATGTTTCGATCATACACACAGTAAGGACCGTTTAGATATGATGATAAGATCGGATGGAAGACTTCCTGACTGGGGTGGTGAACTTTACGCCGTGGAGGATGAGACGGCCCTGGGAGTAGTAGGCATCCTGTACCCAAGAGCCAAAACGAAGGAAGAAGTAATCACTGTAGGAGGCATAAGGCATGTTTGCTCCAGACCTTCGACCTCAAGAAAAGGTGTTGCTGAGAGATTGATGATAGAGGCCCACAACATATTGAAGAAAAAAGTAAGATACTCTTTTTTGATGACATCTGCCTCGGGTGTGGCTCACCACCTTTATGAGAAGTTGGGTTATGAGGATATCTACGTGCCCGGAAGAGCTTTTAAAAAAAGAGAAAACGCGAGGTCGGATGTGAGCTTTAAAAGAAAAAAAGCTCCAGATTATGTTCGCTCGGTTTACACGGAGTCTGTTGAAGGACTTACTGGTTTGGTGGTCAGAGATGGTGATTTTTGGAACATGGCCCAGGCTAGGGGTTGGCCCGATAATGAAAACGTAAAACTCGCATATAAAGATGGAGAGCGGATCGGTTATGTTATGATAGATTCAAAAAGAGATCGATTGGAGGTGAAAGAGATAGGTGCGAAAAAAGGTTTTTTACCTGAAATACTGAAAGGTCTAGATAGTCAAACGGACTGTGAGTTCTTAGTTCTTTCCTACGTGAACCCTAAGTACAGAGAAAAAATAGAGGAATCGGGTTATCACTGGACTGACGACATGTGGTACAGAGTTATGGTGAATGATCTATCAGGGGGATCTAACACGTCTGAAAAGTTTGGTGCTCCAGAAACTTTTCACATGGGTATCTACGAATCTTTTTGACTGGCTTTAAAATATGAAAAACTAGTGCACATCTGAGGTATCTCTAAAAAATAAATCACATGCTAAGGATTTAATTTCTTCTTAATCTTCCGAGTATTTTTTCCAGTCTTTAGGTTCATATTTACCCCTGCCCCTATACAGCGCTTTGAGCATCTCTGTTATACCTGGTATGTCCGTTCGATCACCAGACCAACTTTTTATATTCTCACCGTATCTTTCTTCTATGTCGGAGACTAGATTTTTCATCCCTTCTAAAGCCCATTTTGGCTCATCGCCGGATATGAAAACAGCTAGTATTATACTATCACCTTTATGCACGAGCACTTTTTTGTTACCATATTCCATTCTCTTCAAGACCTCGTCCTCCTCTTCTGCGAAAGCGTCGTCCACAAAATTCTGTACAGCCGTAAACATACCTGCAAGTATATCTTCATCTCTTTCCGCTTTTAAAGTTCGAGTGATGTGCTTTATCAGAACTCCAGAATCATGGATAAGAAAGATATCCTCGATGACATATTCTTTTTTCTTTAAATACAAAAAATATCCGATGAGTCCAAGAGGTATAAATCCTAATAAAAATACGAGATTATTTGAATACCAAGGCTCCTTTTCTGTTTCCTCGATATACACTTCGATAATACCAATGGTCGTATCGATGCCATCACTCACCTCTACTGTCACCTCGTATTCACCCGGTTGATCATACTCAAAAAGTAGTTTGTGTCCGTAGACCTCTACATAAGGATTTTCTACAAAGAGTTCTAACTCATGGGTCTCATTATCTACGTCAGAAATGTAATCCCCCATATCAAGGATCCAACTCCTACCTACTTCGCCGTATTGTCTTGGGATATCGGATATCTCTGGAGGATTATTTACAGGGATGACCGTGACGGTCAGTGAATCTTCCATCAATGCACCTGCACTGTTTGTAGCCCTTATAGTTATCAATTCTTGACCGTTCCAGTTTTTTGGTGCATAAAAATCAACCGTGTTGTTCTCATGGATCACTACTTCGATATATTCGTTTCCAGAAGAGTAGTACATCGTATCGTCCTGTCTATCTATGAAATGATTGTCTAGATTGAAGGCGTTTATGAGTTGCTCATTTTCTTTAAAGGCCACATCGTGCAGAGGTATAACTAATTCAGGTGGATAATGAGAGCCCACGGTGACCGTGGTGACTTCGGAGGTGGTTTCGATGCCGTCGGATACGAATATCTCTAACGGTACTGTATAATTTGCTTCAAGACCATCCTTTGTTTTGGGATAGGTCATTATCAGCTTGGTCCCGTCAACCTCCACGTAATCTGGACTGCCGGTTGTGATGGTGAGTTCATGGGTTTCGTTGTCAGGATCATATATGTAGTATTCTAAGTCGAACACATAGGGTTCGTCGTAGCGGACAACGAGGGGAGGTAGTTCTTTTATCTCTGGAGGATTATTTACAGGTATGACTGTAACGTTGATGGTCTGTTCCACGATGGCTCCCACAGGGTCTTTAGCTCTAAAGGTCACTCTTTCTAATCCGTGCCAGTTACTATCTGCCCGGATATCCACCGTATGGTCATCATGGATAGTTATAGTCAAATAAGTATATCCATAACTCATGTAAAGCGGATCACCATCCGGATCCATGAAATAATCGTCTAGATCAAAAACATTTTCTTTTAACTCGCCCTGATCCATAGTTACGTCCGGTAGTTTTTCAGTTTTTACAGGAGGGGAGTTGGATGTTACGGTTACCGAGATAGTAGTGGATACGTTTTCCCTATCGTCAGAAACTGTGATGGTGACCAATATTTCATCTCCTAGCATGTCTTCAGGGTACTCATATACGACCTTCAAACCGTGTATGCTGGTATGCTCGGGATCGTCTGTTTCAAGTTTTAACTCGTCAAAACGCTCTCTATCATATATTATATATGGTGAGTAATCAAACTCATAAGGTTTTTCATAATGGACATAAAGATCTGGACAACGTCTTATTCTAGGTGCATCATATGCGGTGGTCACGTTTATCCAAGCACTCTGAGAAACACTGTTCCCTGCACTGTTCACCAACCAATATCTAACCTCCATGGTCCCCATTGCGTTCTCCTTGGATAATAGCGTGATAACGTGGTTACCTGTCAAGTTCTCGCCGTACGTAGATATGACTGAGCTTTTTTTCCCAGTTAGGTACCATTTCAATTCTGAGATATCATCGTACTCATCGCTAGCGTGCTCGGTCAGATTTATCTCGTGAATACCAAAATTTCTTTCAAGTTCAAGATCGGGTATCTCTCCAATTATCTCAGGAACGCGGTCGTCTAAAATCTTCACTTCTACGGTAGCTTCTATGCCTTGGTAGAAAGCGGTTATTTCAACAGTTCCAGGTTGAAGGGAGATGAATGTAGTCTTCTTTCCTTGGGATTCTGTAAGTTCCCCCTTCTCTTCATCATCCAAGGACCATTCGGCTTCTAAATCCCCTCTATACCCAAAGGTATCGTTGTATCCTGCGGAAAATAAAGATATTTCGCCGCCTATCTTTAATTCAATATACTCTAAAACTTCTCCTCCTCCGTCTGATTCACTCCTTATCAATAATTGATCTAAAGAGGGAGGTAATATCTGGATCTCTACCGTATCGATGATGTACCCTTCATATTCACTGATCCATTCCGACTCTCCTCCAAAAGGACCGGCATCAAAAACGCTGCTGTTACCGTGACTAGGAGACGTACTTCCTTCGGCTCCTTCATAGTTATTTACCAACCAATTCGTTTCGACGAGGTCCACGAACCCAATGCTTTCGTTAAAACCTGCGGAATGACCTTCAACCTCATCTCCGGCACTAACAGTGACGCTATCTATGACCGAATTAGGATCTTCTATATCTTCTATAATTCGTATATAATCTATTTCGGGATACTGTACGTTAAAAACGACCTCGTCCATTAGATCGTCATATTGAGCTGTCAGATGTACTTCCCCAGGAACAGTTCCTACATTTATTTCGTTTTCCATTCCGAATGTCCCGTTCAGTAAGAAAGCATTTCCTCCATGTGTATCCCAATCCCCTTCAACTGACCCTATATATCCCGTGGTATGATTGTACACTGAGAGTTCAACTCCTACAGTGTAATTTACAGGAACTGAACCACCTGAGAATTCCTCACCATCTTTAGTGATCTCGATGTAGTCCACCTTAGGAGGTTCAACTGTGAATTCGTTGCTGTTACCTGTTATTGCGTCATCGGTCGCCGTGATCACTACATTTTCTTCAGCTTTGGTGATGGTCACATCTCCTGTCCAAGTACCGTCCGTGAAGGCATCAGTCTCGACAGGCTCTATCGTTCCTGTGGTATCTGTTAGATAGGCTGTTCCTTCATATCCTTCAGCGATATTATCGTATTCATCGTAGGCGATGATGATTATCTCGAAGACTACACCGGCCGATTGATCATATATAAGATCGAATCCGAAATGATCTGGTTCAGCGGGTGTGACCTCTAAAGATGCGGTGTCTGTTAATGTTCTGTATTCTCCGGTGATCGTCCAAGTACCTGCTTTTTCTACTGTGATCTCATTGTTTACCCATTCAGAAGCTTCTTCAGGATCAACATCATCCGACCATATGGTGTCGTTCACTTCGAATTCATTACCATATTCGTCTTCTGCATAAGCGTTGTAAGCTTGACTTTCTCCAGCAGTGATGGTTTCTTCTCCAGGTTCTATCCAGAATTCTACCGCTTCAGCAGGTTCTACCACGAGAGTTGCCGTATCCTCAAACTCTCCGTATTCTCCGGTGATAGTCCAAGTACCTGCTTTTTCTACTGAGATCTCATTGTCTACCCATTCAGAAGCTTCTTCGGGATCAACATCATCCGACCATATGGTGTCGTTCACTTCGAATTCATTACCATATTCGTCTTCTGCATAAGCGTTGTAGGCTTGACTTTCTCCAGCAGTGATGGTTTCCTCTCCAGGTTCTATCCAGAATTCTACCGCTTCGGCAGGTTC
>SL_8KL_010_SEDDRAFT_10001910_pt1 | contig 17991 bp, 16 predicted proteins | sample SodLakKL_010_SED_4_FD_11160 | JGI IMG/M metagenome (IMG submission 11160)
AGGGGATGATGCCCGCCATTATGGGCCATTTCTCAAGGGGAAAAGCGTCTATTTTATCAGCCTGAACCGGGGTAAAAAAAGTATCGTCCTGGATTTAAAAAAAGAAAAAGACCGGAAAAGGCTCCTGGGAATGCTGCCCGGGGTTGATGTCCTGGTGGAAAATTTCAAACCCCGAACCATGGATAGACTTGGGTTTGGCTACGAAAACCTGCGGGAAATAAATCCCGGCCTGGTTTATGCCAGTTCATCGGGATACGGTTATTCCGGGCCCGAATCCGGGAAAGCAGCCTACGACATGATTGTGCAGGGGAGAAGCGGAATCATGAGTATAACGGGTGAGCCGGACGGGCCGCCCGTTCGAGTGGGCATGTCCATCGGGGATATCAACGCCGCCCTTTTTACTGCCCTGGGGATCAGCACAGCCCTTTTCGCCCGGGAAAGAACCGGAAAGGGACAGCGGGTTGATGTAGCAATGTTTGATTCCATGGTGGCGATCCTGGAAAACGCTATAGCCCGGTATTTTGTTGATGGAAAGCCGCCGGGGCCTCTAGGGACAAGGCACCCATCGATAACCCCCTTTGAAGCATTCAGGGCAAAAGATGACTGGGTTATTATCGCAATAGGTAATGATAAATTGTGGTGCCGTTTTTGCCGGACCATGGGTCGGGAAGATTTAATAGAAGATCCTCGATTTAGGACCAATGCCCTGCGGACTGATAATTACAGGGAGTTAAAACCAATCCTTGATGAATTAATAGGCAGGTATCCAGCGGCGAAATTAAGGACTCTCCTGGAAGAAAACGGGATCCCTAATGGTTCCATCGATTCTGTTGACAAACTTTTCTCTGATTTGCAGCTGGAAGCCCGCAATATGCTTGTTGATATAATGGATCCTGACCTGGGGCCAGTAAAAGCCGCGGGAAATCCAATCAAAATTTCCTCCCTACCCGATAGCAATCAAAGGAGCGCGGCTCCGGAACTAGGGGAGCATACCGCTGAAATTCTTAAAAGATTTGGCCTGGAGTAATAACTGGTTCGCAGAAAAAGTTAGTTTTGAAAGTTTAATTTCAGTTTTCTGGAGGAGGTTACCTGAAAGTGAGCACCAAGTTTAAAATTTTTATCTTAATTTTCACTGTCCTGCTCATCAGCCTGCAGGGCTGTAATCATGCACAAACAGGAGAAAATTCACAGGAATGGCCTGAAGAAAAAACCTTATCCATTGAAATTGAAGGTATGGAGGAAGAAATTGAAGCAAGGTTATTTACCGATAAAGAAATTGGGATTAAAACCTACTATCCCGCCCACATGGAAACCGTTATCAACCCGGGGGAAGTCTGGTTTTATTATTCGTGGAATGGAGAGATAAACGAGAATGCCTATGTAAGATTCTCCTGGGTTGACCCTGGAAAAGCGCAGGATTCCGGGGAAATAGCTTCTGATCCGGAATGGATATTCCCGGAGGAAGGCTGGCAATTAAGAGAGGAAAGTTCAGGTTCGGATGAATGGCAGGAGAGGGTTTATCTCTTTTCCCATGCGGATCTGGGCCGGGCAGCCCTGGTTGAACTGGGCAGGGACAGCCAGGGAAAAAGTTTTATCTTTGTAACCCAGTACCAGTACGAATACGGAGACGGTATCTTTCCCCGGGCCCGGCTGATCAAGGAGAATTTTTGCTGCCTGAAAAAAAACGAGTACCTTCTAAAAATGGATCCGGAAAACTCAGATTGAGCTCGTGAAAATTATCAAAACCAAACAAGGAAGGTGTTAGCGGTGAAAATTATTGATTGGGGTCCTGACCTCAAGGTGAGTCAGCTCTGTTTTGGCAGCCTGGTAATGGGACCGTTACAGAGAGATATTCCCCCGGAAAAAGGAGCAGAGGTAATCAAGACCGCCCTGGATAAAGGGGTTAACTTTATTGATACCGCACAATCCTACCGGACCTATGAACATATCCGACTTGCGATAAAAGATAGGACAGATAAAATTTACCTTGCAACAAAATCTCACGCTAAAGGATATGCGGAAAAAGAAGAAGCGATAAAAGAAGCCCTGGAAAAAATGGAGGTTGACCATATCGATGTATTTCACCTGCATGCTCCCCGGGCAACTCCAGATGTTTTCCGGGAGAGAAAAGGCGCCCTGGAGTGCTTGCATGATTACAAGGAAAAGGGGATTATCGGCAGGGTGGGGATAGCCACTCACGCCGTTCCCGTAGTGAACGCCTCAGCGGAAAGAGAGGACATTGATATTGTCTTTCCCATTATTAACCTGGCCGGGATGGGGATACTGCAGGGAAACCGGGTGGAGATGGAAAAAGCAATTGTGAAGGTTAATAAGGCCGGTAAACCTCTATATGCCATGAAGGTATTCGGAGGAGGTAACCTCATGCAGGAGAGGAAAAAAGCGGTAGATTATGCGCTTTCTGTCCCGGGAATAGAGGTGCTTGCAATTGGAATGGCCAGTGCAGAAGAAATTGAGGTAAATATTGGACTCTTAAAGGGAGAGATCGACCAGGAAATGCTGGAGAGGACCGCAGGTCCCGAGAAGATGTTAAAAATATTGAATTTCTGTACTGGATGCGGGACCTGTATAGAACACTGCCCCAGTGAGGCCCTGGATTTGGCAGGTGAAAAATGCGAGGTGGACCGGGACAAGTGCATTCTCTGCGGCTACTGTGCTCCCCACTGCCCGGAATTTGCAATTAGAGTTGTATGATAAATTTTTATACACAAGGAGGAATAAAAACCTAAGGGATCAATGGATCTGATTTAATTTAAAATGAAAAATATTTAAGTGGTGAATTTCCAGTTTGATTTTTCGCTTGACTGGAAATAAACTAAAAATCAAACCGGCCCTGGGCCGGTCTTTGTTTTGTAGTTATTTTAAGCAGGAATAACAGGGAAAAATTGGGATTTGTTAAGGCTTATAACCTTAACATAACTGATAAAAATTCCTGTTAATGGTATAATTAATTAAAACTGGTTTTGGCAGCTCCTGGTGGAATGCCCGCAGCGCATGAGCCTGATGGTGGGATTTTCGGAGGACTTGTATCCGGTCTGGCTCAGGAAGATCCTGGATTTTTAGCAGCTCACGTAAGCGGGAGATAGTCAATAGAGAATATAATGGGTTTTAACAAAAAAAATACCTAATAAAAGATCATGGGAGCCTTTAAACAGGCTCTTTTTTTTAAAAAAGAGGGTTTTTTACTGTCTTATGGTAAATACCCTCTGGTTTCTTGAGGCTTTGGGGCTAATATTTTTTAGAAAAACCTTTGCAAAAAGAAACGGGCCCTTAAAAGGGCCCGTTTCTTCGAGTAAAGCCGGAATGTTGTAAAACCGGCTTGGGTCCAGGTAAAAGGAGAGGTTACCCGGATTTAAATTATGGGGTGTCATAATTCACCTTCAATTTTACAGGTTATTTGTGTTAATTTTGTGAAGTTTCTCTAAGAGTTTTTTGAGTCCAATAACAAAACCCCCGGTAAGGGGGTTTTGTCTTTTACTTACTAATATCCGCCGCTATTAGTGGTGTCGTCATCCATTTCGGGATCATCGAAGGGGTCATCATTAGCGTCAGGATCGGCAAAGGGATCTTCTTCCATATCGAAATCTTCTTCCGGAGGTGCACCGCAACCGGCCATGGCGATGGCCCCAACAGCAAGGAGAAGAACCAGAAGGAGTATCAGCTTTTTGTTACGCATGGTATTTCAAACCTCCTTTTTGAGTTTACTTTAATTACTTAAAATTATAAGCCGTAATTGTGATAAAAGTATGATAAAAAATCAAAATTATTGGAAAATATATATAGGTTTTTTGAGGGGGTTTTTACAGGGGATAATAGGAGAGATGACGAATTCGATAATATAGGATAGGGGGTGTTTTTTTGAAGATTTTACATACCGCAGATGTCCACCTGCGGGAACCGGATGATGAGCGCTGGCAGGCTCTCGAGGAAATCTTAGAAATAGCAGAGCAAGAGCAAGTTAACCTGCTGGCTATAAGCGGAGATCTTTTTGATACGGAAAATATCGGGGAGCAATTGCGTCCCCGAATCAGTAATTTGTTCTCCCGCAGGGACTTTAAAATCCTTCTCATACCTGGAAATCACGATAAAGATGTTTTTGGACAGGGCTATTATTTCGGGGATAGCGTCCACGTTTTTCGAACTTTAGAAGAACCTCTTGATCTGGAAGGGACAAAAGTCTGGGGTTTTCCTTTTACTGATTTAGAAGGACCGGAATTATTGGGTTACCTGCGAACAATCAAAAAGGGAAATGAGCAGGATTATCAGGTGCTCCTTTTCCACGGGGAATTACTCGATGCTTTCTTCCAGCGCAAAGACTTTGGGGATGAAGGAGGCAGACGCTACCTTCCCGTTCATCTGTCTTACTTCGAGGGGCTGGGCCTGGATTATGTCCTCGCCGGTCATTTCCACTCCGAGTTGAGGATATGGGAAATTCCCGGGGGAGGTTCTTTCATTTATTCTGGTTCTCCCGTTTCAGTGACCCGGCGGGAGCGGGGGCCCCGGAAAGTTAACCTTTTGCAGCCCGGCGAAGGGCCGGTTGAAATTGAATTAAAAAGCAGATTTTTTCAACAGGTCCCCGTAGAAATAACGCCCTTCCAAAAAGAAGATCCCGCCCGGCTGGTAGCAGATAAACTGGCCGCCCTGCCGGGGAATGCTCTTCCCCTTCTGGAAGTAAAGGGATTTATTGATGGGAACAGGATCGGAAAAAATGAAGAGCAGGTAATAACCGAGATAAAAAATCTTGCCGCTGAATATAATGCGGAGGAAAATTCATATATTGAAATCAGGGACGTGGGGATGATCCTCGAAGAAGACNTATTTAAAAGCTTTGAAGAAAAACTGGAAAGTATTGATCATCCGGACCGACAAGGCCTCTGGGATATGGCCCTGCGGGCGAGACTGGAGGTGAAAAAATGAGATTCAAAAGGATTGAAATAGATGATTACGGACCCCTGCAGGGCTGGTCATTAAAGGAACCCGGGGATTTCAACCTGCTCTTCGGGCGCAATGAAGCCGGAAAAACCCTGGCTATTGAAGCCATATGGAAAATGCTCTGGAAAAAGCATGCCCGGAAACTCAGGGGAGCAGAAAGGGTAGAGGAGCACCCCAGGGGGTTTTTAAGACTGGAGATAGACGGAGAAGAAGTTCGTTTTCCCGACGTGGGTAACCTTGACAGCAAGATAGATTTAACTCCCGAACTCTGCCGCAATACATTTATTGTCCGCAACAGCGACCTCTTTATCGAAAACGAAGGCGATTATTTCACCCAGGTAACGAGCCGTCTTACCGGCTTGAAATCAGCCGAAATAGATAATGTAGAGGTGGCAGTAAGGGAGATAGCTCTATTAACTAGAGAAAAACTGGATTTCAAAAATGATGCTCCGAGCGGGAAATTAAAAAGCAGAATTGAAAATGCCCGCGGATTAAGGGAAGAAATTGAGTCCCTGCTGCAGAGGATAAAAGAAAAAGGCTGGGATGAGCTGGAACGGGAACTGGTCCGGAATATTGAAAAAATTCAGCTGCTGGAGCAGGACCTGGAAAAACTGGAACTGGCTCGCAAGAGAAAAAGGTATGAGGAAGGAAAGGAAGCAAATGAAGAGCTAAAAAAAATAGCCCGGAAAATTTCGGATTTGAAGGAGTTTTCCCGGGAAGAGGCAGCTGAATGGCGGGAATTAAATGCTGAACGTCAGGGAAAAGCCAGAGACCTGGAAAAATCACGTGGAGAAGAAAAAGAATTCAAAAGGGAATTAAAAGAAGTAGATGGAGAGTTACAGGAAGTTGAATCGGAAATAAACAGGCTGGGCAAGGCCAAAAGAGTTATTGACGGTGAAGTTCTTCCCGACCTGAAAGAAATGGAACGGAAGGAGGAGCAATTAACAGGAAAAAAGAAGGGGGAAAACTTCCTCAGGAATACAGGAATTGCCTCCCTAATATTAATTGTTCTTTCTGGCCTGCTGGCCGTATTTGTGCCTGACCTGCTGTACTATTCTTACGCAATAGGAGTTTTGGCCCTTATTTTCGGAGCTTATTCCTGGTTCCGGATATACACATTGAAAAAAGAAGAAGGAGAAATAGGGGGTATTTTAAACCGGATAAAAAATAATCTCCAGCCCTTCGGCATCAGCGGGGAAGAAAAAAAAGAACTGGTTATGGCCCTGGAAAAATTACAGCAGGAACACCAAGACTGGGAAAGCAAAAAAAGTAACCTGGAAAAAAGGAAGACCTACGCCGAGCGGCGGATCCAGGAAATCAGCAGGGAGAAAAAAGATTTAGAAGACAGGATAGGGAAAATCGACCTGGAAATAGATGAAATCAAGAAAAAAAGTACTGCAGAAGACCTCGACCAGTATTTTCAAACTTTAAAAAGAAAAGAAGAAATGGAGAAGAAGAGGACTAAACTCGTTTATGATCTGCAGAGGATTTTCCAGGTCAGGGGAGAAAATGAGGATTGGGATGAGATAATAGAAGGGTACCGCCAGTACGGGGATCAAGCCCTTGACCAGGAATACACTCCCCAGACTGCAGGAGAAAAAGAAGAGGAACTCGGGAAATTAAGAGAAATGCAAAAGAAAAAGGAAGATGAACTGGAGCAGTTCCGAAAAGACCTGAAGGAGATTGAAAGGGAGATAAACAAGGAGGTTTTCCCTGAAGAAGAATATATCCCCTGCAATACCTCCCTTGATTTGCAGGAGCTAAAAAAGAAAATAGATGACTTTATAAGTTCCCACGAAACAAACAAGGAAAGGGCCAAACTAGTAATTGACATTTTTTCTGAAATTAAAGTGGAAGAAGAGGAAAAGGTTTCGGAAATTTTCACGGACAGCCGGGTCGGGGAAATCTTTTCCCGGATTACCGGGGGAAGGTACACTCAGGTCAGTTATGACCGGGAAAACCGGGAAATAATTGCCCGGGAAGAAGGGGGAAAAATTATCCCTGCAAGGAATCTTTCGGGGGGAGCCTTTGACCAGCTCTACCTGGCAATTCGGGTTGCAATGGGAGAGAAAATCCTGGGAGAAAAAACCGGATTTTTTATCCTGGATGACCCCTTTATAAAAGCAGATCAGGACCGGTTAAAACGCCTTCTGGATACCATAAAAGAGCTTACAGCAAGGGGCTGGCAGGTTCTGTATTTTACCTGCAAAAATGAGGTCCGGGAAATTCTGAGTCCATCCCTGGAAACAGGCGAGGTAAAACTCGTTGAAATTTAAATGGGCAAAAAAAGAGAGCCCTTCCGGGGGGAAGGGCTCTTCTTTTAATCGGATTTCTGGTTAAGAATAATATACTTCTCCTCCTGGATTTTAATGGGCAGGGGCAGGGGTTTTTCCACTACTCCGGCCTGGGAAAAAGAAGTAGGGCCCCGGAGCAGGGTGGTTTCAAAAAAGAAAAAGGATTTTTGCATGTCCGGAGGTTCGCTTCCTGCAGCGTGTAAAACTTCCAGGATAAAATACAGAGCGTCATGGGCATTGAAAGCGAAGCAATCCGGTCTCCTCGCAATATCGGAGTATTCCTCCCTGAAAATATTGTTTTCCTCTCTTTCTTCCAGAAGGGCGGGGCAGATTACTGCGAAAAAATCTTCATTTGCTTGAGGAAGGGAATTGAGGTTGGGAGGAAGCACAAAAACAAGTTCGGCTGTTATATCCTCAGCCAAAGCGGGGTCAAGGATAAGGATTGGGGTCTCGGAAAAATCCTCTATTGGAACGGAAGTTTCCCGAGTATTTATGCCCAGGTCTTCAAGAGAATTTTTTAAACTCTCAAGGTCAAATGCCGGGTGTTCTCCCAGAAGCAGGGCTTCCTCTTTTTTCAGTTCATTGCTTAGAATGTTTTTCAGGGGTAAGGCCAACTGCTTCGGTGTAGGGGCCAGGCTGAAAGAAAACTTGCCCTCCCTGGTGGGAAAAAACGGAGAAAGAAGAACAATATCTCGTTCTTCAGTTATTTCGGCTAGCGTCAGGGTAGAGGCCCGGTCTGTGGCACCGATTACCGCCAGAACTTCCCAATCTCCATCCAGAAATTCCTCTGCCTTTTTAATTAAGTCATTGTTTTCTTTTTGGAAGGTAATAAATTCAATCTGGAGGGAAAAATCAAGTTCTTTCCGGGAAAAAAATTCATTGAAGGCTATGGTTAAGGCCGCCTGGGTAGTCCGGGAAAGGGGGTTACCGCTTATTTCATAATCTTCTTTCACAATTCCCAGGGCATAGTCGGGCTGATCTCCTTCTCCGCCCCAGATAGAAAAAATTATGGCCACAATAAACAGCACAAAAATTATTTTCACCAGGGGGTTCTGTGCCAAAGCATCCACCTCCTAAAAAACAAAGAAAATCTTTAATTGCGCAGGGTGGCTTTGAGCCTGTCCGGATAAATTAAAAGATCCAGGAGATCCCGGACATCGGTTCCCACCACTGCAGCGGCTTTAATCGTATCCGAACTGGCCCCTTCTGCCTGGATTACTCCCAGGCCCAGGGCGCTGTTTTTCAACATCAGGCTGTCGTTATAACCGTTTCCAATTGCCACTACGTGAACACAATTAAGGGTTTTTATAAACTCGTATTTGGCCTTGTTTTGCAGGTCAGGACCGATTATCTTTACCTCGCAGTTAACTTCCTCCAGTTCTTTTTCCACGGAACCGAAGGTATCAGCAGAAACTATATAAACCTGGAGTTGGTTGGCCAGCAGGTTCAACCTCGGGGCGATATCTGGTAGGAGCTTCCCATCCTGGGCCAGAGTCCCGTTAAAATCAAGGACCAGGTATTTTAATTCCAGCGTTTGCCTTCCGGGTATTTCAATAGTTAACATTAAATTTCCTCCCTGATTTTTTATCTGGCTTAGACCAGAAAAATAATCGCTCCCGCGCCAATTAAAAAGAGTAGTCCCAGAAAAAGGATTAAGAGGCGGATATTTTCCCGGCCCCTATCCTCGAACTCTACCTTAATGCCCCAGAAAGAATAGAATTTCTGGAGGAGGGGCAGGAACTTTTCCAGATTGTAGGATATGAAAATTGCTCCCACGGAAAAAAATAAGAAGATAATAATGCCAATCAGCGCCTGGGTCTCCATGGTGTACCTCCGTTCCAAATATAGGATTGACTGGTAATATGATACCTTATTCGGGTAGAGTTGTAAATAAAGGGCTCGACTTTGTTTTTGCAGGTAGTTAGAAGGAGTAAAAAGTGGTATAATGTACCGGAAAATCATTTTTTTTGCTCTGAAAAAGCGAGGTTTTTGCCATGAAAGCCCAGTCCTTTCCCCGACTTACCGATCGCCCCATAGTCCCCACTCTATTATACCTCTCCTGGCCGATTATTGTTGGCCAGTTTTTGCAGTTGAGCTATAATCTCGCAGATACCTTCTGGGTCGGGAAGCTGGGCCCGGTTTATCTCGCTGCCATTTCAATTTCTTTTCCCCTGATCTTTGTAGTTTTTTCAGTTGCCGCGGGTTTTTCCATTTCCGGGGTAGCACTGGTTTCCCAGTATACCGGGGCCAACCAAAAAGAAAAAGCCGACCTTGCTGCAGGGCAGGTAGTCCTGATCGCCCTGGGTTTATCGGTTGTTTTCTCCAGCCTCGGCCTGATTTTTGGCCAGTATCTTTTGCGCCTCGTGGGTGCAGGGGATGATGTCCTGCCCCATGCCTGGGCTTATTTCCGGATAATTACCGGTGGGATTCCCCTGATTTTCCTCTACTTTATTTTTACAGCAGTCCTGGAAGGGGTAGGGGATACAATAACCCCGATGAAAATCAAGGTGGCTTCAGTTTTATTCAATATTATCCTGGACCCCTTTATTATCTTTGGCTGGGGATTTTTCCCGGCCTGGGGCATCCAGGGGGCAGCAATTGCAACGGTCCTTACCCGTTTTGCTGGAGCTCTTGTAGCCACGTATATCCTTGTTACCGGGCGAAAAGGGCTTCAGATCCGTTTAAAGCATCTAATTCCGGACCTGGAAATGATCAAGAAAATTTTCCGGATAGGAGTTCCGTCTGCAGTCGGAATGTCCGCTATTTCCACGGCGATGACCGTAATGACCGGGATAGTTGCGGTTTATGGCACCTTTACTGTTGCTGCCTGGGGTGTAGGCACCAGGATTTTTTCACTGTTTGTCATGATTGCGATAGGTTTAAGCAGGGGCACTGCGATCCTCGTCGGTCAGCACCTGGGGGCAGGCCAGCCTGAACATGCAGGCCGGACGGCTTTTGTAGCTTCCATAATTGTTTTTGTCCTGATGGTTTCTGTGGCAGGGGTCATCTGGCTTTTTGCTTCTGAAATTATGGGTCTTTTCAGCGAGGAAACCCGGGTTGTAGAGATTGGGACAGGGCTTTTGCGGATAGGAAGTTTTGGTTATGCCTTTCTGGGAGTTTTAATGGTCCTGGGAGGAGCCCTGCAGGGAGCAGGAAAAACCATGGAAAGAACATTTTTTGATATCCTGGAAGTCTGGGTTATCCAGATTCCCCTGGCCCTTTTATTATCCAGAGTTTTGGGCATGGGCAAGGAAGGCATCTGGTGGGCAGTTTTCATTGCCAAGGTTACCGGTTCGGTTTTAATCGCAATCTGGGTATCCAGGGGCACCTGGAAGACCAAGGTTATTGAAGAATCTCCACCCCACACTCCTTTAACCAGAGAACAGATGGGTTCGGACTAAAATTAAAAAGATTGCCCCACTTCGGTGGGGTTTTTTTCCGGAAATAAAAGGGAGAGATGGTTTTCTATAGAATTAACAGGTTAAAAGGAAATAGGGTGGTGAATTATGGAAACTCCCGTCCGCGAGATACTGGTAAAAAAAGATAAGTCCCTCCTTGATAATTATGTTTCCCGCCTGGAAGGCGATCAAAACTTTAGCCTTGTTTCACTTGTGGATGAACTGGCTCCTTATCTGGTAATGGAAGCGAACCTCCGTTACGGCAATTTCCACCAGGTAAAAATGAATTTGTTTCTTCGGCGGATGGCCAACGCAGGATTATTGAGCCGGGAAACCCAGTTAAAACTGGCCCGACTTATTTTAATGGAAGCCATGAACAGGGAATGGGTTGAAATTCAAGGAGGTTTCCTCCGGGGAGGGGAAGAACCCGAAGATCCCCTGGCCAGTATGCTGGAAGCCCTGGGAGCAAAAAATATTCACAACGCCTATTTTTACGCCTGCCAGGCCTACAGGGAAGAACCGGTGGAGCTGGCCCAGGGACTATTGTGGTTAAGCACTGCCAGTATTCCAGAAACCCTTGGTCATTCCTTCAGCTGTTTTCTCCCGGTTATGGCTGACCTGATTTTACCCGGTCATCCAGCAACTCCAACTTCCCTCTTTTCCTATCTCCTGTACCTGGGCCGATTCCCGGTGCCTGGAGATTTACCCACTCCCGTAAAAAGTGCGATGCTCGATTTAAATAGCCTTTTGCAGATCTGTGCTTCTGGAGAGGGGATAGTAAACCTGCACCACATGATAACCCTGTACTTATTTTTGCAGTGGGAGTTGACTTCCTTCAACCGGGGAAGGGGGCTGCCTTTCAAGATTTTAGAAGAATGGGTTTCGGAAAAAACCCTGGATCAGGAGAGGCTGGATAAGCTTGAAAAGGCTGAACTACCCGAACCCCCCAATAGCTTCGAAGAATTTGCCCAGAGGTTCAGCCTGGAAGATATGGAAAATACGGTGAACCTGGTAATTTCCGTCCTGGAAAGCGGAGTGCCTGCAACAGACTGGCTGTTTCGAGTATTTTCCCGCTACCACCGCCCGGACAACTGGAACCCCCATTACTTTACTGGTCTGTACTGTGCCCTGGGTTTTTATAGGAGCATGGAAATAGAATCCCTGGCCCGCAGAATGGCGGTGGCCCAGGCAGTTGAATATTTTGGGGAAATTAAAGATAAAAACTGAGAAGGTTAATTAAATTTCCTGTCTGCGAAGTTTTTTAAAAGTCAATTTTTTTTCTTTCCAGGAAACTCTCTGAATTCAGCAGGATTTGCTTTTTTAATGTCCAATTTAATATAGATTATAACTGAAAAACCTGGCAAGACAAACCATTAATTTTTTCTTGAAGGAGAGGTATTGAAATGGCAAGAGAGGATTTGAAGCCCCAGTTGGAAACACTGGAAATTGTTAAAAATGAACAGATGGAAGCTCTGGCTGATTCTGTCCACCGGGACATCCTTAATATTTTGCAGGATCAGGGGGCCTGCACAACCGAAGAAATTGCCAGAGCCCTGCCCCTTAACCGCAGGGAAACAGAAGAATATCTTTCCGGGCTGGAAGCCGTTGGGCTTTTAGACCGAGCCACTGATGAAGGCACAGAATATTATTTGCCCCGGGCTCGCTCGATTGCGGTAAAAACAGCTAAACTTCCAGGTGATGAGGGGATTTCTCTGGTGCGGGAATTTCTGGTTGAACGGGCTGCAGAAATGGCCCAGGAACTTTCCGCCCTGGAAGTTGGGGATGTCAGCAGCGGGGGCATTACCCTGCACCAGGTAAAAATGTCTGCAGAAGATATGCCCTGGGTCAATGAAAGGTTGAACCAAGCCTTCCGGGAGATAATTGATCACCTGGAGAAGGACAAAAAAGATAAGGATGTTCACTGCCGGCTTGCTTTTTTCTTCTATCCCATTAAAGAATAGGACCGGGGAAAGAAAACAGAAGGGAGCGTAGAAATTTATGTGGTTGGAAAAATCGCGGAAACTGGAGCAGCAAATTGTTGACTGGCGTCGAGAATTTCACAGGATTCCTGAACTGGGTTTTGACCTGGAAAAAACAGCGGCCCACCTGGAAAAAATCCTCCGGGAAATGGGTTTAGAGCCCAGAAGATGTGCCGGTACCGGACTGGTCGTTGACATTGAAGCAGGCGATCCTGCCGGACCTGTAATTGGGCTCCGGGCGGACATGGACGCCATGCCGGTGGATGAAGAAACAGGGCTACCCTTCGCCTCAGAATATCCCGGGGTGATGCACGCCTGCGGGCATGATGCCCACATGGCAATGCTCCTGGGAGCGGCCAGGCTTTTAATTGATAATGCGGATCGGTGGAAAGGCAGAGTCCGGTTAATATTCCAGCCGGCCGAGGAACTGGTAAGCGGTGCCCGGAAGATGATCGCAGAAGGGGTCCTGGAAAATCCCCGGGTTGAAATGGTTTTTGGGCTTCATATCTGGCAGGGAATGGAATTTGGGAAAATTGGCCTGAAACCAGGAGTTTTCATGGCCTCTGCAGATAATTTTTCCATAAGGATTAAGGGGAAGGCTGCCCACGGGGCCATGCCCCACGAGGGCAGGGATTCGGTCGCAGCAGCAGCAGATTTAATCCACGGGCTGCAGAGCAACCTGACCAGAGTAGTCCCGACAACCGAATCCTATGTCCTGACATTCGGCAAAATAAATGGGGGGACCAAGGGTAATATAGTGGCTGAAACCGTTGATATTGATGGAACCTTCAGGACTTTTTCCCCCGAAATTCGGGAAATTATCCAGGGGCGTTTTGCCGATTACCTGGCCAGTATTGAAAAAGGTCACGGGGTTCAAGCCGAATATCGCCTCCTGAATTCTGCTCCACCCTTGATCAATGACCCTGAACTGGTTGAGAAACTGGAAAAAGAGTTTGGAGAATTGTTCGGACCCGAAGAGATAATTAAATTTGGGCCTGTTCTTCCCTCTGAAGATTTCGCGGAATTCTGCAGGAAAGTTCCTTCAGTATTTTTCTTTCTCGGTGCAGGAGGAGAAGACTATGAATATCCCCACCACCACAGCCGTTTTGATATTGACGAAAGGGCTTTACCCTTCGGTGCTGCTGCTCTTTTAAGGGCAGTTGAAGCCGCCTCACAAATGGAGGGCTAGAAATTGTCAGGAAATAAAGGAAAAAGCGGCCTGCTTGTGGCCGCTTTAGTTTTCTTAATTATTGCCAATTTAATAATTTGGGGATACATTTTCCTTCACCGCTTGGGGGGCGAGGGTGAGGTAATTCAGCTGTGGGATTCGGAAGAATTATTCCTTGCCCCGGAGGGGGAATTTAATTCTCTTCTTCCCGGACCCTCTTCCGATGAACCAGACGGACCAGAAGAATTCCGACTTCGTACAGAAGAATTAGGGGAAGAGCAACCATAATCTGGGAGATACCATCAGGAGGAGTTATCACGGCTGCCAGTATAATAATGACGAGAAACGCAAATTTGCGGATCCGCCGCAAGAAGTCAGCGGTAATTACATTTAATAGACCCAGCAGCAAAAAGGCCAGGGGAGTCTGGAAGGTTAATCCAAAAACCAGAAGCAGGTTGGTATTAAAAGAGATATAACTGGAAATGGTAAAAAGAGGCTCCAGGTCTTCTCCGGCAAAGCGCAGGAAAAAATTCAGGGTAAATGGTATTACAGTTGTATAGGCAAAGGTTACTCCCAGGAGGAAAAGAAGGTACATGCCGGCGATAAAAGGGTAAAAGAGCCGGCGTTCTTTTTTGTACAGGGCAGGTCCCACAAAGGCCATAATCTGGTAGATAATTATCGGCGAGGCCAGGAGTATACCCCCGGTAAAGGCGAGTTTAATATTGGCCAAAAAAGCCTCGGGGGGCGAGGTGTAAATAAGCTGCTGTTCACCTAGGGGAGCCAGCAAAAAGAGCAGGATCTGGTGAGCAAAGGGAAAAACAGCTATTGTAGCCAGAACCAGGGCACCGATAATAATGAAAAGTCTTTTGCGAACTTCTTCCAGGTGATCAACCAGATTTTTTGGTTTTGGTTTGGTTTTTTTGGGTTTGAACTTTTTGATCATTTTTTCTCCTTCTGTACCGCAATATAATAAATCTATCCCTGATTATAACACATTTTAAGAGTTTGGGGGATACCCCCAGCAAAGGTTTTTAAAAATGTAGAAAAAAAGGTTGACTAACAAATCGATATATGTCAATATATGAATTAGAGTTTGAATTTATACTTTGTTTTACTTCGAGAAAAGGCTTAAAAAGCCTTACTGAAAAGGGGGAGCACCTTGGAGATAATAAATAATTTTGGCCAGTTAGTTTTAAAATTAATTCCTATCCTGATTGCTGCCGTTTTCCTGGCCGAGCTTGCCCGGCTCTGGTTAGGCGAAGAAAGGCTCCGCAATCTTATGACAGGGAAAAGACCCTGGGAGGGGCGATTGCGGGCGGCAGCCCTGGGAGCCATCCTTCCTTTTTGTGAATGCGGAGCTTTCCCCATAATGGTGGGTCTTTTGCAGGCGGGGATTCCCTTAAAACTCGCCCTGACCTTTTTCATCATCAGCCCCATAGTAAGTATCCCTGCTTTTCTTTTCCTTATGGGTATTTTTGGCCTGCAGATTGCCCTGCTCTATTTGCTTGTCGCCATAATCCTGGGGCTTTTAATCAGCACCCTGCTTTCTGCTTACGGGAACTCCGAGCAGATAATCAGGGATAAATTCAGCCATTATCAGGAAGAAAGTTGCTGCTCGGGGAGTTCGAATGAATTAAATTGTTGTTCTGAACAAAAAACTGAGTCTGCCTGTTGTGCTGAAGATAGAAAGGTTTCCATTTTTTATGGAGCCTGGCAGGCCGGGTTTAAAACCCTCAAAAAAATAATTCCCTATGCTGTAGCCGCCATGTTTATTGCTGCATTAATGCAGTCCTATATCTCCGGCGAGGTGTTTCAGAATGTCCTGGGAATGTCCAACGCTTATGGTGTTCCGATAGCTGCTGCCGTTGGGATCCCCATTTATGGGGCGGACTGTACAAAAATCAGCATAGTAGCTCCATTCCTTGAGGTTACTCAGGCAGTAGGGCCGGGAATTGCTTTTATCTTGGCCGGAGCAGGGACGAGCATTAACGGGCTCGTATTTATGAGTTCTATCTTTAACAAGAAATTTCTGGGTTTATTCGCACTGTGTATTTTCCTATCAGCAGTCTTTACAGGATATTTCCTGGCTTTCTTCGCTTAAACGGAAATAAAAATTTATTCCCTGGAGAAAAAATGGTTTTTTCCAGTGAAGGATGGAAAAGCAAAAAAAGAAGTCCCCGGATTTTCCCGGGGACTTCTTTGTTACTATTTATTTTCTTCTTTTTCTACTTCTTCCATCCTGTTGCGCAGGCGGGTTAAGCCCATGCTACCCATTGCCGCCAGGGCTACCAGGCTTCCAACGGGAGAAGTAATGGTTTTCCAGCCCAGGCTGGCCAGGGTATAGCCTTCTTTAGGTAGATCGTAAATGCTGGCCGGGGCGTCCAGAACGTAGAATACTATTGCATCATCAGTTCCGTAAAGGCTGGCCTGATTGCGGCCGGCGTTTTTAAGCTGGCTTACCCTTGCTTCGCCAGCGGCGATAACTTCTTCCCGGTCGCCATAGGCAATGGCGCCTACGGGACAGGCGTCAGCACAGTAGGGTGTTTGGCCAGGGACCAACTGGTCGTTGCAGAAGGTACACTTTTCTGCTTTCCGCCTCTCATCGTCCATTTTCGGTGCTCCAAAGGGACAGACATTGACGCAGAGTCCGCAGCCAATACAGGTTTCCTGGTCAATCAGGACCATCCCGCCGTCCTCTCCATCCTTGTAGCTGATGGCATCTACCGGACAGGGGTCGATACAGGGAGCTCCGTTCTGGCAGTGCATGCACATTACCTTGCGGAAGCGGAAAGATGTATCGGGATAAGAGCCCTGTTCGTATTTTTTCATCGAGGTCCTTAGGACTCCGAATGGAGTGTGGTCATAGACATTTTTACAGGCAACGGTGCAGGCGCTGCAGCCGATGCACTTGGTTTGATCAATTAGCATTGTTTTACTCATCTATTTTCCCCCCTTTAAGCCTTGTAGACCTTGACACAGAAGTCGTTCATACAGGAACCGGCTCCCGGGTCATTTATTTTGAGCATTTCGTCGACACTTATGCGGGGAATGAGGTCGCCTTCGTTGGCCCCGCGCTGATAGGCCAGGCTGTATTGCTTGGACCAGTGCCCGAAGCCGTGCTCGATGCAGATACAATCGGGCCGGATACCTTCAATTATCTCAGCTTGGAGTTTGATCCGTCCGGCTCTGGATTCTACGTATACCTCATCACCTTCCTGGATACCCATTTCCTGAGCTTTTTCCCTGTGTAGCATAACCGAATTTTCCGGGTAGGCCTGCAGCATCAACTCGTTGTTCTGGGTAGCGGTCATCTTGTGCATTCCCGGTCGGCTGATCAGCATGTAGAATGGGTATTCCGAACTGGGCATTTCCCGCTTGGGCTGCCAGTAGGGAAGGGGATCGTAACCGTGTTTTTCCAGTTCTGTGGAGTATAACTCGATTTTTCCACTTTCGGTATCGAAACTGGTTTTTGGAACGAATTCCCGTTCGTCACTCCAGAGTCCGTTGGGGCTGTTCTGGAGCTCATCCCAGGAGGTTCCCAGGGTTTTTAACTGCTCTTCGCGGAGCTTGCCACCGCTTACACCTTCAAAGTATTCACCGTAACCCATTTTCTTGGCCAGGCCTTCAATGACCCCGCCGTAACCCCTGGTATCATACATGGGGTCGATAACCGGTTCGCGGAGGGCCAGCTGCGGGTAGAAGGCGAAGTAAGATCTTGCTCCAAAACTGCTGGTTTCCAGGAAATATGGTTCGGGGAAGACGACGTCAGCCATCTGCACCATTTCACTGGGCCAGACGTCCACGACAGCGACAAAGTCCAGCTTTTTCAGGGCTTCTGTGAATTTAACTGCATCGGGGAAGGCCAGGACGTTGTGCTTGCGGAAGAAAGCAGCCTTGAGGGGGTAGGGATCTTCATCCAGGATTGCGTCGGTGACTGTTGAAAAATCCCCTCTGCGGGTTGGACCAATTATGGGGTGCTTTTCAAAACCATCAATTCTCTCAGGTTTCATTTCAGGGAATTCAGGAGGTGGAAAGACCTGGTCAAATCCGGGCATGCTCGGTGTCCGGGGAAAGACCTGGCCACCTTCATGGTCAATACTTCCCACGAGGGTGTTTAAGATCAGCTTGCAGAAAGCCACGCGCCAGGAGTTGGAGTAGTTGGGTCCACCGGCATCCCGCTTGTGGTTGGGAATTAAGGCGGG
>SL_8KL_010_SEDDRAFT_10001912_pt1 | contig 17981 bp, 12 predicted proteins | sample SodLakKL_010_SED_4_FD_11160 | JGI IMG/M metagenome (IMG submission 11160)
ACAAGGCCACTACAGTAAAACTTACTACCAGTACACGTTTTAACATCATCAATTCCTCCCATCACTTTTATAGTTACCAAGCAACGATATTCCAGCCTTTTTGAATAATTTACCATTAAATTCTCTGAAAGTCAACAGGCCTGTAAATATCTTAATTCAAACTCTTTGCGATATTGCTTATATAATTTTTCTTATTTTTACAAAGATCACTTTTTCGTATTACTTTGCCTTTACTTTCCATTTTAAGGGTTTATTTATAAATTTAGGTTGAATAAGAATTGTTTGTTACCTTACTGGTACTTAAATTTGTTCAATTCCTGGAAGAGTTTCTCCGCTGAAGCCCGCAGTTCTTCTGCAGTAGCGGCCATCTCTTCCATGGTAGAAGATTGTTCTTCTATGGAAGCAGCCATTTCCTCACTACCTGCACTTAATTCTTCTGCAGAAGAAGCTGTTTCTTCAACCTGCTTGGAAATGCCCCTGACATCATTTAATATTTCTGTAAACGTAGACCCGGTCTTGGAAACCACTTCCGTACCAGATTCTACATCTTGCACACCCTGGGTCATGCTTTCCAAAGCCTTCTTGCTTTCTTCCTGGGTGGAAGAAATCAACTCGCCGATTTCCTTGGCGGCATCAGCAGACTGTTCGGCCAGCTTGCGCACCTCTTCAGCTACCACAGCAAAACCGCGGCCTTGTTCACCGGCCCGGGCTGCTTCAATAGCGGCATTCAAAGCAAGCAGATTGGTCTGGTCAGCAATATCAGTAATTACTCCCAGGATCTTACCGATATCATTGGAGCGCTGATCCACTTCATTAATAACATCCTGAAGCTGGCTGACCCGATTATTGATTACTTCCATCTGGTTAATTGCTTCCTCGATGGCCTGGTTTCCCTCTTCTGCTTTTTCCACAATTCTAGCATTTGTTTCAGTCATAGCCTGGGCATTCTGGCTTAAATTTTCAACATTACTGGCAAATTCGTTTGTAGAAGAGGATACTTCTTCCAGAGAAGAGCTCATTTCTTCAGAAGCCGATGAAACTGATTCACTGCCGCTGTTCACCCCGGTGGCCACTTCTACAGCATTTTTGATTAAACCACGTAAGTTATTTACCGTGTCATTAAGACCTCGGGCCAAGTCTCCATATTCATCTTTCAACTTTACAGCGTAATCAGGAACATTAACACTAAAGTCACCCTTGTGACAAAAAGTTAACAATAAAAAAGGTTGAATCTTTAACATTCCTAATGACGGGTCTCATGATCAGAAAGGCAATTACAGCTGCAACCGCAATAATTCCCATCACCCAAAAAACAACTGTGTTAGTGGTAGCACCAACAGCTTCATCAATATCATGGATATATACCCCAGTTCCAATAATCCATTCCCATGGTTCGAACTCGGCTACATAAGATAGTTTTGGTTCAATCCGCTCAGTGTCATCATAGTACTGCCATTGGTACGGAACAAATCCGGAACCTTGCTCCTCACAAACTCTTACAAATTCCACGAATAGGTTCAAACCATCCGGATCCTCGTAGTAGGTGAGATCTTCCCCTTCTAAATCAGGTCTGAAAGGATGCATGATCATTTTTGGGTGAAAGTCATTGATCCAATAATAATCCTGGTTATTATCTCCAAAAGTCATAGCTTCAATTGTCTGTATCGCCTGTTCCTGAGCCTCATCTTCGTTTAAAATGCCTTCTTGTTCCATTTCATAATAACGTTCTAAAACGTTCAAGCCGACAGTAACCATTTCACGGGTCATTGTTTCTTTTTCATGGTAAATCTCTTCTCGCAAAGTGGGAATAACTACCATCACAATTAAACCTATGAACAGCACGACCGGTACAATCCCAATCGCTGCCAATTTAAACCCAACACTATTATATATTGCTCCCAACCTCATAGTTAAATTGAACCACCCTTCTTCGCTGCCAATCTCAGCTGAGCTACAGGATTACAAACTTAAAAAAAGTTGAACGTAAAAATTATGAACATAGTTTTATCCACAGAGGGCTAAAGTATTTTTACATGATTATCGGCAATAAAAGATGAAAATTAAGAGGGTGGTTGGTTGAAGGTTTAAGTAAGAAAGCAGTTTATAGAATTTCCAAAAAAACCTTTACCAGCTTTGGATCAAACTGAGCACCGGCACAGGCTTTTAGTTCTGCAACGGCCTCTTCCCGGGTTTTCGCTTTGCGATAAGGCCGATCATTAGTCATAGCATCATATGCATCAACAATAGAAAGTATACGGCATTCCAGGGGTATTTCTTCTTCTTTCAAACCCAGGGGATAGCCTTTTCCGTTCCACTTTTCATGGTGGCGAAGAATTAAGTCAGCTATATGGGCCAAATCAGGAGAAGCCTGGGCAATGCGGTAACCCTTTTCCGGGTGCTGACGCATAATTTTCCATTCCTCATCTGTCAGGCTACCATTTTTAAAAAGAATGCTATCGGGTATACCCACCTTGCCTAAATCATGGACCTGGGCGAATAAAGACAGAGCAGTAAGGCGTTGTTTGTCGAGACCTACCCTTTTCCCCACTTTCAAGCATAATTCCTGGAGCCGGTCAGCATGCCCGTTAGCGATGTAATCACGCTCAGACAAAGCTGCTAATAAAGCATTAACCACCTGGTTGCAGGTGCTTTCACTGCGATTTTGTTTATCCAGCAACATATTATTATTAGCATGCTTTAATGTTTCTTCCAATGACTGTGTTTGGTCATAACTTACCGCATACCCCAATGAAATATTAATAGGAAAATTATTGTTGTTATGTTGATTGTAATCTTCAACTTTATCCCTGACAGCAGAAACTAACCTGTCACCTTCAATATCAATAGCACGAGGGATAAGAGCAACAAATTCATCTCCGCCAACCCGGGCAAGTATATCACCTTTACGCAGCAGGCTCCCCAACAGCTCAGCACATATTTTTAGTACCCGGTCTCCTTCTTTCTGTCCCAGAGTGTTATTTATCAATTTTAATCCATCTAAGTCGGCGGAAATAATCATTACCGGGTATTCGCGTCCACCTTCCAACCGCTTTAGTTCATTTTCAAAGTAAATGCGGTTATAAAGCCCCGTCAACTGATCATGGAGGCTTAAAAACTCAAGTTGTTCTTCATAGCGCTTGTGCTCCCTGCGAACTTCGGCATCACGCAGTTCACGCTCCACTGCAGGGGCAAGGCGGACTAAATTATCCTTCATGATGTAATCGTGAGCTCCTGTTTTCATGGCTTCTACTGCAACATCTTCACCTATAGTGCCGGATACAATAATAAAAGGAATATCGCGTCCACTTTCCTTAAGAACTTTTAAGGCTTCCGGAGCACTAAACTTCGGCATGGCATGGTCCGAGATAATAATTTGCCAGTTGTCATCTCTCAAAGCCTTTTGAAGTTCTTCTCTTGTTTCAACACGGATGTGTACAGGCTCGTAGCCCCCTTTTTTCAGTGCCCTGAGAACCAACAGCATATCATCATCGGAATCTTCCACTATGATTACTCTTATTACGGACATACCGTTTCCTCCTGTTATAAACAGTCAAGCACCATTCAATGACTTCCAGTTTCCTTAAAATATTCTTCAAACAATTCTCCCCTGAGCTCACCTTCAGTGATCTTAACTCATTCTGACAAAATAACCAAGGGGATAAAGCTCGAGGATATATTTCCAGTCAATAATATAATTAATCTATAAAAAAATCTATGGGGAGTCTCCCCATAGAAGACTTAACATCTCCCCATTTTAAACCGAATCAATCCCCAAATTCAAAGTAAAGAATTTTATTTTCCAGGAAATAATGTGGGTTTATTGTAGATTAAAATAATGCTGAGAAAATATCGAAGAACACTTTTAATGATTACATCCCTGTCAAGCCAAATTTTTGTGCCATACAAGCAATTTGTTCATCATTTTTTAGGGCAAGTTTATCTTTCAGGTTTTCTTTGTGTCGATCAACAGTTTTAACACTGATAGATAGAACCTCTGCAATCTCAGCCCGGGTTTTCCCCTCGGCAAACAACTGCATTATTTCCCTCTCACGCGGCGATAACCGCTCAAACATGCCTTTTTCCGCTTCCTCTCCTGTTGAGGAATTAAGCAAACCATCGACTAACACTTGTGATACCGCCGCACTCAAAAAAACTTCCCCATTAAGTACTGCTCTCATTGCCAATTCCAGGTCATCGAAAGCGGAGCCCTTGTAAACAAAACCTGAGGCACCGCTTCGCAGAGCTCTTGTCACATAGTTTTCTTCAACATGCATAGACAAAATTATAGTTTTTACCGCGGGGCATGAGGTATTGAGCTGCTGCAGAGCTTCCAATCCATTCAATCCCGGCATGGCAATATCCATGATCACAAGATCTGGTTTGAGCTCATCTGCCAGGCTCAGGGCTTCTCGACCATCTGCAGCTTCACCAACCACTGTTACAGATGCTTTTGCTTCAAGCAAAGAGCGGAGTCCCTGGCGAACAATAGCATGATCATCGGCGAGCAGTACCTTCATTTTAGCCCCTCCTCAATAAAACGTTCCTTCCACGGCACTTTAATCGTCACCTTAGTCCCCTGGCCAATTGACGATTCGATCCTAAATTCACCCGAGAGCAAATTTACTCTTTCCTGCATCCCGGTCAACCCTATGCTTTTCGCAGAAATCTTTTGTTTTTCCGGTTCAAATCCCACTCCATCATCAATGATGCTTAAGTATAGTTCCCCATTTTCTTTTTTCAATTCAACTATTGCATTCAAGGCATTTGCATGCCGGGCTACATTGGTCAATGACTCCTGTACACAACGATAAAGAGCGGTTTCTACAGGACGAGGTAGCCTTTTAGAAAAACCGTTGGATTCTATTCTCGTATTGATATTAGTCCGGTTCATAAATCCCCTGACCATTTCTTCAATCGCGGGCAAGAGGCCCATATCATCAAGCGCAGGTGGACGAAGCGAAGTAGATTGGCGGCGAACTAAATTGATCGTGTAATCGACCAGTTCGATAGCTTGATTAAATCTTTTGTCATAATCCTCACACACAGGTACTTGATCGGCAAGCAACTGCAAATCAAGCTTCACCGCAGTTAAAGCCTGGCCCAATTCATCATGCAGTTCACGGGCCAACCTTGATCTTTCTTCTTCCATCGCTCCCAGGATTCGATCCGATAAAGCCTTTATCTGAGCATGGCTTGTCTTCAACTGCTGTTCATTTAACACTCTTTCCGTTACATCACGGGCGATACCTTCTATGGCAATAACTGAGTCATGTTCATCATATACAGGAACATTACGTTGTTCAATCCAAACTAATGAACCATCTTTATGATACCACCGCATTACTATTGGCTTAGATATTGCTATCTCCCTGTGTAAAATAGCTTCAAGCAGATGACGATCTTCGGGATGGAGAATTTCAAAACTTAGATTGGGGTTTCGATAATGTTCTTCAGGGCTATAGCCAATCAGTTCTTCTGCAGAGGGGCTTACATACTCAAAATATCTCTCCGGGAAAAGACGCACCCGGTAGATTAAATCCTGGGCGTTTTCTGCAAGGCGCCGAAAACGGGCTTCACTTTCCTGAAGAGCTTCTTGAGCTTTTTTACGTTCTGTCCGCACTTCGGCTTCAAATAGGGCCCTTTCAACAACAGGCACTAGGCGAACCAGGTTGTTTTTCATGATGTAATCATGAGCTCCTGCTTTCATGGCAGCTACGGCAACTTCTTCACCAATTACGCTGGAAACGATGATCATCGGCAAATCCCGGCCACTTTTATTAATTACAGTAAGCGCCTCCGGAGCATTAAAAGAGGGCAGTCCATGGTCGGAAATAACCAGATCCCACTGTCCTTCATGCAGAGCCTTTGTTAAAGCTTCAGCAGTTTCAACCCGGATATAATTAACTACATAACCAGCCCTTTCGAGCTCATAAACCAGCAACAAGGTATCATCTTCAGAATCTTCAACAACAATCAAGCGAAGAGTTTTCAAGCCAATCTTCCTTCCTGCTTATTAAACAGACCTATATTTATAACTTTGCCACACCCTAAAAACCCCGGTATAAATAGCTTTAAATGTCAAGCGAATAAACCTGCTTACACATTTTTATCGACAGATCAAAAAAATAATAAAGACTGCCCCTGATTATGCTTTATAACAAATTAACCTGCCTTCGATAAAATAACTACTGAAGTTATATTCATTTTCTATAAAACTTAAGGCTTTCGGGTGATAAAAGAATACATGGGTGGGATCATTTTTATAATACCATTCGTGAAAATCGATATTTTCTTCATAGATGACAGTCATACAATACAAAGAACCTCCCGGGAGCATTAAGGAGCGAAGTAATTTGAAACTTTGCGCAGGATTGCGGAAATGTTCAATGACTTCACAGCAAATGATAAAGTTATACTGTTTTTTCAAAACATTTCGATCCGGCCAGTAGAAGGGGTCGTAAAGTGCAATGCTCTGATAACCGCTTTCCTTAAGGAGCACTGTAGCTACCGGCCCGGGACCGGCGCCATAATCAAGGCCTTTTGAGTAAATGCAAATTTCCTCTTTTATTTTATCCACCATGGGCTTTACAAATTTTCTGTAGCCGGGATTATGAACATCATTGTTATGCTGATCATAACGTATTTTTTCGTTTTCATAATTTAGGTGGCAGGAAGAAGCCATAAAAACCGAGTTACAACCGCTGCAGCGGTAATAATGCACATTGCGTGAGGTTATAAAAAAATAACCCGATTTGCCGCATAACGGGCACTCTAAGACAACGTCCATTTAAACCCACCTTGAAAAACAGATTGAGCCAATTAATGGGTAACCTGAAAAACCCGGTAACGTTTGCAAAGGTACTATAGAACAAAGATTAATACTGCTATTAATTATACTACCCGCTTTGAAAATAAAAAAGCGGCCGCCTTCATTAAATTAACAGGCAGCCGCTATATAATAAGTGGGACAAGGGGACAGGTTTTCCTCATCTCACCTACTAACTTATTGATTACCCTCTTTTTCAAGCTTTGCAGTGTACTGGTTTAACTCTTCTTCGATTTTTTGATCCAGCGGTGGGTCCTGGTAATCCCGGAGCACCGCCTTATAATATTCATGCGCCCTCTGCGCTGTATCTATCAATTCGCCACCGGCAGCGAAACGCTCCCTGTTGCTAATAATAGGGATGCGCATTTCTTTCATATGCCTGAAGGTATGCTCATCAGCAATATAATGGCCTCCACTACCATGTTTAATTATTGTATCAACTGCCAGCGTATCCTGGTCTACAGGCATGGGCCGGGCATATTCGCCCACCATTCCAAGTATTTCATCGTCGATTATGAACTTTTCGTATGACATGGTCATGTAGTTTTCCAGTAATCCAGCAGAGTGGAGCATAAAATTAATCCCGCTCAGGACAGAACTCAAAAGAACCATCATCGATTCATAGCCACTCTGGGCATCAGGCAAAAGGGAGTCAGTCAATGAACCGCCTCCTCGCGAAGGAAGCCCATAAAAACGGCCAAGTTGGGCTATCACAGAAAACATTTTCACCGATTCCGGACTGCCAATAGCCAGGTCACCGGTTCTCAAATCAACAACGCTTGAGGCTGAACCAAATACTACCGGTGTACCGGGGTTGATTAACTGCGCAAGAACTATCCCCGATAAAATTTCCGCAGTTTGCTGAACCACGGCCCCGGCTAAAGTTACAGGAGACGTAGTCCCGGTCATAGCCAGGGCAGAGAATAAAACTGGCTGATTATTGCGCGCATATACCATCATGGCCTCTAACATTCGAGGATCAAACTGTAAAGGACTATTGGTGTTAATCAGCGATATCAAGGCTGGTTTTTTTCGCACATTTTCGATGCCGCCAAAAACGATACCAGCCATTTCTAAGCATTCTTGTGCTTTTTTTTCGCCCATCGAGCTGCCCATCAGGCATTTATCGGTATGTTTTACCGCTGCTTCGAACATTTTTGCGTGACGGGTATTATCCGGCAGGTCGTTCGGTTCAACAATTACCCCACCGGCGACATCAAAATTCTTGCTGTAACCGTTTAACTTTGTAAAAGCGGTGTAATCCTTAAAAGTAGCACTTCTTCGTTCATTTTGTTCATAATCCATCACGTAAGGGGACCCATAGCCCGGGGCATGGACTGTGCTATAACCCCCAACCTTTACACTATTCTCTGGATTCCTGGCATGCAGTTCAAATTCAGAAGGAGCCTGGGCGACCATTTCCATAACCAGTTCGCGGGGCAAGAAGACATTCTCACCCCTGACTTTTGCCCCGGCTTTTTGTAATACATCCCTGGCTTCCCTGGAAAAAAACTCAACGCCATCTCCTTCCAGGGCAGCCATGGCTCCATGATGGATCTGATAAAGTTCATCTTCTTTTAACAGGTTCAACGCCTGAAATTCGCGCTTAATCAACTTATTCATCCTTCCTTAACACACCGTTTACAGCAGCTAACTCTTCCTGTCAAGCAAACTCTAAACCAGGGTTGTGATGCTTATTCTAACTTGCCCGCCCGGGCAGTTTTCAGGTAGTTCATAGCGTAAGGGTCCTTGTTCAGGATTACCTCAGCTGCTTTGACCAGACTCATCTTCTTCTTATCAAGCGGATCCACAATCGCCGAATCCATACCTCGTCCCATAGCCAGAACGATAAAAGCCTGGTTAAGCAAAGCCCTGTGAGGCAAGCCGAATGAAATATTACTTAACCCACTGGTAATGTGGCAGCCTGATTCCAGCTTGGCTATTTTTTCAATAGCATCCAAAGCCTGCGGACCGTATTCCCCGTTAACACTGACCGGCTTAATCAGGGGATCCAGGTAAACATCATCCATTTTTACCCCGTCTTTATCGAGGCTGTCAAGCAATTTCTTGGCAACTTCTAAGCGATCATCAGCCGTTTCGGGCATGCCTTCATCGCTCATGCAAAGAGCCACTACCGGTATATTTGCATCTTTTAGCAAAGGTATCATTTGATCATAGCGTTCTTTCTCCGCGCTGATTGAATTAATCATCGGAGTGCCTTCGTGCACTTTCATTGCTTCTTCGAGTGCTTCCGGGCTTGGGCTATCTAAGGCCAAAGGTTTGTTGACTACTTCCTGCACTGTTTTTACCAACCATAGCAGGTATTTAACCTCATCATGTACATAAGCTCCGGCATTAACGTCGATATAGTCCGCACCGGCCTCTTCTTGCTTTTTAGCCAATTCCTGGATATACTTAACATCCTGCTCGTCTATGGCCTGCTTGATTTTTTTTCGGGTTGAGTTAATCAATTCGCCAATAATAATCATCGATATCAATAACCTCCTTACAATATGTTGTTAATCACTCCACGGCCGCCCGACAGCAGATACTTCGATTATACTTTCGATAAAAAGCCTGGTATCTAAAGCTTCATCATCGGTAGTCGAAGTCATTTTACTGTAGCGGTCCTGCCTCTCTACGGCGGTTTCTATGTTAACAGCGCCTCCTTCAGAAGCCTGTTCATATACAAATTTTTTACCCTGCTCGCAGGCATAGTTAATCGCTTCTTCAAAAATCATGAAAAATTGCCTGTCCTGGGGCGCGTGAACCAAAAACCCCCCGCCTTCACCGGGTTTAACTAAAACAGTGACCCGTTCAACCGCTTTACCGCTGACTGTACCTACGGCATTAGCCACATCAGCAAATTCAGGCAAGTGCAGCTCTGCGCCAAGCTTTTCAGCAAGGTCAGGGAAATAGGCTTCCACAGGTGCCCCCACAGCAACCATGGGTTTTTCCAGGCTAACCTTAAAGTTTATTTGCTTATCTTCTTTATGCTCTTTCCCATGTTTTTCTTTTTGCCCCAGTGTTTTGCGCATTAAAAACTCACTGCCCTTTTCATCGGCAAAGGAAAAATCAGCTCCTTCTTCGACAAGAAGACGATCCACTGTTACCAGGGCAAGCTTAAAAAGCGCCTCGTCCATTACATCACTGGTAAACTCTTCCGGTGTATCCCGGTAGCGGCCGGCCAACATTTTTGTGCCCAGTTCCGCCGCCCGGTTATCCCAAATATCCAGTTCACCGGTAAAATGCAAAACATCGGTGGGGGTAAGTGAGGCTCTGTGCACCGAAGCAACGTTGACAAGGCGCTGCCACGGTAAAAGATCTATTTCTTTTTTCAGCTTTTTGCTGATATAGTGGAGGGTATGCGGGCCCTCTCTGATTAAATCTAATATTTGCTGCTCTGTAGGAGTAAGCTTGATATTAAACGGATCCCTGATATAAGCCAGGATGATTGTAGGTTGAGTATCCATGGTTGCATAATCATGCGGTTTAATACTTTCAAGCTCTTTTGTCAGGTACGGATACTGGGAGGCGATCCAGCACAGGGGGAATACCCTTTGCGGGCCGATAGAAAGTTCCGCGTGCCTGGAAACCTGGATCAAGCTATCTCCTCCAAGACCGATAGTAGTAATCTGGGCAGCTTTCACCCTGGTCAGCCATCCCCCCACTTTCGCTCCTTCTTTATCTAAAGAGGGGCGCCCGTTTTTGAGTACGGCAACATCGGTAGTGGTGCCTCCCATGTCAATAACAATGCCTTCCTGCACCCCGGTTAATGATAAAGCACCGATAATGCTGGCTGCTGGCCCGGACAATATTGTCTCTATCGGTTTTTCCCGGGCCTTGGATTCGCTAATCAGGCTGCCGTCACCCCGGACAACCATCAAGGGCGCATCGATTGATAGACGTTCCATCCCCTCTTTGACGGAATCCATCAAATCGGTGATTAAGGGCATCAGGCGGGCATTTAAAATTGCTGTCACCGTTCGTTCGTGCATACCAAGATCTGTACTCAGCTGGTGTGCTGCTACAACCGGGTATCCGGTTAATTCATGTATCAGTTCCATGACCTGTATTTCCTGGATTGGATTGCGCACGCTGAGATACCCGGAAACAGCAAAAGCATCGACCTTGTCTTTCATTTCCAGAATCACTTCTTCGGCCGCCTTTAAATCCAGCTCTTCGGTGATCCTTCCCTTGATATTGCAGCCTCCGGGAACAACCGCATAATATGGAGTAGGTAGGCCCTCCCGGGGTTCAAACCCGATCTGGATCAGGCCTACCTCAGCTCCCTGGCTTTCCACTATTGCATTGGTGGCAAGGGTGGTGGAAACCGAAACCATTTTTATCTGCCCCGTGTCTAGCTGACCGCCGTTCTTATCTTTGAAAGCAGCGATTAACTGATCCAGGCAGCGGTCTACAGCCAGGCTTAGATCATGCCGGGTGGTTTCCACCTTTGTTTTCGCCTCTACCGTCCTGTTTTCGAGATCATAGATTACTCCGTCGGTAAACGTTCCACCTGTATCAATTCCTAATGCCAATTTTGCCATTTATGTTTATCCCCCCACCAACAACAAAAAACTCATGAAGGCCTGATTACTTACTTGTTTAATTGTGCTTCTGCATTGGCAATGATATCCTTCATCTTCTGCTGAACATCTTTTGGCAGAGGTTCAGGCTCATAATTCTCAAGGATGTCAATGACTTTCTCGTTTGCCTTATCAAACAGGGTCTTGCTTCCATCAGCTTCCCATTTTTCGTAAACCTGCCTGGTAAACATCCTTGGATACCAGGTTTCTTTCTTGAAGTTTTCCAGGGTATGTTCTTCGGCAAGGAAATGTCCGCCAGGCCCGACTTTGTCGACAATGTCAAGAGCCAGAGATTCTTCGTCAACCTTAATCCCGTCTACAACCCTGCGGGCCATGCCGATAAGATCGTCACATATCGTTAAATACTCCAGCGAAGCACAGTTACCATGCTCGATATATCCAACATCATGGTTCAGGTTGGCACCGGACTGGGCGGTCATCAAGATCGAAATTGCCCCTTCGATCAGGGCTTGTTCATCTACCACTTTTGCATCGGTACATCCGCAGGTACCAAACATCGGTAGATCCAAAAAGTCTGAAACATCGCCAAGCGCTGCCATCATCAGGTCAAATTCAGGCGCACCGTAAGAGAAAATGGTGGTCTGCATATCCATAACCGTAAAAACGCCACCCATAATGAAGGGGCTTCCCTCTGATGTAATCTGGTTCAAAACCAACCCGCTTAAGCTCTCGGCCAGGCCGTTAGCCATAGCTCCGGCCAGGGTTGCCGGCACTGTGCCACCAGCCATAATACAGGGTGTGTAAACAACCGGCAGACCTTTCTTAGCAGCCAGCATCAATTTACGCGCCGAATCGCCGGGATGCTGAAGCGGTGAAATCGGCTCGGCATAAAGAGTCAAGAAGGGGTTCCTTCTTAATTCTTCCTCGCTGCCGGCAATATACTCGCACATCTGGATAATATCCGAGTAGCCGGGTTCATCAATTGCGGTGATCACAATCGGTTTGGACGTATTCAAAACCATCGCTTCAAACTGGTAACGATCATAAACCAGCTGGTGAACATCCTGCACAATCCCCAACGACATCACAAAGTCAAGGTTGGGCAGGGCATCGATAGTTTTTGTAGCCATTTCGACAGTTTTATAGCTGGTTTTAATCCGTTCCTGGGTATAAGGGTCCATAAAATTCGGAGTATCCGAACCGGTTCCAAAGTAGGCGTTACCGCCTTCCATTTCCATAACCCGTTTTCCGGTCCTGCTGTTGCTTAAAGAAACTTTGCGCGGAACAGAATTAAGGGCTTGTTCAACCAACCTGAACGGAATTCTCACCCGGTTTCCCTCTACAAAGCAACCGGCTTTTTTCATTCTATCTACAGCTTCATCGTCATAGTAAGTAACCCCGGTTCTTTCCAGTATTTCCATAGCCGCGCCAATCAGGCGGCGACACTGGTCTTCGGAGAGAACCTGGAGGTGATTGGCCTCTTGTATCTTATAATTACTTCTCATCTTGCCAAACTCTCCTTTCTCCACTTGGTTTAATTATCGGTCATATTAACCGACCAGGTTCAAGGCCAGTTCCTTGGCCGATGCTGCATCCGGAGCCCAGCCGTCCGCTCCTATTTCATCCGCAAAATCCTGGGTTACCGGGGCACCGCCAACCATAATCTTGACCGAATCCCTTAAACCTTCTTCCTTCAACACTTCAATAGTATCCTTCATCGCCAACATGGTTGTCGTCAACAATGCACTCATGCCCACTACCTGCGGCTTGTGCTCCTTAACCGCTTCGGCAAACTTCTCAGGCGGAACATCTATTCCTACATCAATTACTTCCATGCCGCCCGATTCCATCATCATGCCAACCAAGTTCTTGCCAATGTCGTGCAAGTCACCGGCTACCGTGCCCAAGACTACTTTGCCGGTAGCCGAACTCTCTTCTTCCGTTAACATCGGCTTGACTATGTTCATCCCGGCATGCATCGCCTTGGCAGCCATCATTACCTCGGGAACATACATTTCACCTTTCTTGAAACGATCTCCCACAACATTCATTCCGCTGATTAAACCCTTGTTGATCACTTCCTGGGGCTTGGCCCCCTCATCAACAAGTTTACGGGTCAACTCATCAGCCTTCCCCGCATCACACTCAATTATGGCATTCGCTAATGATTCAAAATCTGCCATTCCCAAACACTCCTTTCTTTTAAACTTTCTATATTTTTATTGGGCGGCACACCGCCGCCGGATGTAATCCATCCGGCGGCAGTATACCTTTGCTCCATTTGAAGCCAACAGTAGTTTTAAAATTGCCACTTTGTCTATTTTGTCCAGTGCAGTAACATCTTCATTTTCTATACTTCAACCAGTTACTTCTATAATTGTCCTTTTTCTCGCTTCAACTCTTCAATAGCATCATTGATTCGCGCTTTTTCAAGCGGCAGGCTTCCGGCGGCTCTTTCCTCGTAGAGCGACTTCACCAGGCAATAGGTCATCAGGAACATGATGATCATGAAGGGGAAGCCGCCGACAACAGAGGCTGTCTGTAGAGCCCCCAGTCCTCCGGTAAAGATCAAGATAGCAGCAACCGCGCCTTCAAGGAATCCCCAGGTAATCCGCAGCTGGTAGGGTGGGTTGACCATACCACCCGAGGTAAGCATGCCGTTTACGTAGGTGCCCGAGTCAGAGGAGGTGATAAAGAATACCGCCACTGAGAAAATACCAAGGAATATCAATAGTGACGACAGCGGAAATTCTGCTAAGAGCAAGAAGAACCCGAGCGCCTCGTCTTCGGCAACCGGATCGCTCAAACCTCCCGGACCGAAATGCTCAAATTCCAGTGCTGCCCCGCCAAATACGGCGAACCAGATCATGCTGACCAGCACCGGCACGAGCAATACGCCGATCACAAAGCTGCGGATCGTGCGGCCGCGGGAAACCCGGGCAATAAAGGTGCCGACAAAGGGAGCCCAGGCAATCCACCAGGCCCAGTAGAAAATGGTCCAGGCGGCGGTCCAGCCTTCCGTGCCTTCACCGGCAGGGTCAATTTGAAATGACATGTAAAGAATGTTTTGCAGATAATTGCCGGTAGCATGAGTAAAGATGTCAAGTATAAAGAGCGTCGGACCGACAATAAAGACCATGACCATCAAGAAGAGGGCTACGACGATATTAATCCGGCTGAGCCACTTAATACCGCGGTCAATACCGGTATAGGTGGAAATAACCGCCCCGATAGTAACAACAATAACGATAACTACCCAAACAGTGGGAGTGCTTTCAATACCGAAAAGACTCTCAATTCCAGCACCAATCTGCATTGCCCCGAGGCCGAGGGAAGTACCAAGGCCAAAGAGGGTAGCAAAAACACCAAGGACGTTGATCAATATGCCCCAGGGGCCTTCAATGCCTTTACGTCCCAAGATCGGCTCGAGACAGGAACTGAGCATCATCGGCAGACCCTTGCGGTAGGTAAAGTAAGCCAGCGAACCGGCTACGATAGCATAAATTGCCCACGGATGCAAACCCCAGTGGAAAAAGGAGTAACGCATGGCCATATGCAAGGCCTGCGGGGTGTTTGCTTCGCCGTAAGCCGGCCACATATAGTGCCAGATGGGCTCTGAAACACCCCAGAAAAGCAGCCCGATTCCCATACCACAGCTAAACAGCATGGCAAACCAGGTCAGGGTTCCGTATTCAGGCTTTTCATCATCCTTACCCAGCTTGATCTCACCAACCGGGCTGAGCAGCAGGTAAACAGTCATAAGCAAGAAAATACTGCCGCCTAAAATGAAAGACCAGCCCCAGGTATCAACCATCCAGTCAAAAACTGTCCCGGTTGCTTCGCCGAATGCATCAGGAGCGGCAACGCCTATAAGGACAAAAATTACCATAATAATCAATGCAATAAGGAATGTTGGCTTGGTATAAATGCTTCCGTTGTTCGACATACAAAAATACCTCCTTTAAAATTTATTCTCCGGAGAATTAAGCGCCTAAAGCTCCATCTACCAACCCCCTTTTTGCCAAGGCTTTTTTTCTTTTATATGCAGCAGACTTTTTTGCCCTTTTAAACATACTAAAAACATTTCTGCCCCGGTTGTCACCAGGATAGCTTTCATTTGCTTATGTTTTCAACTCTTATTCATATTATAAAGCAATATTCGTGCCACGTGTTTGAAGCAGATAAAGAAAACCGGTCAAGCCTTTTATCATCGGACAAAAAGAGCAGGTGTCGGTTTTGCTCCGAAGGCACCTGCTTTCTCATAATTATAAAATTTGTTTGCCGATTAACCTGCGTAACCCGCCATTAAGGAATATGTTTACTTATTATCATATTGAGAAAATTTCTCATATCAAGAAACATCCTGTTCAATTGATTTCAATTTTCGATAGAGGGTAGCCCTGCTGATTCCCAGGGCAGTTGCCGCTTTCTCTTTGCCCCAGGTGGAATGGCCATATTTCTGGAGGGCTGCTTTGATCGCCTTTTGCTCCAGGGAGAAAAGATCTTCAATTCCCGCTGCCTCACTACTGCTGTAATGCCTGGTAATTTTATCGGGCAGGCTGTTCCGGTTGATCTGGGAGCCCGATTCAATATTAACAGCATATTCAATTGCATTTTCCAGTTCCCGGACATTGCCGGGCCAGGGGTAGGCCAGCAATGCTTCCCTGGCATCCTCGTCAAAGCCATTAATCCTTTTATTTAAACGCTTGGCGTAGTAATCAAGGAAATGGTGGATCAATAATAAGACATCGTCTTTGCGTTCACGCAGCACCGGTATGGTAAAGGGGATTACATTAATCCTGTAAAAAAGATCTTCTCTAAACTTACCTTCCTTGATCAATTCCTCCAGGTCCCGGTTGGTAGCAGCAATTATGCGCACATCGACATCGCGGAATGAAACTCCACCGATCCGGGCAATGCTTTTATTTTCAATCACATGAAGCAGTTTTACCTGGAAATCAAGCGGCATATCACCGATTTCGTCAAGGAATATCGTCCCTCCGTGAGCCAGTTCAAATTTACCGGGCTTGCCGCCCTTACGCGCCCCGGTGAAAGCGCCTTCTTCATACCCGAACAGTTCTGATTCAAGCAGCGGCGCCGGGATGGCGGCACAGCTGATCGAAACAAACGGGTTTTTACGCCGCGGACTTTCTTCATGAATAGCCCTGGCAAAAATGCTTTTCCCGGTCCCGGTCTCTCCCCTGATCAGGACCGTAGAATCTGTAGGAGCAATTAGTTTCATTTTTTCCTTAACATCGTTAATTTCCTTACTGGTCCCGATGATCCCTGAAAATGTGCACTTTTTATTTTCTTTCATGATCCGGGTGGCCAGTTCTTCAACCTCTTCTTTTCGGCGAAAAGACAAAACTGCCCCGGAAACCCTTTCTTCTTCATGCATCAAAGTGACATTGTAAAACAAGGACATGGTTTTATTGCCCGGGCCGGTGTAACTAACTTCATTGACATAGTAAAGATCACTATCATCATTAAACTGCTTGTTAAAAACTTCTTCCAAATTAAACTCGGGGAAAAGGTCATTTATATGGATACCGGTTTTTTTGTTAGAATCAAGCTGCAGCATTTCTTCCGCTGCCCGGTTAATATTGGTAATTATCCCTTCGCCGTTTATGGCGATAACCCCTTCATAGATTGAATTAATCACGTCCTTAAACTGGTTCATCAAGCTGGTTACTTTAGATTCCATCCTTTTTTCATTTAAAGAAATCAAGATGATATCACAAAGCTTATTCAAGAATTCCTGCATCTTCTCATAATGGTTCAGCAGCTTGCGGCGATGCTGTTCAGTAAGGGCAAGAAGGGAGATCGTCCCGATTTTTTCACCATTGTAAGAAACCGGGCACATCAGGAAAGCTAAAACATCACAACTGGCGGAATGCTCACATTCATTGCAGCAAACTGCACGGGAGGTATTTTCCACAAGAATTGGTTCATTATTAGGAGATGTAAGGATTTTATGGGTCATGCAGCCTTCGTCGTAAATGGCGCCGACTTCTTTTTCAAAGTAACCGCTACCGGCGATTACTTCCAGGTTACTGCTGATAATGCCGATCTCAATATCTACTACCCCGGCAAATGCTCCGGTTACTTTTTGCAGAAACTCCTGAATACTTTTTAGTTCTTTCAAAGACAAAGGCCTCCTCATCTTGAGGGTTAATCTTTATGTTAGAGTTTAAGGTTCTAAACCTCCAGCAAATCTAATGTATATGCCGGATCCGGTGGAGACAATTATGGAGCTGTTACCCTTTATGATCTACAACAGCCTTTTTAAGACGAACTAAATATATATTATTTCATTACCACAATGTTCAAGAAATTTTTCAAAACCCTGGAATGAGATACTTACAGTAGCAGTATTGACATTGGGGTGAAAATTAACCATTTCCGCTTTTTTTAAATCCTTGTCGAGAACTACCGTAACCGCATTCTTTTCATCATTGATCAGGCCAAACGGTGAAACAGCCCCGGTGTCAAGGTCAAGATGCTCTTTAAGCCGCCTTTCAGATGCAAAGCTTAATCTGCCGGCAGCCAGCTTAGCGGATAAATCTTTTAAATCTGCAGACTTGGATTGTTCCAGTACTACCAGG
>SL_8KL_010_SEDDRAFT_10001913_pt1 | contig 17979 bp, 16 predicted proteins | sample SodLakKL_010_SED_4_FD_11160 | JGI IMG/M metagenome (IMG submission 11160)
CGCTAACAGAAGGATAACATTTATAGCCGTGAATATCCGAATATTGGGGATTAACGAGGTAAATGTCGCCTCGATAACCGGTTTCCATGAGAGCTTTGAGGGGAAGGCCTCCCGGTTTGGCCAGATTGGCAGAAGCACCGATAATCGCCAGAGATTTGGCCGTAAAAAACGGTTCTATTTCTTCAATGTTTTTAAGATTTCCTTTGTGAGGTTCATTAGAACCATGATGTTTGTTTGATTGCTTCAATTTTTACTGCCCCCTAAGGTGAATATTTTCACCGTTATCTAAAAAAACATGTTTGGCGCCAGCACCATCTGAGCTTTAATTTTCTTTAAAGGTGTATACATTTTCTTTGCTTAACTTATATAATTCTGCATATTCCGCTTTTTTCCTTTGAAGTTCATCCAATGCAAAAAAATGCAAGGAGTTCGGTAATCATAAAACTTAATTTGCCATTCTCCTTTCATACCCGTAAAGAAATGAAAAAGTAAATATTGTTCCATAAAAGGGTTTGAGTAATTTATAACGAAGAGTATATTTTAATTTCAACTAAATTTGAAGAATAACTACATTGATGATGGCAGGGGAAATTATAAAAAAAACGGAGGTATTTTATGCAAGAGTATATTAAGATGACTATGCGGGAAGTAGAATCTTTGGACCGGGAAAAAACAATTTTTTTGATGTCCGTCAGCCCCATAGAAGCTCACGGACCGCATCTCCCTTTAGGGACAGATATTTTCGTGGCTGAAGAACTGCAAAGGCGATACGTTAATGCCTTAAAAGAAGAATTTCCCTCATATACACTTATAAAGCTGCCTCCGCTTTACCTGGGCGCAGATGCCGTTCCAGCGGAGGGCTCCCTATCCGTTTCCGGCCCCACGCTAAAAGATACTCTCATGGCCTTAAGCAGAGGACTGGCAAAACAGGGCTTCCGGTATTTATTTTTATCCGATAATCACGGCGGGCCGCGCCATCACCTTTCTATAGAAGTTCTGGCCCGGAAGTTGTGGAAAAAATATCGATTTTATCTGATTAACCCATTTGGCCTGGTCTTTCGTCTCATGGTCCAGCACGATGAAGATTTCATGCAAAAAGTGGGGCTCCGGGAAGGAGAAATGGGCGATGACAACGATGCCCACGCCGGAACTAACGAAACTTCTTTGATGCTGGCCGTGGATCCGGAAAAAGTAGCCTCTGACTATAAAGAGGTGCNTCCNTCGGCGCCTCCGCCCCCTAAACGCCCAATNTTAATATTATCNCGCATACTGGGAATGTTTTCTGAGCAAAAAAGGAAAGANCTGGAACATCTTGCCAACGTGATGGGGTGGGTAAGCGATCCGGAAATGAAACCCTACATGGGTTTTCCGGCTCTTGCCTCCGCAGATGCGGGAGAAGCCATGTTTAATACGCGGGTAGAAGTAGCCATGCATCTCTTCCGCGATGCCCTGGCAGGAAAGCCCGTACTTATCAAACCTATGCTTTGGGGACTCAAATTTCTTTATAAACTCCCGGAATAAGCCCTTTTAAACTTGGGAATAATCTATGCCTTGTTTAATAATAAGCAAACATAAAAATAATTGCCGGTAGAAAAGTTAATTTACTCTTTATATTTAGGTATATCAAATCGCAACACATAGTTATCTAACTGGCCATATAGTTCTTTTAAGTCAACAACCTGCTTCGCTGCCCAGCTAATGTCGGTGGCATATTGATGCATTCCCGGAACCAGAGGATTCCAGCGCATTTTATAGAGAGTATCCTGCTGATAGTCTTTATTATTGACATACAATGCTGAAATAAATCTGGCACCTCCCCTGATAGCTTCTTCCGGAGAAAACCACCTTTCCTCATAGGCGCGTTCTGCTCCTTTCTCGATGGGAGCCTCGTCGTAGGCACCGATACCAAACATATTGTAAACTTTTACTTCATCCTGGTCTGAAAAAAGATCGTCTTTGTCTTCAACTTTAACCCCTTCGGCTAAAGTGCTGGTACCATCACCTGTTTCATGTAATGCAAGGGAGGCAAGAAAGATTTCATTAATATCATAATGTTCACCGGCCCAGATAAAGGCATCGGCTTTGCCCTCTAAATTACCTTTGGTATTTAATATTTCATTTAATTCTTCCTCCTCAATACCTGCCTGCCCGGAAAGCAATAAAAACTGGAATAACCCTTCACTACAAGTTTTTACAGTAGATTCGGTAAAATCATTGTAGACCCAACCAATTCGGTGACCGGCATGGATCTTGTACCAGATTCCTTCGGTGGAAGAAGATGTCCCTTCTTTCCCCTCGGCATCAGTTATAAGCACGTACTCTTCCCCCTCTCCAACTTTGGTCAATACATCACTTTCCGTAGTGGGCTCCCGACGCACATTAAGCTCTGAAGCTGTAATTTTCACCGCTTTTTGTTCCGATCCGTCAAAGTTAAGAGGGTCTATAAAAAAGAGCAGGTCTTCTTCATCCGGCGACTGCCATCCACCACCATAAAGATCTGTTACCGGAGCAGAATCTTCTCTTTGAATGTCTGCCATCTCAGAAATTGAATAGTTATATGGGGTACGGTTTACTATTTCACCGCTTTGGACATCTTTCACCGCCGCATTAAACTCCTCCTTAAGCTCACTACTCTCCTCATACGGAAGTGCTTCATAAACGGCCCAGGCTACCGCCCACTGATAGTCAAGCTCTTCATAATCCGACAAATTCAGTCCTAATAATACGGCATTATCTTCCAATAAATACTGAAGCTCTTCTTTATCAGCTGAATTGTTTATTTTTTCAAGAGCTGATTCTTCCTTTTCCGGGCATCTCATTCCCAAATCACATAGTTTGCCTTCAATGTCTTTGGTAACGGCTTTTTCACCGCCAAAAATTAGCAGATCATAAGCAGGATAAGTAATTAGATATTCCTTTAACACAGACGGCACTTCGTTGTCAACCAGCAAAATTCCGTTTTCCCTGCGAGCCGCATAAGCCGCGCCGGTGATGGCATCGGGGAAATCCAGGCCGCTGGCAAACATAGTTTGCTCTTGCGGAGCAAAATGATTGGCCAGAGCCACGGAAGTTTCAAAACGGTTTTCTCCGCTTACTCGCACCGCTTCCGGTAAATCACCGTATACTTTTTCACTCACCACCGCTTCTCCTCCCACCACAATGGTTTTTTCAATGTCCAGTTTTTCTAATGCTTCGATTACATGTTCGGATAATTCATCCTTTTGCGTAAGCAATATGGGAAAACCTTCTACGGCAGCATAAGAAGCCGCGGATAAGGCATCGGGGAAATTGCCTCCACAGGCTATAACTGCCTGCGATGTTTCATGCGGCTCAAACTCATCGGCAATTAATGCTGCCGTATGGTATCGATCTTTGCCACTTAAGCGGCGAACTTCTAATCCCATGTCTTCTTCCAATTCTTCTTGCACTGCATTAGAAATAGCGGTTTTACCACCTAGAATAATTATTTCACTGGCTTCCAGATGTTCTATCTGCTCCCGGGTTTTATCAATTAATGTATCAGATGGGGTTAATAGTATAGGGGCATCAAGCTTGTATGCAAGGGGCACTCCTGCTAAAGCATCGGGAAAGTCTTCTCCTTGTGCCAGAATAACCGAAGAAGAATTCTGCCACCCCGCTTCGCTGATCTTTTGAGCGGTTTCATAGCGGCACTCCCCTTGTAGACGGGTAAGGGAAATAGTGTTATCCTCAGCACTCGTCTCCTGGAAGCCTGACCCGGAAATTATAACTGCCAAAATACCTACAATAATACATAATAATACGTAACTGCCTAACTGCCTATCACTTAGAACCCTTTTGGGGAACAATATTCGCAATAACCTTTTTCTTTGCATGAGCAATTCTCCCCTCATAAGTTCCCGTTTAAAAACTTACCTGCATATTTGGGTTATTCTTTGTTTCGTTTTTCTTACTGCTTGCATAATTAATACTTGAGCATGAAAATAAGATTTACTGTTTAATAATAATTGCTATAATCTGCTTTTCATCAAAATTTCTATATATATTAGGGCTTTTCCTTGTTTTAAAAAACCGGTTGTTTAAAATACTTTAACTAATAGATTATTTTTTTATAAAACAATTCTAATTAAAATAGGGCTAAACTTTTTCTGCAGCCCTGGAAGCCCTATATGATATGAACCTAATTTTTTTATAGAGAAAGGTTAGGAACAGCGTTGAGGTCAAGTGGTGATTGTTCGCCACGCCGAAAATAAGGAAAAGCTGCAGCTGCTATCATCGCGGCATTGTCTGTACAAAGATCAGGTTGAGGGCAGTTCAAAAACACTTCCGGCGCAGACTCAACCAAACGCTGTTTCATAAGATAGCGCAAAGAAGAATTAGCAGCCACCCCGCCGGCGAGAAGCAAGCTGGCCGGCTGTTTTTCCACCACGGCAGAGATGGTTTTCTCCACCAAAACCTCAACTACGGCAAACTGAAAGCTGGCCGCAAGATCGGGTAAACTCACCTGTTCTCCTTTTTCCCGCATCGTGTGCAAATAATTAAGCACGGCCGACTTTAAGCCACTAAAGCTAAAATCAAAGCGGCTTTCTTTATCCAGGTAAGCCCGTGGAAGCGGAATAGCTTCCGGATTGCCTTCCCCGGCTAAATTGTCTATTACAGGCCCGCCGGGATAACCCAAATCAAGAGCACGGGCTATCTTATCAAACGCTTCCCCGGCAGCATCATCCCGGGTTTGCCCAAGCAACTGAATATCTCCTTCTTGAGGGATCCAAACCAGATCAGTATGTCCCCCGGAAGCTACCAAGGCCACCGACGGGTAAGCGGGCAGAATTCCGGCTCGATGAGTGGGCACCCCTCCTTTACAACCTTCTTTCAATTGCCCCTCATTTTCCCGGGAAAAAAGGAAATTGGCATAAATATGCCCTTCCAAATGATTAACTGCCAGGAGGGGAATTTTAAGGGCATAGGCCAATGATTTAGCTGTAGATACCCCAACCAAAAGAGCACCCACCAAACCCGGTCCGTAAGAAACAGCCAGGGCATCAACCTGTTCCAATTTTATTTCCGCTTCTTCCAGCGCTGCGTCTATCAGGGGATTAATTATTTCTAAATGACGGCGGGAGGCAATTTCGGGAACAACCCCTCCAAACCTGGCATGTAAGTCTTCCTGGGAAGAAACCAGATTACTGAGAATTATTTGGCCATCTTTTACAACAGCCACAGCAGTTTCATCACAAGAAGTTTCTATTCCCAATATTATTGTTTCATTTGAAAGCAAATAATTTCACTCCTGTTCAAAAGGATTTTCATAAGGAGAATCAAATCGGTGAGCCAATTCTTTGCCCCATTCATCCAAATTTTCATTGACCATGATCAGGGCATCTTCATCCCGGTAATATCCTTCCCATCTCTGCAGAACTTTAAAGCCGTGCGCAGCATAAAGGCGTCGCGCTTCTATGTTGCTCGGCCTGACTTCCAAAGATATTTTGGCTATACCTTCACGATATGCCATGGCCAAAATCATTTTTAAAAGAAGGGAACCAAGACCCTTCCGCTGGTAATTTTTATCTATGGCCAAAGTAGTAAGATGAGTTTCCTCAGAGGCAACCCAAATACCGCTGTAGCCAATTACTTTATCACTCTCACAGAGGACATAGTAGCGCGCAAAACGGTTTAAAGTCAGCTCTGTTTCAAACCCCGATTTATGCCAGGGGGTAGAAAAAACTTTTGTTTCTATCCGCATGACAGCATCCAGGTCCTCACTAAGCATGGGCCTGAAGTGCAAATTTTGATGAGGTGAATGGTCTTCTATGAGTATATTAATATTCATGCTCACAGATTATTGCACCTCCTGTTCCCTGCATTGTTGCTGTTTTCGTTGCTCCGCTTCCGGCAGCCTCAGGTAATAAGGCTGCAGGTGATAGGGTGAAAACTCTTCAGCCGGCGCTTCCGCCAAATTGAGACGCCGCAAAGCACAGCGAGCTACTGCAGAAGCTCTGTTTAGAGCAAATGCAGGAGGGACTTCACCATACCTGCTCTTCAATTGTTCATGTAAAAACGGCGCATATTTAAAGATGCCATCACCGGGGAAAAAAACCCGCCCTGAATAAAGCTGAATTTCTGCCAGCAGTTCGGTAATGGAGATGGCTACCGGTTCCAACAGGTTTTTAAGATAGGTTTCTCCGACTACCCCGCCTGTATTTTCTATACCGCTCCCCTTGACATTGTTGTAGGGAGCACCTTCATCAGCATTACTTCTTTTTTCATTATCGGAAGGAGCTTCAGTTTTGCTGTCTTTTTCGTTTTCCGATAATGAATGAGTTAGCGAGGCACCTTCACTATCGGAATCTATATTAATAATATCGTTACGAAGTTCTTCCTGTTTTGAACAACATCGGTAAAGAGCCGCATACACCTGGTCACGACGGGCGTCAAGTATGGGGCAGATAAGTTCACCGGGTAAGGTGGCCAAATTTCCCGCCAGAGCTTCCAGAGTAGATACGCCTACTGCAGGAATATTAAGCCCCTGGGCAAGACCCCGGGCCGTGGAAACTCCGATGCGAAGACCGGTGAATGAACCGGGACCGGCTGCTACCGCTATCGCCCCCAAAGCACCGATATCAGTAGAAGTATCTTCCAAAATATCGTCTATTAAAGGCAATAAGCGCTGTGAATGGGTCTTTTTTATGTTTTGGGTATATTCAGCCAGCAAGGTATTTTCCTCGCTTTCCAAAAGAGCAACACTGCATACTCTAGTGGTTGTGTCCAGCGCCAAAACAAGCATGGCATTTCTCTCCTTTACTCACCATCGAGTTCTCCTTTACAGTTATGTTCCAAAGCATTCAATAATTTTTCAAGTAATGCACAATATGCCTCGCCATGGGGAAAAAAGGTTAATATTCTTCGGTCAGTGTTCCCGGCGGTGCGGTCATAAGCCAAATTCAGGTCCAGCCGCTCCGAAGGGAGAAAACTAACAAATTTATCCGCCCATTCGATAAAAACAGGGCCATCTCCTTCCAGGTATTCGTCCAACCCCAAAGGTTCAAGTTCACTTTCCGCAGTAAGGCGGTAAAAGTCAAAATGATACAGGGGAAGGCGTCCTTCGTAAGTCGCCATCAAGGTAAAGGTAGGACTGCGAACAGTTTCACTAACACCCAAGCCGCAGGCTGCCCCTTTTACCAAAACAGTTTTACCAACCCCCAGTTCACCATGCATGGCTATAACCAAAGGCGAAGTAATTATTTTCCCCAAAATTTTCCCCACGGCATATGTTTCTTTTGCACTGCGGGTTGTAATCGCCGCTTTTTCGATAATCATATTCATCTCGCTTCTTAATTATTACATAATTTGGCGACAAATATTCTTGATTTGTATTATATCCCATTGCCATAGCTTTGAAAAGTCGGAGCAAACGTTTCTGAAGCAAAGTTTCCCTTCAATAAAATTTCAATTCAAAATACAAAAGTCTAATCATAAAAAAGTTTTTTTGAAAAAATGACTTATCGATGAATCATCAATGAGATTTTGGAAGAAGCCGTTTTCCAGGTTGTTTCCTCGAAGATGCTCCTAAGTGCCTATTATTTCCTAGTTAGCAGGAAGCTTCCACTAACACTTTTCCGGTCAAAAGCTTACAGATCTTGCTACTCTAAGTAATATCTATCAGAAACTCTTTATAATGCAAACAAGCTAATTTATTAATGATTATACTTTTTTAAGAAATATCTGCGACTTTTTCTATGCGCTGTTTTATTCTTTGGAAAAGAATTTCTTCTTCTGTTAGGTTAAGCTCTAAAGCATTTTGGGGGCATATTTCCACGCAACGTCCGCAACCGCGGCAATCTGGCCCAAATTGAGGCTTGCCGTTTTCCATGTTAATCGCCCGGACAAAGCACCATTCCGCACATTTTCCACATCCCTGGCACAACGCCCGATTTAGTTGTATTGATATACCGGGAAGTCCTTTGCAAGCTTTGTCCAGATTCGGGCCGCGTTTTTCCAAATGAGTGCGGTAAAGGCAACAGCAATCATCACAGAAGCATATAAACATAAGTTTGTCAAAATCAGGCAACCCAAAAGCTAAAGGATCTATCCACACATGAGCTATGCTGGCTATGAGTCCTGCATCGGCAGCTTTCTGCACATGGTTGTGGGCCTCATCCAACGTAACTTTACGTCCGTGAGAAGGATGCATGCGTTCCACTGCCCGGCCCAATACCATGCAGCCAATGTCCTGAGGATAGTCCCGGCATTTGGTGTGCCCCCGGCACAAGCATTCATCTACTATGAATATTTCCGCCGCCAGGTCCAGAACCCGCCTGACTACCTTATTGGGAATAGTTACGCTTTCAGGGGGGGCTACTTTTACATTTATGGGCACGTAGGTTACCTCGTTATAAGGATAGGCGAAAAAAGGGTTAATTATCCACTTAAGAACAGGTAGAGAACTCCACTTTTTCCCCAATTTGACAATAGGCCAACCGAGCTTAAAAGCAAATTTGACAAATTTACGGGGAGGGCCATATTTATATAGTTTCATCTTGTTTTAGGCGGAGCTACTCCCACTTCTGAGCAACAGCATAAGTGGGAGAGGAATCGCCATTCCTCCCTTCTATAAGCAGAGTAATACAGCCAGTTAAGGCTTAAACTGGTCAACCAGAGCTTAGAAATTATGATTAAGTTAACAAGTTAACACACAGCGTACTTCAGTTCAGCGTACTTCAGTTACATACTTCAGTTAGTTTCTTTTATTTCTGCTCTCAGCCATTCACACCAAGCATCTAACCCCTCACCGGTTTTGCACGAGGCTTCAAATATCCGGATGTGGGGGTTAAGGCGGTAGACATGTTCCCGGAAATTTTCCCTGTTAAAGTCAGCCAGGGCAAGGTAATCTATTTTATTTAAGACTAAGGCATCACTGACGGAAAACATCAAAGGATATTTTATAACCTTGTCGTCACCTTCGGGAACACTGAGAATCATTACTTTGCGGTCGGCGCCGGTGTCAAATTCTGCGGGGCAAACCAGGTTGCCGACATTTTCTATAATAATCAAGTCCAGGGATTCCAGATTCATACTGCCCAAAGCAGCTTTGATCATGGGCGCATCCAGGTGACAGGGGCCACCCGTGCGCAGCTGCACCGTTGTTACTCCTTCGGCAGAAACCCGGGTAGCATCAACCTGAGATTCGATATCGCCTTCAATTACACCTATACGGAATTCTGTTTTAAGGCGGCGGATGGTTTCTATAATGAGGCTTGTTTTGCCCGCACCGGGTGAAGCCATAAGATTCAACATAAAAACTTTTTTTGCATGTAATTCTTCCCTTATTTCCTGAGCGAGATTCTGATTATCGGAAAGAATATTTTCTTTGATATTTATAAACTTTATGGGATCCATATTAAATCACTCCTATACTTTCAATAAAAAACTCCGTGCCGGAAACAAGTTCAACTTGCTTGCTTTCACAGCAGGGACAATATATTTCTTTTTCCTTGACATCAGCATTAAAGTTTTCCGCGCACTCTTTACATTGAAATTTAACCGGTATTTTGGTTACATTTATTTTACTTTCTTCAGCCACAGTCCCTTTGCTTAAATAATCAAAATACCACTGCATCCATTCTTCTACAAAATCACGCATTTCTCCTACTTTAAGATCAATACTTACTACTTTTTGAGCATTGCTTGCCTCGGCATGTTTTAAGACCACCTTTAAAATACTTTCCGTAACTGCCAGTTCGTGAATGTTCAAGCCCTCCCCATATATAGACTTCTATAAACTTCCAGTTTGATTTCGGGTCACAAAATGCGATAAAACCCCACTATTTAGGAATTTTTCAGGAAAAAACTGAGTTCTCTTTCGCCTGACCTTGCTTGCTTTATTTTTAAACTTCCTACTTAATTACATATTGTAATGTTTCTCCGTGTTTTTTCCAACTTCTTTCCCTTCAGAAGAATTTAGGCTTATATTCTTAACTCCGGGAAGATTTAATTTTGAAGGAAAATCTTCCACCTGCCGGGACATGCGATGATAAAGCTCAAGCACTGTTGACTCCAAATCTTCAGCTTTTACCTCTACGGCTTCCTGCGGGCAAACTACGGCACAAAAGCCGCAGCCTTTACACAGGGAATCATCGTGCACAGCTTTTCCCTGAATTATGGTTATAGCACCGGTGAAACATTGTTCCCCACATTTCCCACATCCAATACACTTATTACCATCTACAGAAACTGAAATGCCTTTCAGACGGCAAAAAGTATCTTTGGATTCAGGGGGCAAATATTTATAACCTATGAGAAGGGTGCAGCAGCAAGGGCAGCAGAAACATACAGTAAGGAAAGACCGATCTGCAGAAACATTCCAGATAGTGTTGTCACCGGCGGCATGGCCCATGAACGGTATTAGCCCGGATTCTACGGCTTTATGCAGGTGACTTATAGCTTCTTCTATGGATACATGCATGGCAACATTAGGATCTTCTTCCGCAGTTGCTGATCCAATATGAAGACATCCAAGATGCATATCGTAAGACTGGCAATTTTTGGCTTCCCTGCAGGTACAGCGCCGAATAATGGTCCGATGGGAAGATTTACGAATAATATCTTCCAACAAAACAACGGGAAGAGGAACGTTTAATGGCCGCACTTCAGCGTTAATCGGCAGATGGGATATATTAAATTTTCCCGGCTTAACCTGGGCTGTTCTCACTTTTAACGCAAACTTGCCTAAAAGAGGCACATTCGGTTTTATATAAGATAATTTCCAAATTCGCGCCAATACCCAGAGATACCAGCGAGGACGCTTTCCCATAGGAGTCTCCTTTATCTACCACTACAGCAAAATTCTTATGTAAAAGGCAAGGGGACGGTTCCATTGCCTTTCCCCTTGCCTTGAACCGTCCACATAGTTCGCGAGCTCTACGGGACGCTCATTCTATAATCTTTCGCTGTAGTGATAGAAAGTAGTCAGAGTATTAATAACATAGTATAGTTTCAAAAATGTACAGGTTTTCCCACTCCTCACAATTATTCCAGGTAATGCCACCAGGTAAACCCAAAAATGAAGGTATATAAAAAGGAATCCGGAAGGGAAAACCCAGCTTCTTTTCCTTTCTTCAATCCAACCGTAAGAGCTTCTGATAGATGTATTCCCAGGTAAACAGCAAAAATATACCAGAGACCAAATTGCACCCAAAGATAAATTACCAGGGCCCACCCGATTACAGCACCAAAACGAAGTAACTCACCCCATGTTTTCGTGGACATCAATATTTCCTTCTTTCTTAATTATAAGTCTTTTTGTTTCATCCTTTAGAAGCTAATTATTTTGATAGCAATAATAAGCAAATTATTTTCTTAAATACTTTTTAAGAGGACATATAATTATTAATTATGTATTATACATTTCGATAGATGCACATACTTGTCCTTCTTTCTTGAACATATAAAAAGTTAAAAATAAACCTCTCCCCGAAGGGAGAGGTTTATAGATTTGAAATAACGTTTTTTTATGTGTTTATTTTTCTGCTCCGGCGGGTGCGGGTTTAGGGTCGCTGAAAGATGGATGCTTCGTTGCTCTTTCTATGAGCGGCACAAATGCGTTCATAATTAAAATGGCAAAAGCAACACCTTCCACCGGGCCAATACCGCGGAACACCACAATTAGAACACCGATACAGATACCAAATATTATTTTGCCTTTAGCTGTTATAGGACTGGTTACCCAATCAGTAGCCATGAAAATAGCTCCCAGGAACAAACCACCGGTTAAAATATACTGCAGGGGATCAACACCGGTAACCGGCATAAGGACCAGGCTCAATAAAAGCACCACCCCGATGATAACAGCCGGCAGCTTCCAGTTTATATGCTTCTTATACACCAGGAAAGCTCCACCCAGTAGTAAAGCTAAGGGAGATACTTCGCCCATAGCTCCCCCGGGGTTTGCCAAAAACAACTGAAGATAGCTCGGCAGCTCCATTCCCTGATGCATCATGGCCAAAGGAGTGGCCTGAGTCACAACATCTACAGAACCAAAAGCAGGCTGCAAACCTGCAAATTGAGTATTTATCCAGGCATATAAGCCGGGAATCAGAAACACAGATACCCTACCCAGCAAGGCCGGGTTAAAGCGGTTCCATCCCAGTCCGCCCATAAGTTCTTTTACTATGCCTACCGCAATAAAGGTAGCCAGTGCAGCCTCCCACCAGGGCGTAGTTGCCGGAAACAATAAGGCAACCAGCAACCCCGTTAGCAATGCGCTGTAGTCATTCAAGGCAGGTTTCTTGCTCATAGCTTTGCGGAATATCAATTCAGTTAATGCCGCCGCAGCCAAACAAACCACTATGGTAAATAAAGCGGGAAGTCCGAAGAAATACACAGCCACCAAAACAATAGGTATAAGCGCTATCATTACATCGCGCATTGCATTCGAAACCGTTGCTTCTTCTTTTAGGTGCGGTGGGGGTGTATATACAGGCTTAGACATATGCATGTTTCACTCCCTTCAAATTATTTTTTTTGCATTTTTTGTATATCCGCTTTCGCCCGCTGTACAAAATGCACAATGGGACGATAAGACGGACAAATATACGCACAAATTCCACATTCGATGCAATCATCAAGATCCCATTCCTGTGCCGCTTCATAATCCTCTGCTTCAGTATATATGCTTATTTCATTGGGATAGAGCCACATGGGGCAATGCTCCACGCATTTCCCGCAGCGAACACAGTCTTTATAAGTAATTTCTTCTTCTACCATTTCCGGCGGAAGAACCACTATACCGGTAGTGCTTTTAACGATAGAAGTATTTAAATCTATCTGCGCCAATCCGGTCATAGGACCTCCCAGCACTACTTTAGAGTTTTCGAGATCATCCACACGGCATTCCTGAAGAATGTGATAAACAGGCGCGCCCACCTTTACCAGGTAATTACCGGGTTTGGGAACTTCGGGACCGCTCACGGTGAGAACTCTTTCGATTAGAGGTTTGCCATAAGCAGCTGCTTCATACGCGGCAATGGTTGTACCCACATTTCGCACAATACATCCTAAATCCGCAGAACGAGCTCCCCGAGGAACATCACGTCCGGTAACAGCTTTGATCAAATGAGATTTAAAGCCCTGTGGATATTTAACTTCCAGTGGTACCACTTCAAATCCCTTTTTGTCGGAAATTTTCTCCTCAACAGCCTTGATAGCATCCGGTTTATTAACTTCTATGCCGATGAAACACTTAGTAGCACCGATACAACGCATTATGATCTCGGCGCCGGCAACCAACTTTTCTGCTTGCTCTACCATGACCCGGTGATCACAGGTGAGGAAGGGCTCACATTCTGCTCCGTTCAAAAGCAGAGTATCTATGTCTTTCTTCTGATTTATATTAGCGTGGGTGGGAAATGCAGCACCTCCCATGCCAACTAAACCTGCTTCTCTAATAGCTTCAATCAGTTCTTCCTTGGACATTTTTTCCGGGTCACGATTTTCCTCCGGAGAAAATTCATGCGGTCCGCCGTCGGCCTCAATAACCACACACTCAGCTTCTCCACCCGTGTAGATTAAGCGTGGCTCCACGGCTTTAACTGTTCCCGATATACTAGCATGTACCGGAGCACTTATATATTCGTCGGAATCTCCTATTTTTTGACCCACCTTAACTTTATCGCCTTCTTTAACCAATGGCTTGTTAGGAGCGCCCAAATGCTGGGAAAGGGGGATAATTACTTCCGGCGGATCGGCTAATTTTTCAATAGGCTTTGCTTCCGTATATACCTTGTAATGTGGTATATGAGCCCCGCCCTGAAAAGTTTTAACTTCCATGTTCACACCTCCCTTAACATATATTAATCATTCTTTTTTTGCAATTTCTTGCTGCGCGAGTGATTAGACCAAAGGCCAAAAGCAAGCCCCAAGACTACCAAAACGCGTAAAGGCCTGAATATTGAATTCCAAAAGCGGGCGGTCACCGGTACTTCCGGATCTTCTGGCAGCCCGTACTTTTCCGGAGAATCTTGCAGAACATATATCATTCCCGTGCCGCCTACTTCATCCAATCCGTAAACATTAGCTTTAGGGTTTCCGTTTGCCCGCAGCTCTAAAACCCGTTCTTCCGCTTCTTCTACCATATCTTCCCTATCTCCCGATTTCAGGGCATTGGTAGCGCAAGCACTTACACAGGCAGGTTTATAACCGCCGGCAACTCGTTCAAAACAAAATGTACATTTAGAGGCTACACCTAAATCGCGATCAAAACCCATGACATTAAATGGGCAGGCCTTCACACAATAATTACATCCGATGCATTTGTTTTCGTCTACTTTCACACTGCCCATCTCTGTTCTCTCAATAGCGCCACTGGGGCATACCAACATGCAACCGGCATCGTTACAGTGCATACAGCCTTGCCTGGAAAACAGCCACTGGAACTGCCCGTTGCCATTATCGTGTTCCTTAAAAGCTATCTTCATCCAGGTGCGCCCGGAAAAATGAGGCGGGTTTTCATAAGTGCCCTCAAAAGTAGTTGCTTCTGCCGGCAGCTGGTTCCACTGCTTGCAAGCAGCCTGGCAACCACGGCATGCCATGCAAAGGCTTGTATCAATCAACATGGCTTTTGTCATTGTTTACACCTCCTTCTCTATCCGGCACAGGGAGGCCTTAGATTCGGGTATAGTTGTATTAGGATCTCCTACGGAGGGGCAGAGATCATTGGTAACATCTCCTGTAGCTAACCCCTTATAGCCCCAATGGAAGGGCAAGCCCACTACGTGAACTTCCTTCTCGCCCCCATCGGGAGTACCAATAGTCATAGGCTTAAACCGTTTTGTCACGCAAGCCTTGGCAGAAACCCCTTCATGACCGTTTTGGTCAGTTCTCTTGGAATTGACACGGACTTTGTCTCCATCTTTAATGCCTTTTTCTTGGGCCAATTCCTCAGAGATTTCAATAAACAACTCCGGCATCATTTCATTCAACCAGGGAATATTCCGGGTTAAACTTCCTGTTTGATAATGCTCGGTAACTCGATAAGTAGTTAGGACTACATCGTATTTTTCCCTTTCTTCCGCATCATCCATGTCTACGGTGTGATCCTCGTAAAATCTCTGGCTCACCGGGTTATAGGTAGCATCGGGATAAATGAGATTTCTAACCGGACTATCTGCCGGTTCATAATGGATGGGCAGAGGCGCATCATTAACACCACTGGAAAATAGGTTGCCATGCCCGTTTTCCAACATAATAAACGGATGTTCCGTAGCTTTTTCAAAATCCCAGCCGCCGGGAATGTCGGGTATATCATTGCCTACCCACTCCTCTTTGTTGTCGTCCCACCAGATAACTGGCGCATCCGGGTTCCAGGGATTACCATCGGGATCGGCGGAACAACGATTGTAAACAATTCTCCGATTTAACGGCCAGGCAAAAGACCAATTTAAGTGAGAGCCGATGCCTTCTTTCTCCGGCTCACGCCGCATGGTAGGCGGATGTTCATAATCATTGTAGTAACCGGAGTAAAGCCAATTGCCACAAGCAGTGGAACCGTCATCTGCCAAGCCTACGAAGTTGGTAACCGGTTCCGGTTTGGCATTATTATTCCAAGTTCCATTCCACTCGGGATCCCAGGTATCGTATTTATACCCGTTTAACGCTATACAAACTTTTTCCAGATCTACTTCGCCGTCTTCTCCATCATAATCCCATTTCATGTTGGTAATAGGCTCGGGAGTTTCGCCGCCTTCTTCTTCATACAGCTTCTGCAGATACTTAAACATCTCGTTGGCAATCCAAAGGTCAGATCTACAGTCTCCCGGAGCTTCCTGAGCTCTCCACTGCCATTGAATCCACCGACCACTGTTAGCTTTGCTGCCGGCTCGTTCAAAAGAATTGGATGCCGGTAAGATAAAGACTTCGGTATCAACTTCAGCAGGATCCACTCCCGGCGCTTTCCAGAAAGCCGCCGTTTCATTTTCCACCAAATCTATAGAGACTAACCAATCCAAGTTCTTCTGATATTCCCGTTTGCTTGCGGCAGTGGGCCCGGATACTGCCGGATTATCCGCCCAGTTAATCATGCCTTTAACTTTGCCTTCACTCATCAATTTATACATAGCAATGTGGGAATGATCATAACCGTCCAGCTTTGGGAACCAGTCATAACCGAAGTCATTATCAGCAGTAGCATTATCCCCGTAAAACTCTTTAAGCAAGCTAATTATGTATTTAGGCCTATGGACCCACCAACCGTCAGCAGGTGTAGTGCCCTCCAAATAATCTTCTAATGTGGGGTGTGCCGCCTGCTGGGGCATGGGATTATACCCGGGAATAATATGATACAGCATGGCCATATCGGTGGCACCCTGCACATTTGACTGCCCCCGCTGAGCATTTACTCCACCTCCGGCAATACCCATGTTTCCGAGCAAGAGCTGCAACACAGCAATTCCCCTTACATTTTGGGCTCCATGAGTAAACTGGGTGATTCCCATGGCATAAAGGATGTTCCCGGCTTTACCTGCTTTACCGCTTTCGCAAAACATCTCGGCTGCTTCCAATAATGTGTCTTTAGGACACCCGGTTACCCTGCTGATAGTTTCCAGGTCATAATCAGCATAAAAGTCTTTCATAATTTGGAACACACACTGAGGGTTTTCCATATCCATATCCCGTTGAATATTGCCATCGCCATCAGTTTGAAACGCCCAGTAATCTTGATCGTACATCATGCGTTCTACATCGGGGCGCTCATCTTCCATGGCGCCGGCGAATAAACCATCGGCACCGGGGCCGGAGTATTCTTCCGTCACCAGGTAAGTAGCGTTGGTATAATGCTTTACGTATTCTTCGTGATATACGGGTTCACCTACATCATCATCCGCCATTACGTAATCTCCGTTATCACGTCGATAATTCAGGGCAAAATGAATCAACCAGCCCATAAAAGCAGAATTAGTTCCCGGGCGGATGGGGACATACAAATCAGAAACTGCTCCCGTCCTAGTTTGACGAGGGTCAACTGATATTAATTTGGCTCCTTTTTCCTTACGGGCCTTTTCAATCCACCGCATAGAAATAGGGTGATTTTCAGCGGTATTGCCGCCAATAGCCATGAATACATCACTGTGTTGATAGTCATTCCAGTGATTAGTCATGCAACCCCTACCAAATGAAGCCGCCAAACCGGCGACAGTGGTGGAATGTCAAAGGCGGGCGCAATGATCAATATTAATAGCACCTATACCCCGGGCTATTTTGTGGAAAAGGTAATTTTCCTCATCCGTACAAAATGCACTGCCTAACCAAGAAATAGCATTAGTGCGATTTACCGTGACTCCATTGTCTGTGGTTTCAAAATTAGCGTCACGGGTTTCTTTGATCTTTCTGGCAATTTTTTCCAGGGCAGTATCCCAATCAATAACTTCATAATCACTTGCCCCGGGTTTCCTGTGTAAAACCTGGGTAACCCTTTGCGGATTGGGTTGGGGATTGCCCCTCACATCATAAATGTAAGAGAGGTTGTAATGGGAAATTCCCTTACTGCAGAGCGTCCCTTCATTGATAGGATGATCAGGGTCGCCCTCGGTGTTTACAACTACACCGTCTTTTACATGGCATATAATGCCGCATCCTACGCCGCAAAAAGTACATAAGTTAGGTACTTCTTTGGCATAGTCAAGCCTTACCGGTCCATCTTCAGCTACAGCCTGGTTATAACCTGCGCCTACTACGGCTGCTGTAGCCGCGGTTGCCCCGGCAAGCTTAAGAAAACTTCGCCTGGATAAGTTCATAGAAAAACTCCACCTCCTATATTTATTTTAAACCAAACTTTAATAATGATTTATACTTAAAGCCCGTTAAAGGGCTGAAATCCTTTTACTATATAATTAAAGGTGATATTAACCCCCCTAAAACATAAAAAAGAAACGTTTGACATTTAATAAACATCAATACATTTCTTAAACATACAGGTATAATTTCCTGATATTAGTTCGATTCGCAGCG
>SL_8KL_010_SEDDRAFT_10001914_pt1 | contig 17973 bp, 11 predicted proteins | sample SodLakKL_010_SED_4_FD_11160 | JGI IMG/M metagenome (IMG submission 11160)
CACCTTCTTGTCGCAAGACACCCCGGTATATTCAGGCCCCGAAAAGCTGGCCCGCAGCATGAAGCTTCCGGTATTTTTTGTGGCCCTCCGGCGCCAGAGACGCGGTCATTATTTTTTCCACATAGAACTGCTGAGTAAAAAGCCGTGGGAGCTGAAGGAGGGAGAAGTGTCGGCCCGTTTTATGGAGCTGCTTGAGAGGGAGATCCGGGCCGAACCAGCGCACTGGCTGTGGTCGCACCGCCGCTGGAAACACACCCGCAAAAGCCTGGAGGCGCAGGGATAGTGCCCGGGTTAATCCATGCCAAACGAAGCTGATACCTGAAATCCGCTGATAGTTGTGGAGGTTGCCATGTATGTCTGACTTGCCTTAGTCTCCTCTTTTCGACACTTCAAAAAAGCTGCCAACGGCGAACTGTACTTTTCTGCCATCCGCCTTGCTTTCTCCGTCGACCACTACGGGCTGACCCAGCAGGTTATTGATGCTGCCCAGGCCTCTGCGGGCATAAGTTCCTATAGTGGAGGCGTCTGCGCCTGCCAGGTCGTCTGCAAAGGCCAGATCCAGGCCGGTAAGCTCTTCCACCTCTATGCGTGCAAGCCGGGCCAATGATCTTTGAGACGGATCCGAATCCGCTGCCTCCTCACCGGCCCGCTCTTCAAAAATATCTGAACGGTCGCGATAAGCGAACCAGTAGTATTCACTGCGTGCTTCCAAATCGGCATGATGCCTGTATGCATCCACGGAAAGGGTTTGCGGTGGCACGCTTCGCATGTGAGAGGCAAGAACTGGCCTTGCAGGCAGCACGTCGCCGGGGCTGTCTGCATAGGGCATGGGGTCCTGTTGCAAAGACGGCGGGATGTCTTCTTCTTGCATGGATGCCAGGCGGCTTGCCCTGGAGGTCCGTGTGATCCCGGGGCTCGAAGCGGAGGGTATGGGTTGTAGCGGCCTGGGAGTAAGCACGCCTGCCTGCTGAAGTCCGGGAGCTTCCGCAACGGCCCCCGGTCGCCCCCGGCCTGTTTCAGCAGGAATGTCCTGTGTAAACTCCGGGGCAGTATGCTCCGGGACAAAGTGCCACATCAGCACGGCCATAAGCACCACGGCTGCGGCAACCGATGCCGCATAACTCCAGCGTTGTAAAACCGGGATAATGGCATGCCTTTTCATTGCTGGCTTTCGGGGATAAGCAACCGATGCCTCCTGGTCAAACCTTGCGACGCGCAGGAGGTCCAGCTCCCGCCCGTAACGGGCATCTCCTGCAACAAACTCTCTCACGGCCCCTTCCTCTCCTTTGCTGAGGTCGCCCTCAACAAACGCAACAAGCGCTAACTCATAATGATCAGGATTAACACGAAGCACGCCGTCAACATCCTCCAAAAACAGATCATCCGGAATCGCATCACACAAAAAAACCCCAGAGCCGGACTCCGGGAGGTCGCCTTCCACGTCTTCCCTTTTCAGGCTGTCCTTGCCAGGAAAAAGAATCTCTTTTTCGATGTCAAGATGCACCACCTCAAAGGAGTCAAACTCCCCCCTAAGGTCCGGGTGCCGCTCCAGGAAACCCATGAGCTCTCCCCTGCCTTCTTCCGAAAGCCTTCCCTCATAATAATCGAGGAAGTAAAGCGGATAGTTTTCCCTGGTGATCTTCATCATTGCTCCTGTTTATGATTTCGTCTTTCTTTGAGCTTTATGGCTTTATTTCGCTATTGGCTGAAAAGCCGTTTGTTGTTTACCTGACCAGGTGCGCTGCATGCCAGGCCCTTTGTTTTATATTACAGCATCCATGCTGCCAATGTGCCTTTTTAAGAAGACCCTGGCCCTGTATATGTATACCTTTACCTGCGATTCGCTCAGTCCCGTAATCTTACCAATTTCCTGGTATGAGTAGCCTTCATAGTCCCGCAGGAGGATCACCGACCGCTGATCTGGTGTCAACAGGGAGAGGGCCTTGTCGAGGATCTCCTTCAGGCCGGAGTATTCCTGGCTATACCCTTGATCCGCCATAAACTCCTCCTCCAGCGGGGTCTGGTATTTGTCTTTTCTTATTGTGTCGATCATCGCACGGTATGCTGTGGTAAAGAGATATGACCTGGCCTTTTCAAAGCTGACCTCCCGGTGACGCAGCCATAGCTTCTCGAAGCTGTCCTGCACAACATCCCTGGACTTGTCGTCGTCACGCAAGTTCTTTAGGATGAACCGGTACACGCCATCCGCATACAGGTCTACGCATTGATTGTATTGGGCCGTTGTCATGTATTCCTTTTTGCTCTCTTCTTTGTGGGCCGGCGGGCCACCCGATGAAAAAACTGTTTCTGATTGCCGTTTTTCCGGACAAGCAACGCTTCTCCCGCCAGCATGGCACAACATTTGTGCACCCTTATTTGTTATCTTTTTGTACCCGTCGCCCCTCACTCAGTTATACGACGCACGACACGTTTAAAAAGTTACAGCGTCTGCGTCCTTTTTTTACAAAGGTAGGGATTGTTTTTGTTCATTACCTGCTAACTATGTGATTATTACAACACCTGTTGTGGTTTTTTCATAAAGCCGGCTTCAATCGCTGCCCAATGAGATCCTGTAATTACGTGTCAGCACCCGGATGCTTCAGGATCGTGGATTTTTTGTATTTTTATACCATAAGGAGGAGTTATGGGCACCTATAAGCCTTGGTATTATTTACTGTTCGTTTTGAGCTTCTTGTTTTTGCCGGCAGGTGATTTTGTCTCTGCTTCGGACAGCTCCTTGTTTCCGGGCGCTTCTCCTTTAAGGGCATGGCTCACTGAAGCCCGCGACAAGGAGGAGGCTTTGCCGGAGGATGTTTCCGGCTTGCTGGAGGTCTGGCAGCAACGGCGCCTGGCAGCCAGGAGAAAGGCAGACTCTCTCGGCTTGCCTGTGCGGTGGGAAGCAGGAGGCCGGGTGAAGGAAATTCAGTTTTTCAAAGATGGTTTTCCTTACTACCATGTCACCCACAACCTAAATGCTGCGATTACCACTTCTACCAATGAGCTTTGGCCGATAAATGAAAACCCTTACGCTTTAAATGGCTCGGGTGTGCTTTTAGGCATCTGGGATGGTGGTCGTGTGATGACCAACCACCAGGAGCTTGTTACACGGGTTCGGCAGCGTGACGGGGCGACTACCCTCAGCAACCATGCCACCCATGTTGGAGGCACCATGATGGCCGCTGGTCTGGCGGACCAGGCGCGTGGCATGGCCTATTCGGCGGATCTTGACGCGCACGACTGGAATGATGATGTGGCGCAGATGCTTATTGCGGCCGCTGACGGCCTGCGGGTGTCAAACCACTCTTATGGATACCTGGCGGGATGGCACTGGACAGGGTCTGTCTGGCGCTGGTACGGGCATCATGAAGAGACGGAAGCCAGGGGTTTTGGCGCCTATGATCAGTCTTCATGGGAGTGGGATATGCTTGCCCGCCTTCAGCCCAGCTATCTGATTGTGAAGGCCGCAGGCAACAGCCGGGGACAGGGTCCCTCGAATCAGCCTGTCATCCACGAAGTGCTTATAGACGACGAGTGGGTAAGGGACTCCACCACGGTGCGGGAGAAAGGTGGTGGCGATGACGGCTTTGACTGCCTCCCATACCATAGCGTGGCAAAAAACATTCCTTACGGTTGGGGCGATCTTCCCGATATCGGGTGGTTACAGTGAGCCCGCGGATGTCCAGCTGGCCCATTTCAGCAGCCGCGGGCCTACCAACGACGGACGCATTAAGCCTGACCTGGTGGCCACCGGCATCGGTTTATACAGCGCTTCTTCCGACGGCACCAGCTATTATTCCGTCATGAGTGGCACATCCATGGCAGCACCCAATGTGAGCGGCAGCATCGGCCTTTTACTGCAGCTATATAACCAAACGTATGGTCATGATGAAATACGTTCTGCCACCATGAAGTCATTGCTTATACACACCGCCGATCAGGCTGGGGTGCATCCCGGCCCGGACTACAGGCATGGCTGGGGTGTGCTCAACTCCCGGTCCGCCGCCGATGTTATCACAAGGGATGCAAACAAAGGCGAAGAGTTTCTCATCAGGGAGCTGACCCTTCACGATTCGGACACCATCACCCTGCCTTTATGGGCCAGCGGAGAAGAGCCCCTGAAGCTGACCATTGCCTGGACAGACCCTCCCGGCGAACCCCCGCCGTCTTCACTTAACCCGCCAGACCTGATGCTGGTGAACGACCTCGACATGAGGATTTCAGACAGTCAGGGAAACACATACAAGCCTTACATCCTGGATCCCGGAAGCCCTGCTGCTCCCGCGACCGCAGGCGACAACTTCAGAGACAACGTTGAACAAGTGATCGTGCCGGAGCCTGAGGCAGGAGAATCTTTCAGCCTGAGGATCACGCACAAAGGGGAGCTGGAAGATGGCTTGCAGGATTTCTCTCTCATCATCACAGGCGCAGCACAAGCCAGCACCTTCACCGGCCCCGGTAACGACTGGAGTGATCCGGAAAACTGGTCACACGGGCTGCCGAAGCCGGGAGGCAACATCATTATCACCTCCTCTCCCGAGCCACCCGTCATTACAGAAGAAGTAAGTGTGGCAAACATCTACATTGAAAAAGGCGGCTTGCTGGTACTGGGTCAAAACAGCCAGTTGGACGTAGAGGGCAACATCTACAGTGAGGACACAACCGCCCCTGGGATCCTGATCCGCTCAGGCGCAGAGGGAACCGGGTCACTCATCCATGACAACCCCGGCGTGCCGGTCACATTGCAGCGTTACACGGGCAGCAAAGCCAAAAACACGAATCACGCGGACACAATGGGTCGCGGTTACGTAGCTGACATGCCATCCGCAGGAATGCAAGTTCCGGGGCGGGGCAAAAGCAGGCCAGAAGGACCGTGGCATCTGCTGGGCACGCCCGTGGAAGGGCAGTCATTCGAAGGGTTTGTCGACGACAACACGCTGGAATCGGAAAATCTGTTTTCCTGGGATGAAAGCCAGGGCGCATGGCACGCATTGTGGGACGGGACGTGGCAAGAGGAAGGTTTTTTGCCTGCCAGGGGATACCTTTATGCCGGCGTGGCCGACAGCATCATGGCTGTTTCAGGATTTGCCTTTGTGTCGGATCTCCTTATGAACAACCTAAGCCTTTCGCCCGAAACAGGGGCGGGGTGGCATCTGCTGGGCAACCCATATACAGCAGGGTTATACTGGGATGAGGAGCTGTGGGGCCTGGCAGGCATTGCCCATACAGCAAAAGTCTGGGTGGATGGCGGATATATTGATCTCCCTTCCGGGGAAGGCATTATCCCGGCTATGCACGGCTTCCTGGTACAGGCTATCGACCAGGGCAACAGCCTTAACATCCCGAAGGGCGCACGAACGCATGACTCCATCATGGAGCCCCCCGCTGATGAGCAAAGGCTGCGGATCATGGCAAAAGCCACGGACTACCCGGCCCGGCAACAAAGCATGGTCCGGCTGACCCACAAGGCAGAAGATGGGTTTGACCCGAGATATGACGCAGGCTTCCTTGCCGGCCACGGACCCATATTCTATTCCAGCAAAGAAGCCAGGCCCCTGTCAACCATGGCGTTGCCCTCTGAGGCAGATAACCTGCGCCTGCGGTTTTATTTTAAACCCCGGGAAGCAAACCAGGAGCATGAGATTCACCTGCTCGAAAACAACATCGACGTCCCTTTTTATCTTTATGACAAACACACAGGCGCGCTTCACGACCTGAGCGAAGACAGGCCATATCATTTTATATCATCATCTGCCCAGGATCCCTGGCCGCGTTTTGAGCTCCACATTACCTCTTCCTTTATCCCTACCGGCGTTGATGATCCCGCGCAGCAGGAAAAACAACACATATGGTATCACGACAGGCAAATCCATTACAGGCTTGACGATTACCCTGCAAGCATCCGCGTGTTTACCACCGATGGCAGACAAGCAGGTTCTTATGACGTAACGGGCGCCACAGGCAGTTTCCCTGCGCCGGCGGGCACCGGCATCTATGTCGTGGAGGTTTCCGGCCTTACAACCCATGGTGTCACGCGTGTGATCGTGCATTAATAATCGCAGGCTTCCTATTTCCGCATCCAGCTTTTGCTTACGCTCTGTCTGCCATCACTAGCCCTCAGGATGTATGCGCCCCCGGGAAGTGCTGACACGTCCAGGGTATACATGTTTGCGTCGAGAGACTCAACGTCATGCGCAATAATCTGCTGGCCGGCCAGGGTTANGATCTCAAGGGTTATCCTTCCCTGAAAGCCGGGTTTAGCTTGATGAAACAGCTTCACTGTAAGCCTGTCTTCCGCAGGGTTGGGGTAGACCTTCATGGTCAGGGGTTGTTGTGGCGGCTCTGCAACGGAGGTGTCGTCATCTTCTCCGGCCACCCTGAGTTCACCATCTGCAACATACCAGAACTGCCATTCTCCGCCTTCTCCCTCTTCCCAGGTGTCCAGGTTGAACCATCCACTGCCGTCATAATCCCCTTTCACCTTGTAAACACGTATAGCCTCCTCATCTTGTTCCCAGTGAAGGGCTTCGCCTTGTTCACAAACCTCGGGAGGTCCGCCATGTTTTTTCAGGAAGAAGCCATAATCATCGTATCCCGGATGTCCGAACACCCGGGCATTTCCTGTTTCATCCACGGCGATGGCGGTATATTCGTTGGCGGCAATCCCCTTTGCATCCATTTCCCAGTCGGCGATCATCCGGGCCATGAAGCCCACATGCCTGCCTCGCCGGTCCATCCCGTCATCATGAACGCGGTTATAATGGCTGTCTGTCACCGTTTGCTCCATGAAAGGCACGTCCAGAAAATCTTTTTCCAGCTTCATACGCCAGTGATAGGGGTTTCCAAGAGCCTCCGACGACCACACCGTTCCCTCTTCAGCTGTAAAGATGACCTCTCCAAGAACGGCCATGCCGGCACTGGTGCCTCCAATGGTGATCTGTTTGTCGCTGATCAGCTGGTTGAGCTTTGCCAGCATCTGGCTGTCACGCCACTCGTCCACATAATTCCACTGGTTACCTCCGGCGATAAAGACCACCTCCGCATGCTCCAGGATGTCGATAACCTCCTGGCTGTCTGCATCTTCCGGCCCGGTGATCACGATGGAAGTCACGGAGTTGACCTCCACGCCCAGGCTGCTGTAGAAATAGTTGTTATAGCCATCGGAGCCGCTGGCCCGAAGCACCACCACATCTCCCCCATCAGCCCGTTCAAGCATCCAGGTCATGGCATCATCGTTATCGGTTTGACCGCCCGCCAGCACCAGGCCGGGCAAATGATCCGTGTCAACCGGGACTTCATTCCCGGTGTGGTATATTTCCTGTGTCTTGCCCGTCAGAGCCAGAACGATCAGTAATAAGGCAGTGATTCGGTTCATGTGTTTATGATTTCGTATGTTGCTTGTTTTCGGATGATTGTGGTGTTCTGAACCTGTATTATTGATGTCATTGGCTGCGTCATTCAATGCTCATAGGCTGCGTGTCATTTAAGGGTCTTAGGCCTGACCCAAAATCCTGCCGGACTGCTCTGGGTGATGTCCCTGCAACCATAAACCTCAAACTCAGAATCCGGACAGCTCCATCGTCACCGTGGGTATCAGCAACAGGAATCCAAGTACGATCAGGATGACGATGAGCGGGGTAACCCATTTGACCCATTTGTGGTATGGGATACGTGCTACGCCCAGCACGGCAATCAGGACGCCTGATGTGGGTGTTATCATGTTGGTAAACCCGTCACCGAACTGGAAGGCCATCACGGTAGCCTGCCGGCTGATGTCTATAAGGTCGCTGAAGGGCGCCATGATGGGCATGGTGATGGCTGCTTTGGCTGACCCGCTGGGGATGACGATGTTTACGATGGTCTGTATCACATACATCACACCTACGGATGCCACGCTGCCAAACTGTCCCAGCGACCGGCTGAGGCCATACAGGATGCTGTCGATAATTCCCCCATGTTCCAGCACCACGATGATTCCGCCTGCCAGGCCTACTATGATAGCTGCCGACATGATGTCTTTCACTCCGTCGAGGAAGGAGTGGGCGATGTCGTTGGCGTCCTTTTGCACGGCCAGTCCGGAGGCTATACCCATGCCGAGGAAGAGGGTGGCGATCTCCATGACATACCACTGGTANCCCATCACGCCGACAATCAGGAAAAGGATGGTATATGCCAGCAGCAGCAGGATAAAGAAGTGCACCGACTTCCTCAGGGTCCAGATTCCAGCCAGGGCAAAGATCGCAGTTACCACAGGTAGGACGATTACCGTTGCCGATGAGGCGCCCACCGTGAGTGTAGACACGGGGTACATAACGGAAAAGATGGTCAGCACGATCAGCACGGCGCCATAAACGTACCAGGCCGCCCTGGGGGTATAATAGGTGATGTTGTTCACATCGCTGGCTTCGCGCTTACGCCAGTAGCTGTCTTCTTCGTACATAATGGACCGCTTGGGGTCTTTCCGGATTTTGGCCACGTATCGCAGCACAAAAGCTATTCCTACGATGTTGATCACCAGCCAGGCGAAGAGGCGATATTCGAGTCCGGAGAAGAGGGGCAGGTCGGCCAGGCCCTGTGCAATGCCGATGGTAAAGGGGTTGAGAATGGCTCCGGCGAAGCCCAGGTGTGCGCCTATGTATACCATGCAAACCCCCGTGATGCTGTCGTATCCCATGGAAATGGCCAGGGGTATCAGGATGATCACAAAGGCGATGGTTTCCTCGCTCATCCCGAAAATGGCGCCAAAGGCACTGAACAGAAGCATCACCATGACGATGATGATGTTGTCGATGCCAAGGCGCCGCATTGCTGGGTTTTTCTCCAGCTTGCGGGCATACCTCAAAAAAGCCATGATCCCCACGTCTATGGCCCTGGTCTGGTTCATGATCCAAAAGGCCCCTCCTATCATGAGGATAAAGACGATGATGTTTGACTGGCGCACGAAGCCATTAAAAAGCGCAGAGAGAACCTGCCATGTCTGCGGCTGGCTGTCAAGGGTATGGCCTTCAGGGAGCTGGTCTTCATAGTAAAAAACCATGGTTGTCTGCTCCCTGCCGTCTATCACAACGGTCTCCTCCAGGTATTTTCCCGGTGGGATGAACCAGGTTAGTACGGCAGCTATGATGATGATAAAGAATACGATGACATAGGTGTGGGGTATCTTCTTCAGCATAACAGTCAGGTGTTTATCTTTTTTTCATCAGCGTCTGTCCGTATCGCTAATTTCTTCCTTTATGGCAAAAACTTCTCCCGGCAGGAATATGTCCAGCCGGAGGTTTCTTCCGCCGAGCTTGTGTTCATGTTTTGTCCTGGAGGCATCCGGATTTCTGTAGACCAGCACCTGGGCCTCTCCTATCACTTCGGCGTTGTTTCTGTGCACCAGGATCGCCGTAGACTCATCGATGCCGATGCCGGGCAGGTCCGGATGGTCGAGCACAGAGGTTATCAGTCTGTTGTGGCGGCTTCTCCAGACGAAGTGCTGGTCGATGATGGCGGTTGTCAGCAGGCCAAGGCCTTCGGCCAGTTCGAGGTTTTCCGATTCAATCACGGGGAAGGTGGCCCTGTATTCGGGGTATCGTAACTCATCGCCTGTGATCATCTTTTCACTCATGACGGCTGCTCCGGCGCTGGTGCCGGCTATCAGAGCACCGCCTTCATAGGCTTCGTGTATGGCATCCATCACAGGGGTGTCATACACGATGTTCATGAAGCGGTTCTGATCACCGCCGCTGATATAGATAAGCGGCGCCTTCCTCAGGGAGTCTACCCAGGCTGCGGGTGGTTCTTCACCGTGGAGAAAATTAAAGCCCGCGATGTTGGTGATGCCGTAGTCAAGAAACTGTTCGCTTGCCCAGATGATGGCGGAGTCAGGCACGGAGCTGGACATCGGCAGGATGGCCACATAGCCCTCTTCCCATATCCCGGCTTCGTCGATCATCCGTTCAACCATCTCCGGGGGACGGCTGCCTCCGCCGATGATAAACAGGGAGCCTTCGGGGTGTTCTTCCGCAGCCCTTTCAACGCCTGGCTGGCAGGACACCATGGTGATCATTACGATACAAAACAGCAGAGTGTATGCTTTCATGAGTTTATTATTTCGCATGTTGCTTATTTTCGGATGATTGTGGTGTTCTGAACCTGTATTGTTGATGTCATTTGCTTCCGACAAACAGGTGGATGTCTGTCATTACGATAGACCAGAGGTCGACAGAGTCGTGGTGTCTGAGGGCCACGTGGATCTCCTCCCCTGCAAACTCTGACAGGTCGAGTGTTCTGAGCATCCACACCCAGTTTTCCATGTCTTCCTCCAGGCGTTCGCTGTAAATGGTCTCAAAATCTTCTGTCGCGGTGCCTGTGGTAGAGATGAGGACGCTATACTTTTCCGTTCTGAATTCCGGTCCTGACGCCCTTGGCGTGACCAGGAACTCCAGCGACACTTCCTCCAGGCCTGACAGGTCGATTTGTGGTGTGATGATCCAGTTATCCGGCTCGAGAGCTTCTCCGGAGTCCACATCCCACGAGTCAGACATGATGTAATACTCCATCTCTTCTTCGCCCATAGAGCTGTCCCAATACCAGGAGCGGCCGTCGCCGTTGAGGTCTTTCAGCAGCCATCCTTCCGGCGGGAAGTCCTCCCCGAGGTCCGGGTCATCGAAGCGCTCCCTGAAAATAGTAGAAACGAGGCTCAGGCGCTCAGAGGCTTCCAGGTTGTTGTAATGCAGGTCCTGCTCGGGCTCCACGGTAAGCGTTACCTCGTAAATGCCGTCCTCTTCATATATCGCCACAGGATGTTCTTCTTCTGATGTGTTGCCGTTGCCAAAATCCCAATGATAAGACACGGCATGAACTGATTTATTCTCAAAAGAAACCTCATAATAGATCCCACCGGTGTCATCGTTGGTCTTCACCTCCACCTCATAGTCAAAGTTGGCTTGTGTGCTGGGTGCGGGCACATCAATGTCGTCGTCTGAACAGGCGTTCATGGCAACGATCAGCGCCGGCAGCGTCAGCATGGTTATGATTTTCAACAGGGTTTTCATGTTAGTTTGTTGTTTATGTGTTGATAAAAAGGTCATAAAGTCGAAACGTCGCATTAGCTTAATAGCAATCATTCTGGTACATGCCTTCATGGAAGTTTGTCAGCAGTTCTCCCAGGGGTATCGGGAAGAGTGTCTGGCATTCGTCATCGACTCCGTCGAGCTCGCTCACGGCCCTGCCGCTTCTTGCCAGGTCGAACCAGCGATGACCCTCAAAGGCAAATTCCAGCTGGCGTGTTTCGTGGATGATATCGAGAAGGGCTTCCGGGTCGGTGGTTTCGATGGTGTCAAGGCCGGCCCTGTCCAGAACGAGGTTCACATCGTCGCGGGCTGTCCCGGGAGATTCGCCAAGCAGGGCGTGAGCCTCTGCGCGTATGAGGTACATTTCAGCCAGGCGCAGGATGTACACGTTATCCGTGCCGGTTTCGATGTCGCTGTATTTGATGGCATAATAGTTATCCCCGTCGACTGCGATGGAGGCATCCCTTCTGACGTCGCTGGCGTGATATTTATCATAGAGGTGTCCGGTAGGCGAAAACTCTCTTCTGCCGCTCAGCGAGGTGGGGAAGAAATATTCTGCCAGCCTGTTACGTGATTGCTCGTAGAAGTCCACCTCCAGGATAGACTCGTTGTTGGCATTGCCTGAGAAAAGGTCTTCAAAGGCTACCAGGCTCAGGCCGTGGTCGTCTATCACGCTGGACGCATTTGCTGCGGCATCATGCAGGAGGCCTTGCTGCCCTGTGATGGCATAATGGTACAGCTTTACCCTGGCAAGCAGCCCCTTAACGGCAACCTGAGAGGCCAGGCCTCTCTCCACATCAGGCCTCAGATACTGTCCGGCAAACTCCAGATCGTCGTACACCTGTTGGTACACGTCTTCGTAGGGCCTGCGAGGCACGTTGAGATCGTCCTCATCTTCGGTGGCGGGCACGGTACGTATTGGCACCGGCCCGAACATACGTACCAGGTCAAAGTGGGCCAGGGCACGCAAGAACTTCAGCTCTGCGAGGTATCCGTTTACTTCATCATCTGTCAGCTCATCCACGTGGGGTATCTGTAAGATGGCATGGTTAGCCCTGTTGATCAGGCGGTAGATGCTGGCCCAGATGCCTTCCACGATCACATTGTCGGCAAGGATGCTGTTGTTGTCCATCTGGTTGTATCCCGCCGTGGTTCCTGTCCATTCAAGGTTATCTGCAGGCAGGTCGCCAGCCACAAGGTAATTGCGACCATAATAGCCTGCAGCCTGCAGGGCAGCGTAGGTGCCGGTAATGGCACTCTCTGCATCTGCCTGGGTCGTGATGGCGTCTTCTCCCGGGATGCTGTGGTAGGGCTCCACGTCCAGCACATCGCATGCCGACAGGGAGAAGAGGAACATCAGGAAAATTATATTTGTTTTTTTTATCATATCTGTGGTTTTTATCTGTTTGTTGCTTCGTGTGAATTTGATGGTATGGCAAGGGAGGCCTTTTTGTTTGTTTTTGAGATCGGCCTTCATGTCTCGACGATCATTGAGTTGCCATCTTAAATACTAAATCTCCAGATTCACCCCGAGGGAGATGGTTCGCACCTGCGGGTGTGTAAAGAAGTCGGTACCTCTCCTGAGGTTGTCGGCTCCGGCATAGTTTACCTCCGGGTCCATGCCGCTGTAGTTGGTGAACGTGAGCAGGTTTTCCCCGGTAATAAATACGCGGGCGCTTCTCATCCCGGCTCTTCCCACGATATCCGGGCTGAGGCGGTATGAGAGAGTGAGATTTTTCACCCTGAGATAGGAGCCGTCTTCGATGAAACGGGATGAGATCCTGTTGTTGTTATTCGGGTCAAGCTCCGTGGCCCTTGGCACGTCTGTGATGTCTCCGGGCTGACGCCAGCGGTCAAGTACGGCGGTTGTCTGATTATCTTCACCTTTCATGGACTCGATATAGATGCGGGTACCATTAAAGATGTCGTTGCCGTAAGAGAACTGCAGGAATACGCTGAGCTCGAAGTTTTGATATCTGATCCTGTTTGAAAGTCCGCCGGTAAAGTCGGGGTTTGGGTCACCGATTTTGGTTCGGTCTTCGGAGGTAATTTGTCCGTCGCCGTTGATATCAGCGAACACGATGTCGCCGGTGGAGGGGTCTACGCCCAGGCTTTTAAACCCATAGAAGATCCCCATGGGTTCCCCTTCCCTGATGCTGTTGCTTCCCCGGCCGATGTTATCCAGGGGTTGTCCGTCATAGAGTTTCAGCACCTTGTTCCTGTTGCGGCTGATGTTAAAGTCGGTGGTCCATGAGAACACGCTGTTTTCGAAATTCACCGTTCGGAGGGTAACTTCAACACCTCTGTTTTCGAGTTCTCCGATGTTTGACGTGATGCTGCCATAGCCTGTGGTAAATGAAATGGGGCGGCTGAAAAGCAGGTCTTTGGTGTGGTTGTAATAATAGTCTACGGAGAGTTCGATTCGGTCGTCGTAGAGTCCCATGTCGAGGCCGGCGTTATACTGGTAGGTAGTTTCCCATTTCAGCTCAGGGTTTGCGATGCCACGTGGGAATATGCCTGACTGTCCGAGGTAGTTGGCGCCGCCACCAAAGAGTGACAGGTAGGCAAAGTCGGGTATCCCGTCATTACCGGTGATTCCGTAGCCGCCGCGCCAGCGCAGCTCGTTGATGGGCGTGTCCCATGCACGGAAGAAGTCTTCTTCCGACATGCGCCAGGCTGCAGATACGGCCGGGAAGAAGCCATAGCGGTTATCTTCGCCAAAGCGTGATGAGCCGTCATAGCGCGCTGTAAATGAGAGGATGTAACGATAGTCGTAGTTGTAGCGCATCTGGCCAAAGAAGGAGTTCATCCCTCTGTCGGTAGCTCCGGCCGACGCATTGGAGATGGTGCCTGCTTCGCTGATATACTGGAAATAGGCGTTTGGAAAGTCTACTCCCCGGATGAAGGAGTTGCGGCGCTGAAAGAGCTCGAAGGAGTATCCGCCCAGCAGCTCCATGTTATGTACATCATCGAAGGTGTTTACATACCTCAACGTGTTATTTGCCACGATGTTAAGCACGTTGCTCAGGCCTTCGAGGCCGATGCCGTTGGAGCGGGCGCCCTGGCGTGTGGTGGCAGGGTCATAGCTGTGCTCTCTCAGGCTCAGATAGTCGAAGCCCCACTTGGTGTTAAAGGTGAGGTTGTCGAGGATACGGTAGTTGGCAAAGGCGTTTCCGATGGTGCGGTAGTTATGTGCTTCGTTGATAGCTTCCTGGCCGATAGCTACCGGGTTGGCAAAAGGTGCTTCCTCGTTATAGCTGCCGTCCTCGTTATATACAGGATATATGGAGGGGTTTGCGATGGCGTTTGCGAGTGGCGCATTGAGTGACTGGTCGCCTTCTACCCTGTTATTCAATGAATAGGACACCCCGACGCTCATCCCGATGTCCAGGTTGTCGTTTACGTTATGGTCCAGGTTGACCCTTCCGCTGAGACGCTCATAGGATGTTCCCAGCAGCACGCCTTCCTGGTCAAGGTAGTTTCCGGATACAAAGAAGCGGGTTTCTTCGCTTCCGCCGCGGGCAGAGAGCTCGTAGTTCATGGTGGGGGCCACAGACAGCACTTCATCCATCCAGTCGGTGTTCACCATGCCTGCCGGATCATCCGGCTGGGTGCCTTTTAGCTCGTGCCATTGCGCCGCATCAAGCATCTCCAGGCGATTTTCGATGTCCTGCATCCCGGTGGTGGCATTGAAGCTGATCTGTGTTTCTGCCTTTGCGCCTCTTTTTGTGGTGATGAGGATGACACCGTTCGTGGCGCGCGCCCCGTATATGGCGGCAGCAGAGGCATCTTTCAGCACTGTCACCGATTCGATATCGTTGGGGTTGATGTCGGAGAGGGCGTCAATGCCTTGTCCGGAGAAACCCACCTGGCCATAGTCGCCTGTGGTGACGGGGATGCCGTCCACGACGATCAGTGGCTGGTTTCCCGCGGATATAGAGCTGCTGCCCCTGATGCGGATAGTGTTGGCAGCGCCGGGTGTTCCGGAGCTCTGGGTGATCTGCAGGCCGGCTGATCGTCCCTGCAGCACGCCGTCGATGGTGCGCATGCTCGATTCTTCAAGGTCTTCGGAGCTCACCACGCCCACGGAGCCGGATATCAGGCGGCGCGACTCGGTTCCATAACCGGTGACGACCACCTCGCCCAGCTGGGCGACGTCAAGCTCCAGCTCTACATTGATGGTTGAGCGTCCATCTACCGGAACGGTTTTAGGCCTCATCCCAACGAAAGAAAACTGAAGGGTGTCGTTGGGCTCCACGGCAATCTGAAACTGGCCATTGCCGTCGGTGATGGTGCCCCGGGTAGTGCCCTGCACGGTGACAGTGACACCGGGGAGGGTAATGTCTCCCTCGTCTACGGAGGTCACCACCCCACTCACCGTGATACGGTCTGCTTTGGCCACCAGGGCGACCATCAGCAGCATGAGCATAGAAATAAGGATTTTCTTCATAGTTGATTGGTTTTTATGGTTGGTGCATTATTTTCCCTCATTCATACGTGCCTTTGCGCAACATTTTTCTGTCTTTCACCATCATAGCACCCATGGCGCACATATGCACAATCTGGAAATCGTCGTCCACGATTACGAGGTCGGCATCCATTCCGGGTGCAACATGGCCTTTGTGGTTTAGTTTGAGGATGGAGGCCACATTGGATGTGACTGGCTGCAGGGCTTCCTCCGGCTTGAGGCCTTCTTCTTTCACCGTGTCTCTGAGCTCATCCATCATGGTTGTCAGGCCGCCGGTTTCCAATTTAACGAGTTTACCTTTCTCATCGAACCTGGGCAGAGACCCTGAGCCATCGCTGCTCATAGTGATATGCCCGAGGGGTACGCCTGCTTTCAGCAGCTCCACGATGCCCTTCGAGGGTTTTACCTCTTCATCGGGAAAAACGGGATATGAGCTGGTGGTAAAGTCCACATAGCCGTGTTTGCCATATTCTTTGGCGTCTTCAAATATATATTCGTTGCGGTTACAGTGTGTGGGAAGGAACTGTGTGAGTTTGATTTCGCTCATGTTAACGGCATCATAAAGCGGCTGGAAGGGGTTTTCAGCATCGCCCAGATGGATATTTACGATGCCGGACTTTCCTCCGAGCATGGCACCCACACGGGAGTGGGCGGCGAGGCGTATCAGTTCTGTTATTGTGGGAGTTGAGGCACGGTGGTCCGACACGGCTATTTCGCCGGTGCCGATCACCTCTTCTATCATGCTGATATCTTTGCCTACGTCTCCGAAAAATGTGGGTGTGGGCACCTGGTAGGCTCCTGTGTACATATAAGCGCTGACGCCTTCTGCCCTGAGCCCTTTAGCCTTCATCAGCACGGAGCGCAGGTCGCGGGTGAGGCCGTCGGTGCCGAGGCATCCCACCACGGTGGTTACACCTGCTTCGAGCATCCGGCTCAGCGGCATTTCGGGTGTACGGCTTGCGGGGCCACCCTCTCCCCCGGCGCCGGCTATATGGACATGCGAGTCGATCAGGCCCGGGATCATCATCAGGCCTTTGCCATTAATGATTTGTACATCCAGCCCTTGGGGCAGGGAAATTTTCTCTTTCACGGCGACAATTTGTCTTCCGGCCACAAGCACATCCCTGGTGCCCATGTCCTGGGGTGAGTACACCCTGCAATTGGCAATTAAGATCATGTTTTTCAGCGTGTTAAGATAGGTTGGGCAAACCTGTAACGAAAACACAGGAATATCCCTACCCTAAACAAAAGTAATAAGCTTTCATAAAAAACAAAAAATGTTTGGCTGTTAATGCTGGTCATCTTGTCAAAATGAGACTGTTTTTTGTGAAATATATTACCTTTACGATTCACAAACAGAGGCTCATATACCAAAACAACACATTATGACGGATTTTACTCAAACACCGGACATATCTGATAAAGATATACAAGAGCGTACGGAAAAGATACTGGTTGATGCGCGGGAGGAGTCGGTCAAGGCGAAGGTTTTTGGCGACATTCTTGGGCTCATCGATCTTACTACGCTGGAGGGCACGGACACCAAAAAGCGGGTGGAAGATCTTTGCAGCCAGGCGGCTTCATTCTCCACTCTTCCTGACGGGTTGCCCAATGTGGCTGCTGTATGTGTTTATCCGCCTTTTGTGGCGCAGGCCCGGAAGCTGCTGAAGGATACCGACATCCGGGTTGCCGCAGTGGCTGGTGCATTTCCTTCGGGCCAGTCGCCGCTTTTCGTGAAGATGGCAGAGGTAAGGTATGCCGTTGACGAGGGTGCGGAGGAGATCGACATGGTCATTTCGCGGGGCAAGTTCCTGGAGGGTGAGTATAACGAGGTCTTTGATGAGATCGCGGCCATTCGCGAGGCCTGTAAAAATGCTCATCTGAAGGTGATCCTGGAGACGGGTGAGCTGAAGACGGCCACCAACATCCGTCGCGCCAGTGAGATTGCGCTGGAGGCGGGTTGTCATTTCCTTAAGACATCTACCGGCAAGGTAAAGCCGGCGGCCACGCCTGAGGCCATGCTGGTGATGCTGGAAGCCATTCGCGACTACCACAAAAAAACCGGCCTGATGACCGGTATCAAGCCGGCCGGGGGTATTTCCAGGCCCGACACGGCCTTAACATACTATCGCCTCACGCGTGAGGTGCTTGGCTCAAAGCGGTTGAACAAGAAGTGGTTCCGTATAGGAGCCAGCCGCCTGGCCGGCTCCCTGGTAGAGGCTATCCGCAATGCAAAAAACGCCTGACCAGCTTCATGGTCTCTTCCCTGTCGCCACTGATCTTTTCGCGAAGATTTTCATCTTCATAGGATTCCAGTGTCTCTATCACGCCTTCAATCAGCTTGTCCGGAAACACGTTGTACTGTTTGTACACCCCGGCCTGTTCTTTCAGGTAAGACGCCGCCTTCTTGCATGAATAGGGCAGCTGTGCCAGCTCTTCCTGGCGTGCCTT
>SL_8KL_010_SEDDRAFT_10001915_pt1 | contig 17972 bp, 25 predicted proteins | sample SodLakKL_010_SED_4_FD_11160 | JGI IMG/M metagenome (IMG submission 11160)
TACCCACGTGTTACTGAGCGGGCCGCCGAGAGCATAAGCTCTCTGACTTGCATGACTTAATCGGACTTCAATAGCAGTACCCTCCAGTGGGATCAACTGGTGTTAAGGAACGGTCACAGTTGAAAAATTTGCTGGCAGGGTATTTCCCTATCTGTAGGTCTCTATCAGGTTTGAGGCCCTGGGAAGGCTTGTTCAAACCGTCATTCAAATGATTGAAATGAGTATGAGCCTTTAAATATAACAGTATTTTTCTTTAATCTTTTACTGTGGTTTTTTCTGGCTCTTTTAAGTGTAACGTGTATTTGATCTTTGATCGCTTTATCACGAAAGGTATTGTATTCTGTGTGTATTACTTCTTATCGTGAGTATTTATAAAACTTTTTGTTTATAAAGCTGTTGATTAATTTAAGTCTTTAGTGATTAGTTATCTTCTACCTTATATTCTTTCTCCCTTTTCAGTTTCTAGCCTTTCCCAACTGTTTTTTCAAAAGAACCTCATTGCTCGATTTCCGATAGAGTGATTGAGATAAAAACCCCGTGACCAGCGAAAGTATTAAAAACCCTTCCTGTCTTTATGAATGTGGATAGAAAAGGAATATCCTAAACAATTGCTTACAGTTGGAGGTGAATAAATTGAAAATTGAAGTAGGAAACTTCGTGGAAAGAAAAAGCGCTAGAGACGCTGGAAACCTCGTGGACGGATCTAGAACAAAGGTATCTATAAGAACAAGCAAGTTCATAAGAGAAGCAGCTAAAGAAGCAGCTGACAAACAAGAATAATGCAAAAAATAGACCGCACAGGGTAAAAAGAAGCAGGGTGGAATGCCCACAGTAACTGCAATTATCTCTCCAATTTAGAATAAAATATAGGAGATGGTTAAAATGAAAAATTTAAAAAATACATTTGGATTAATGTTAATAGTGCTACTTTTAAGCGGCACAGCAATAGCTCAACCATTTTTCCAAGTCTCAAACCAAGAAAACAACAATAATGAAGACGAACCAGGATTAATACAAGATGTAAACAACTTCTTGAGCAGTACTAGCCCAGCTTTCCTTATAATCTTAGGGATTATCCTGATAGTTGGATCAGGAGTAGCTAAAATAATAGGGTACATACTTATAGTCTACGCCATAATAAGATTACTGTTCACTCTCCTGTAAAAACCTCAAGAGTGGAACAAGATGAAGGAAAACCAAACAAAAATACTGCTGGACAATGAAAGAAACCTCATAATCTATTCACTGATGGGGATAATTTTAATATATCTCAGCTTCAATCTACCATTACACCCGGTTTGGATCTATCCAGCTATACTGGGGATGATCTCCGGAGTACTGGTAACCGCTCACGGCGTGTTAAGATATTTGGAAAGAAGAGAGATGGTTATTTCTTCAGATGTAAAGATAGATGAAAAGCACTGGTAAAGATTTATTCTTCTTCAGTTACCAATACCGCGTTTATCGTTCCGTCCTGACCCGGCCTACTTGTGACTCTTGCTTCTCCTTCAGGAGTATCTATGATAGCTCCTTTAGTAATCACATTTTCTCTAGCATAGTTCCTATTAGAAGGGTTCTCTTTCACATCTTGTACTTCAGTTTGCTTGTGTTCTCCTTCCTCAGGATCCAGTAGATTAACTTGGTTGGCCGTACTTACTCTAACTTTTATATTTCCTCCTCTCCTTTTATTATTCCTTCTTCTATCCTTCTCACCAATTTTAGTCTTAGTTGGGGAGGAGCCTAACTCGTGTTTCCTCTTTTTTCTCTTTCTCAAAGCTTCTTTTGATCCGTGTACAACACTCATTGAATTCACCATTGATTCAGTTAATTATTAAAAATCACATACCTATTATTCTCACCATTCTTTAAAAATGCCTCTGATTCAAACAACTTCCCAACCTTTATTTATCAATAAAACCATTACATAGTTAGTTTTAGTCCAACCGAAAAAAACAGTGAACACGCATGATGGAAGAAATACTAGTAAAATCAGTGGAATTTAAGAAAAAACCTAAAGAAGATAAAGTGATCAAATTCCTTGAAGACCAAGAAAAAACACAGTTAGTAAACCAAAATTCAATTAAATCAAAGAAAAACGTTTTACACGCAGTAAAAGAAACGGAAAAAGCCTACCAGCAAAATAGAGAAATAAGTCACGTCCCCCACATTGGACTAATACTGAGAATAGCTGGTACAAGACAGATAAAAGATGCTATAAAGAAAGTAAAAGTAAAGGATAAAAATGCGGTATTCATATGCTTCAACTCCAATCCTGAAGAGACATGGGAACAGTTCAAAAATGAATTTTCATTCAAAGAAACCGAAATCCCAAAAAGCTCTGAAACCGAGATAAAAGAACAGACGGAGGAAGCATCAACCTTCTGGATAGAATAAGGAAACAAAATACAAGGATAATAAAAAATAGAGGTGCATTAAATGGTCAGATTTTATAAGAAAAAGAACGTGGCCTCCAACTACGATGAAAAAAGATTCACAGGGCAAGGCGGACAGATAATAAAGGAAAGAGAAAATAGAATAGTCCTGGATCTGCTGGGGGACATAGAAGGAAAGAAGATACTTGATCTAGGAGCGGGCACTTGTAGGTACTCCATCGCGTTTGCTGAACAGGGAGCTGAAGTCACAGCACTGGATATATCTCAAGAAATGCTGGACAAAGGAAGAGCAAAAGCAAAAGAAGCAGGAGTAGAATCAAATATAGAATTTGTGAAAGGGGACGCGATGAACACCGAGTACAAGGACGAATCATTCGACATAGTAACCGCACTGAGAATTTTCCATTTAGTGGACGACATAAAAGCACTGGCGGAAGAAATGAAAAGACTAACCCGAGACAGAGTATTATTCGACTTCTTCCACTTATGGAGTCTTAGAATATTCTACAACAAGTTCCTACCAATGAACAGCAAGCTCAGAAGAAAAAGGAAGATGAAAAAACTGCTCACAAGAAAAGGATTCTACGATGTAGAATTAAGAAAAGACTTCTTCATACCGTACGGATGCTACAGATTCAGTCCCAAGCCTCTACCAAAATTCTATAAAAAGCTGGACTACCTAGCGAGAAAACTATCACCCTCAAGAAGAGCCTCCTCAGTCGTTTACATCACAGGCAGAAAATCTTGAAGAGTGAGAAAAATGAAAACCGAAAAGATAAGAGAGAAGATACTAAGACCGTTCGTGGCAGATGTGAATCCAAATCACATCACCTTCGTATCTCTATTAACAGGAGTAAGTGCAGGAGTATCATTTGCATTCAACCAGATCCCATCAGCCGTTATACTACTAGCTTTAAGCGGTTTCTTAGATCTTCTGGACGGAGAAATAGCTAAAAAGCTGAACAAAGCATCAAAAAGAGGAGATATAGCGGATCATATAGCGGATAGAATAGTAGATATGTCAATATTCGGAGGACTAGCACTATCTCAATTCGTTAGAACTGAAATAGGTCTATTCACCGCTATAGCAGTATTAATGATCTCTTACCTAGGCACTCAATCTCAAGCAGTGCTCGGAGAAAGATTATACAAAGGGATACTGGGCAGGTTACCACGAACACTATCAGTGATAATTCTATCATTACTAGCACTAATCGATTACAGATTCCTGTACTACGGAATAACCTTCTTACTGGGATTCGCAGTCTTAACAATAATAGAAAGATTGTGGGAAATTCACAAGAAGGTTTAAGATTAGACCAAAGTTAGAAAGAGAAATTAAATTAAACAGGTTATTCTTCCCATAATTCCTCTGCATCCCCTCTCATACATATTTCCACCGCGTTTTCTTTTGTAGGTTCTCCTTTAATATTTCTACAAGCATCTTGGCATCGGTAACATTTATCCGGGTTCTCTCTACAGTTCAAAGCTGCTTCGTAGCACTCTCTAACAGGTTGTTCCGGGATTTCAGGTTCTTGTGTAAGTATAACAGAGTAAACCATTACAAATATACCAAGAGCTAGAGCGACTGATAACAAGGCCAAGCTGTCTCTACTAACATTCATTGTATCTTTTATGATTAATATTCAAACCATTTAAAAACTTAAGGGTTATGAAAATTACGCCAATTAATAAATAGGAAAAAACATAAAGGAACACAAGGAAGGTGCGTAAAATGAAGATAGATTTCAAAGAAGCCCTGGAAAAAGTAAAGCAACACCAAGATATAGAAAATTCAATAGAAGGAGGATATTTCCTTAATTCAGGTACGGCGATCTTCAAGCCACACATGGAAGGACTTGATAGGTGGATAATAACTTTTTACAGCCCAAAAGAGGAAGAAGTGGTTCAAGGCATAATAAAAAAACAAGGCGAAGTAACATTCAAGAAATCAGCCAAAGCAATAGATCCATCCACGGAAGAAATAGATTTAGATAAAGTCAAAATCACTGCTGAAGAAGCACTCGAGAAAACGAAAAGAGAGAGAACCGAACAAAAAGATGAAGAAGGTGGGATAAACCAAGTTATTCTCAGCGTTAAGAAGAACGATGAAAAGGAGGAAGTATGGGAGGTTAACCTTATCACATTATCTTTTTCTTTATTCCAAGCTCGGATAAATGCTTCCACTGGAGAGGTAATCTTCTCAAATGAAGAAAGTTTGATAAAGGGAGATAAAGGTCTCCCCTTTATCCAATAGATCCAAGGGTTTTAATTAACTATGGTTAGGTTTTGTGGGTGAGAAATCCCTATCCTCAATCTGTTAGGATTTAGGTTAGGGATGAATCACCATAATTTTTATATAGTAAGTTACCAATAATAAACTGGAACCAATATGAAATACGACCTAAAATCATCCTCACATTCAGTATACAACCTAAACTACCATCTAATATTGGTAGTTAAATACAGAAGAGAAGTATTCACAAACAAAAAACTAATTGATGAACTCAAGAAAAGAACAAGAAACATAGCAAAAAACTACGATGTAAAAATAACCAGCCAAGAAGTAGACAAAGACCATATGCATATACTCTTTTCCTCAAAACCCACAACTAATCTAACAAAATTCATCAACGCTCTAAAAACAGGAACAAGCAAAGCAATAAGACATAGATTCGACATAGAAGACAAACTCTGGGATAATGTATTCTGGTCTGACAGCTACTGCCTTATAACCACAGGAGAAGTAACACTCGATCAACTGAAAAAATATGTTGAGAATCAAGGTGAACCAAAATGACAATAGATTGTCCCTTGACTTGCTATATATGTGGAAAAACACCAGAAGATGCTAAAACAGTTGATTTACTTGGTTGTCTCAAAAACAGAGAAGAAGCAAGAGAGAGATTCAAGGAAAAACACGAAAAGAACCCTGATGGGTATCTATTCATCTGTAGTAGTTGTCGAGAGAAAAATCCTGTATATACTAAAAATGTTGAAGAAAAATATGGGGTGGTCACATCTCCATAACCCTAAGCTACAAATACCGTCTATATCCCTCAAAGGAAGATAGGGAGGAGTTAGAGAAACATCTTGATATATGTCGTCAGGTTTATAACCACTTTCTTGAAGAATTGAATGAGTCAGAAGAAGTTCCTTCTCGATATGATTTACAGGAAGAATTGCCAGAGTTAAAAAGAGAGTGGGAAGGATTACGAGATGTTCATAGTAAGGTACTGCAGATGGTGCTGAAACAACTCTACGACAACCTAAAATCACTTTCTGAGAAGAAAAAGAATGACTATAAAGTAGGAAAACTCAGATATAAAGGTAAAGGGTGGTTCAAGACTATAGAGTATAATCAGTCAGGATTCAAACTCAAAAAGACAGAAAACAGGCTCGATAGATTACAGTTGTCGAAGATAGGTGAAATACCTATCAAGCTACATAGAAAACTCGAAGGAAAAGTCAAAGGAGTAATAATCAAGCGAGACAAAGCCGGAGACTGGTACGCAATATTCCAAACAGAACAAGAAACGGAAAAAACAGATACAAAGGAACTGGATAACATCGAAGCGGTAGGTATTGACCTCGGAATCCAGAAATTCATAGTAGACAGCGACGGTAATCGAATAGAACACCCAAAAAACGTAGAAAAAGCCGAGGAAAGATTAAAAAAAGAACAGAGAAACCTTTCACGGAAAGAAAAAGGAAGCAACAACTACGAAAAACAGAGAAAGAAAGTAGCAAGTTTACATAAACGTGTGGGGAATAGACGGATGGATTTCCTTCATAAATTGTCTAATGCTTATGTCAGGAAATACGATAAAATAGTGTTAGAGAACTTAAATATTTCAGAGATGGTTCAAGGTGAGATGAATAGTAAAAACACGATGGACTCTGCATGGAGAACATTCATCCAGTTGCTTCTATACAAGGCTGAGAGTGCTGGTGTAGAAGTAGTTCTGGTTGATCCAGAGGATACGAGTAAGGAGTGTTCTCGATGTGGGGTTAAGACGGAGAAGGAGTTATGGCAGAGAGAACATAGTTGTCCAAGTTGTGGGTATGAGACAGATAGAGACTACAATGCTTCGATAAATATTTTGTGTAAGGGTTTAGGCGAGGGACGAGCCGAATACACGCCTGCGGACACTGAAACCACTACGGATACTGATTTTCATGATGTATCTGCAAGTTTTGTGGTAGAAACAGGAAGCCCCTTCCACTCCGAGCATTAGCGAGGAATGGTAGCGGGTAGTTCACTCCGTTTAATCAGGTTTTTACAGCTCTATGTCTCGTCCTGAAGTTTTAGGTCCCTCGAACTTCCTGTCAAGGTCTCTTTGTATGGATCTACAATCACTTATAATTGTTTCCAGATGCTGTGCTAATCTATCTTTTTCTTTATCTATTTCTTTTCCTTGCTTGAATGGCTTTATTGCCTCTTTGAACATATGGTAGTCTATTGTAGCGTACGGGTAATCGTCCAGGCTTTCAGTCACATCTTTCAGCACTTCTTCTAGGAATTTGTTCATCGCTATTTTCACTTCTTTTTTTATCATTTTTCCTTCTGAAAGATTATTCTTCATCAATCTTACTATGGTTGCGTTTGGAAGTGGAAGTTCTTCCGTTTCGGTTTCCTTTAATTCTTCTTTCTTTTCCTCGATTTCCTCTGCATCTTTGTCAGTCATATTCTCACCATTTTGATAAGGAACTCCTTAAATAAAAAGCTATTCACTGAAATACAGTAGAAAAGATTTGAATCGAAGTAAATTATTTGAAGTTGGGTAAAAATTGAATTTTAGTTGAATTCGGTAAGTCCCTTTTGTTTTTTCCTCAGTCCTTTTATGGAAGCGCTGTCAAAGTCCTCTATTTCGAAGTCGAGCACACTGTACTCCAAACCTTCTTTCTCCAAGTGATTTTTAGCTTTATCAGTGATTCCAGGGGCACAGAGTATGCCTCTTGTTTTCTTGTTTTTTGATTTTTTCACTTGGTCCGTGTATCTTTTTAGTTGAGTTACTGCTTTTAATCCTGCTTTATTCCTTTTTACTTCTATCACTACGTAGTTGCCTTCTTTATCTTCAGCGAATATATCTATATCACCTTGTGGTAGTGGGCACTCCTTGTTTTTTGCTTTTAAATCCTCCTCTATAACGGATAGGTCATCCATTAGCATGTCGGCTAGTTCTCTTTCAGTTCCGTACACGTCTATCTGTTCATCGTCCTTTAATTCGAGGTTTTGCACCCAGTGTACTTCAGGCATCGTTACTTTTATGAGTTCTCTTGGTTCTCTTCTTCGAGCTTTTAGAACCAGTCGTTTGTTCTCTTCATTTTCCACTTTTACTGACACTCTAGTTCCTGGGGGTTGATAATTCACAGGTTTGAAACCTGTATTCTGGTGTACTAAAAAAGTACCGTCTCTTTTTATAAGGATCAGTCTCTCTCCTTCCCCAATTTTTGAACCGGCTCTGCCTTTGTACTTTATCGCGCATGGTCCCGCGATTAGAACCAGTTTTTTCCGTAGTCCTCTCTGTATCTCTATTTGGGCTTCTCTAAGATCCATTTTTGAACCTTTTTTCTTCTTGAATTAAGAATCAATGAATGTAGCTCATTTCCGCGCTTTCCTGTTGGTAGAATTTATCTGCTTCCTCCGTGGATATCAGAATCCCTATCACTAATCCAGCTTCAAAAGCCATTCTACCAAGTTCTAATGAAGTGAATAAGTCTTTTGCTACTTCTTGATAGTCTTCTGGTAGGTTATCTATTACATCTCCTTCGTACTTCATTTGTTCTCTTCCCATTGCTCTTTGAACTATGTCTACTTCATGTGGTTGTATTGCCTTGTCTCCTACTTCGAAGCCTTTTTTCATGTGTATACCTACGAATCGTCTTACATCTTTTTCTATATTTTCATGGTAGTGTCCGTCCTTTTTCAGTTCGTTCATCAGTGCTTTTGTTTGTGATAGTAGTTGATTGAATACCTGCATTACTTTTTCTTGGTTTTGCGGCTTCACGCATTGTTTCAATGTTTTCTCTATTATTTCTTTTGTCTGTTCGTCCACTAGTTCGGGGAGTTCAACTACGAATTCAGTGTCTTTTCCCTTTATTTTGTATTCTGGCACTTTCATCACCACTATTATTGATTGATTCGAATTGTTTATAGTGAAGGATTCTTTATATAAATGTTTTATCAAGCATGGTGAAAATATTTAAACTGAATTTTTAAAGATACTAAAGTCCGAGTTTATCATTTATATCATTTAGCGCATTAAGAGAGATTTCTATGAATTCTTCCTTATTCAATCCTAGTTTTTCACAGTAAGTTATTTTATCTCTATCCACGTTTTTAGCAAATGAAGAATCATCGAACTTCTTTAAAACTGATTTTGTTCTAACTTCTTCTAACTTGCTGTTGGGCATTACTAGAGCAGTGGCTATTATCAATCCTGATATTCCGTCCGCTGCTATAAGTGCGTTAGCTAGATCCGAGTCCGGTTCTGTTTCCGTGTATTCATAGTTGTGTGCTTTTATAGCTTTTAATGATTCTTCAGGTAATTTTCCCTCTAGCATTTGAGCGGATCTTAGCGCGTGTTCTTCGTGCTTATCTTTTGTTTGTTCGTAGTCCACGTCGTGCAGTAACCCTACTTTGCACCATTTTTCAGGATCTTTACCCAGTTCTTTTGCCAGTTCTTTCATTATGGCTCCTACTGCGTGCATGTGTTTCTTGAGGTTTTCCGTAGCAACTTCTCTATTGATCATTTGCACCGCGTCTTCTCGAGATATGCTCCGACTCATCTTATCACTGATTGTTTATTTACTGTTGGGTAATATAAACCCTGGAGTTTATAAAGAAAGTTAACCTAATTACTCTTAAAACAGGATTGATTTAAATGGCGTACGACTTTGACTTTGACTTGACAAAGGTATCCAGATCATTCTTCCAGAAATTAGCAGCGTTGCTAGATGATAAAGAGATTCATAGAAAGATGGGAGACCTAGCTGAAGATATTTCCGAGAAATTCAGGCTCGAAGAAGTTACAGGGATACCTGTTTCAAATACAGCTAAAGTTGTCAATGACTTGATCGATATCCACGTTAGGAATCTTGCTCAAAAAGAATCATTCGAAGAAACGGAGAACAGAGCATTATTCCTACCTCACTGCGCTAGGAAACACATGGATGATAAGTGCCAAGCTGATTTCAACAAGGAACTATCAAGCTATTCATGTAAAAAATGCTCTTCGGACTGCCTTGTAAACAGAGCCACGGAAATAGCGGAAGAGGAAGGCTACGATGTCTACGTACTACCAGGCGGATCCTGCATACCAAGGATAATCCAGAAAAAGGACTACGAAGGAATAGTTGGAGTAGCTTGTCCGAACGAAATCAAGATGGGTGAAGACTACCTGGATGAATCGGGTATACCTCACCAAGCCGTTCCTTTATTAAAAAACGGTTGTTCTGGAACCAAGTTCAACCTGGATACTTTTAAAGAAGTTATAGAATCTTCGGATTCGGATAAAGAGAAATCCAATTACTACCTTCCTGGCTCCACTACAGCAGAATCTTAAGATCTAAAAATCAATTGTATTACTTATGAAAGAGGATATAAATATATGAAAGAAGGAGTAATCATCCGTGTAAAAATTGAAACTGGAAAGCAAAAGAATCAAATAAAAACTAAAGAAGGAAATTACTTGGAAGTAGAACTAAAGCCAGAATCTATGCAAGAAGCTAATCTTGAGTTGTTGAATCTCTTTTCAAATCTACTGGACGTAGATAAAAATAAAATCAGGATTAGAAGAGGTAGAGATTCGGAGACCAAGGAACTGTATCTCAATATGAAAGCAGCAGAGGTTGAAAGCAGGATAGATGAGTTTTAGTTTTCTATAGAAAATTTTCAGATGTAGACCTACCCCTAGTTAATTTGGTAAAAATAAAAAAACAGAAAGGGGTTTGCGGTTTTTATCGACGCAACCGATTTTAATAGGTTTAAAGTTGTCTGGATGATAGTCGGATGTCTTCTGCAGTGATTGTCTTTCTGCCTGCGTGTCTTGCTAGTCTTAGAGCTTGTGTGGATACTTCAGTTCCGACATCTTCTAGTATTTCTGCAAGTTCTCTTGCAGCTTCTCCAGATACTCTGTCAGCTCCTGCTTTTCTAATTACTCTGTCAACAGGTGCAATTGGTAATTCTCTTGCCATGTAGTCCACCTCCTAGAAAAGTAAAGGGTATTATACTTTATAAACCTTTTGTTTTTTCAGCCCTTTAGAGAGGCTTTAACGGGTTTTCAGGACACTTTCCCCGTAACTACTGGTTTTTTGAAGAGATACTTATTTTCTACCATTATATAGATAAGTATTTATTAAATAATTTTTACAATGTTCTTTCGGTTGACTTTAGGAGGGTACTGTATTTGGATTTGTTTAAGTGAAGGGCACTGGGCTAGATAGGAGATTTTTTATGATTAATTGGTTCCATTTTTTCATTTAGGAGTTTATTCACTTGCGAGTATCTTTTTTTTAGTATATTTTTATCTTGCCTCTAGATAGGTCATCGCAGAAGCTCTTGATATCTTCTAGTTGTTTGTTGAGCTCTTCTTCCACTGGTTCTTGGATTTCTTCTATTTTGGTGTTTTCTCCGGTTCTGACTTGAGCGGAAGCTATTAGTGGTTGGTCTATTGGTTTTCCTATTTGGCTTAAGAGCCATACGTATACTTCCTCAACTCCATTCACGTTGTTGTATGTGTCTTTAGCTATCTTATCTGTTAGTACATTATATATTTTTCCAACGTGCGAGTAGGAGTTTTTTCCCGCTGCTGCTTCGCTTACGTGTGGCCTGTTTAGAGGTATTATACCGTTTACTAGGTTTCCTCTTCCTACTTCTCCCGAGTCCCCTGATTCAGCTGATGTGCCTGTTACTGTGAGGTATATTCCTTTTTTTCCTCTTTCTCTTTCGTCAAGCGTGTTTAGATATATTTCCAGGTTTTCCTCAGTTACTTGGTCGTGTATTTTTTCTTTTATTGTGTTTAGTGCTTTTTCTTTTTTTCTGAAGTAGTCTGGAGTGCTTTTTATATGTTTATCCACGAATGCCATTGCTATGGTTATTTTTTTGGTGTTATTCGTTCTTACTCCCATTACTTTAACATCTTCTCCTGTGTATGGATGTTTTTTCTTATATTCTTTTGAGTTTAGTATCTCTTCTGTTTTCTTGACTGTTTTTTCAAGCGGTGTAAATGGTGCGTACCCTACTGCTGCTGAAGTATCGTTTGCTGGGGGTACTCTTCCTTTTCTGCTGAATATGTCGGATAGATTTTCTGCTGCTGGTTTTATCTCGGAGCTGTAGGTCACGTTTCCTGGTTTAAGGTTTTTTAGATTGTCTTTGAACCATTCTTTTGCAGTTTCTATGGCTATTCTGTCCACGTTTATTTCTTCTCCATGGTATTCATAAGTGGCTCTGTCTCCGAATATTAGTTTTGGTTTTTTGTTTATTTTTCCTCCGTTGAATTCGGGTGTGGTGCTTCCTGCAGCTATCATTCCTTTATCTACATTGTGATGTAAGATTTTATCGAATTTCTTCCTGTATTCTTTTGTTAGTCCCAGGGATATTTGCTCCATTATTGAATCGCAGATGGTGTCGGGGTGTCCTATTCCCTTTCTCTCCACTACTTCGGTTTTTCTCTCTTGTATTGGTCTGCTCTTTTTTTCTTCAACTTCGATGTTTCTCATGTTTGATCCTTCTCCTTTTTTTGTTCGTGTTTTTTCCTTGAATTTATTAGAAGGTTGGTTCTTTTGAAGGTTTTGTTGTTTTCGGGGCAACAGCATTTAGTTTATTAATTTTATTTGGGTTGAGTTTCTATCTTCTTAATTCTGTATTTGCCTCTGTTTGGTGTTTCCATTTGTTTTTCCGCTTCTTTTATAACTATTTTTCCGGTGAATAGGGGCGCGTTCAGTACTGTGGTTTCGTATTCTCCTCCTTCTCCTGTTATGTGTACTCCGTGTTCTTTTTGTTTTTGCTTTAGTTCTTTTAGAGCTTCCCGGTCTATTTTTCTACCTAGCCATGATTTATCCAGGCCACCCGCAGCTATCTGTGTTATGATCAGTTCAAATCCTTGTTCTATTTGTTTTTTCAGTATTTTCTCGGGATCTTTTCTCCATAGAGGGTGAAAGGTTTTCAGATCCAGATCTTGACCTATTTTATCGAGCCTTTCTTTCTGGTATTCCGATTCTATTGCTCCGGATATGAATCCTTCTATTTTTTCTTTTTGTTTGAGTTTTTTCAAGGTTTTTTTGAGTGGTTTTAGTTCTTTTTCTTTTTTTCCTTTTGTTTTTATTGATTTGTACGGTATGTTCATTAATTTTGACTGTGTTTCAGGGATGTTTAGTTCTGGGTAGTGGTACATCCAGGATTCTGGGTTCTCTGGCTTCATTATGATGGTTTTTTCTATATCCCATGCTCTGGATTTGGCGATGTGTATCGCGTTCACCGAGTCCTTTCCTCCTGATAGTAGTGCGGCTAACTTCATCTGATCACTTTTTTAGTTTTAGCTTTAAGCCCTATATTTTCTTGGTTGTCAGAAAATGAATCTTAATGGATGGATGATTGCTAGTAGTAGAATGATTATTGCTACACCTAGTGCCACGTTCATCAGGGTTCTTGTGTCCATTTTCCCTATCCTTTCTACTATTGATGGTGTTTCTTTTTCAACTTCTATGTGTGTTTCGAATGTGGTGGTGTTGGATACGTGTGCTGATTTTTGTGCTTCTATCTCGATTTCGTATGTTCCGGTTGTGTCCGGGTAGTAGCTTGATTGGTATGTTCCTGTTTCTGGATCCTGTTTCATTATTGTTCGTGATGTTTTTTCCTCGGGTGATGTGATTGTTGCTTCGACCAAGGCATTATTCGCGGTTAATTCGTTTTGATCAGTTACATTGGCTTTGAGGTTAATTGAATTTCCCTCTTTCACTTCGAGGTCCTGACCTGGTGTTGGTTTTGTTGGAGTTACTTGTAAATGGTTCTCTGTTACTCGGAAGTTGGTGGTGTGGATCGCTGTTTCTTCATCACGCGTTGCTTTGACTGTGAGGGTGTGTCTTCCTTTATCTAAAATACCTAGGTTAGCCTGCCATTCTCCCATTCTATCTGATTCATGCATCTCTCCCTCTCTATCACCTAAAATATAGGTGACATTAGCGTCTCTCACATATTCTTCTTGTTTTATAGTGGTTGCTATTACTCTTATTTCGCTTTTTGCAGCGTAGTTAGTAGGTGTTGGTGATATTATATTAGCTTTTAACTGTCTTTCTTCTGGTATATCTTCCGGTCTTCCCACGTTGAGTAGGATAGAGTGTTTTAGTTCTTGCCAGTATGCTTCTATTGTGTATTCTCCCGGTTCACTGAATTTGTGGCTGGTTACATAGAGCCGATCTCTTTGTTGTATGGTATCGTTGACTATTACTTCGTCGTATCTTTTTATGTTGTAGTTGACTTCTTGTCCTCCTATTGGCCTTCCGTCCTCTCCAACCAGGTTCACCATTATGTATCTGGTTTCGTTTATGTCGAGCCTGGCTCCGGGTTCTGGATGGATTACTCTGAGTTTTCTGATTCTCTCAACTTCGTCAGCTTCGGTTTCGTTCAATACATTGATTTCTCTTTGTTTTTGAATCTCCCAGTGGCTGTCTTGATCTTTGAACGTGATTGTGAGTGTTTTTTCTCCGGTTTCGGTTGGTGTTATTTCTCCTCTGTAGGTTCCCAGGTCTTTTCTCTGTAACTGTGTTTCTTCTCCGTTTATCTCCGCGGTGAATTCTCCTTCTATGAATCTATTTCTTTTTATTGCTCCTGCTTCTATTGTTATGGGTGAATCCACTGGTTTCTGTGCATCTTCTTCTGGAGAATATATCCTTATTTGAGGTTCCAATCCTTTTACCGTGACCTGCGCTATTTCAGTTCTATTGGCGGCTGGGTATTCGTCCGTTTCAGGGAATTTACCTGTGAATTCAATCTCGTGTTCTCCTTTCCCGGTGTAGATCTGCCCTGTGTACCTGCAGTAGGTTTTGTCTTCAGGCGCCTCTAGAGTGTACGTTCGATCTCGAAACTCAGCCTCTACTTCTACGTCTCTGCAGGCTGAGACACCATTTTCGTACCTTGCAGCATGTGCTTCCAGGTAGGTGTATCCTTCGCCAACATCTTTTGCTTCTGTTGAGAAGATTATTCCTTCTTCTGGTTTTTCTACTTCCACTGTTCTTTGAACACTGTTGGTTTCTCCTTCACTATCCGTTACTATGAGTTTCACTGGATTTTCTCCCAGTTCATAAAAGGTGTGGTTGGTTATCTCTGTATCTGCATCCGGTGATACGTGGTCTTCGAAGTACCATTCGTATTCCTGTATGGTTCTTTCTCCTTCGGCCGTAGAGGGAGTGGCGTTGAATTCAACGGTTAGCGGAGCATTTCCTTTTCGTGGCTCCATTGTGAAGAAAGCAGTGGGGGATGCTATTCCAGAATTTGAAAGTATTAATAGAGCTACTAAAGTTACGAGGAGAGATAGAGTTAACCTTTTTGTCTTGAGGTTCATAGTTTATTTATTAGTTCTGTTAAATATAAATTCTTTGGACTATTAGTTATTTTAATTTTCTCCGACTAAAAGTTTTTATAAATCATCTGTGTTAGAAGTAAATAAGATAGTTAAGCTTGGAAAGGATGAGATAAAAGATGTATCAAACCAAAAAATTGTCCTTGATCCTGGTTCTATTAGTACTGGTAATCGGAACGGGTTTATCAGTAACCGAGGTAGAGGACTGGAATGACTTGAATGATGTTAGAGAGGATCTTAGTAGTTCTTATGAATTAATTAATAATTTGGATAGTAATACACCTGGCTATGATACTTATGTAGATACTGATCAAGGATGGAGCCCAATAGGGAGCACTGATGACGGTTTTAGCGGGATATTCTACGGAGAAGGCCATGAAATAAGGGATTTATACATCAATAGATCGGATGAAAATGCTGTAGGATTATTCGCTTCTTTGGATCCAGGAGCTGAGATTCAGAGAATAGGAATCGTTGACGCAGAGATTATTGGAAATAATTCCGTGGGAACGCTTCTTGGGAGAAATCTTCACGGTGACAAAGTAAGGTTTTCTTATGCTACTGGTGAAATAACGGGAGAGGAAGAGGTCGGTGGATTAGTTGGTAGAGGTGATCCAGGAGCGGATCTAGAGAACTGCTACACGAGAGTCACTGTGCATGGAGATAAGTATGTGGGAGGACTCGTAGGATACCGTGCTATGGGTAGTAGAGTAACTAAGACTTATTCTACGGGAGAGGTAAATGGTAATGATCATGTAGGAGGATTAATAGGAGATAAGGAAGGAGGAACATCTATTTCTAATTCATTTTGGGATGTTGATACGTCAGGGATAGATCAGAGTGATGGAGGAACTGGTAAAAGCACTCTTGAGATGAATGATGTTTCCACTTTCACCGATCTGGATACTGAAGGTTTGGACGATCCCTGGGACTTTATTGGAGATCCTTACGATGATACTGGTGATGAGGATATATGGGGAATAGACGAGGATATCAATGATGGTTATCCTTTCTTTGTATGGCAGAATGATATTGATTACTTACCAGTAGCTAACTTCACTTACGAGCCCGAAGAACCGGAAACAGAAGAGGAAATTAACTTCATTGATCAATCAGTACCAGGTGATTCGGATATAGTTGAATGGAGCTGGATTTTTGATGATGGTACAACGAGTCCTGAACAAAACCCTGTTCACGTATACGAGGAAAAGGGTAACTACACTGTTGAATTAACCGTAGGGGATGAAGAGGGATTTTCAAGCACTTATACTCGAGAAATAGTTGTGGATACCGCTGATGAGGAAAACGATGAAGAAAATGATAATGATGAGGTGAAAGTAGTTGAGGGGACTCCTGTGGATGCGTTTACAATTAGCTTGGGATCCGTGATATTTCTAACAGCTATTTTGATCTATGGGTATAAACTAAGAAAAAATAAAAAAGGTTAAGAGTTATTGAAAAATACATTATCCATATATTTTTTCCCCTATTAATGGCTCTGGATCTTTTTTGGTGCTTATTACTGCGTATTTTTCCTCTCCTTTTTCCTTAAACTTGATTATATTCCCTATGAATCTGTTTGATTCGTCGTATACTTGTCTTCCTTTTCTCATGTCTTTGTCGGTTTTTAGAACTAGTTTTCCGTTTTCGGTTGACACAATTTTTCCTAGTTTTTTCATTTTTCCACCGTATTTGTTTTGTTCGTGGTGATGTTTATTTTTGATGTTTATTTTATATGTATTTCTATTGTATCTTCATCTTCCAGCACGTGGTCTTTTTTTACTCTCTGTCCATTGTATTTGTCCGTGCTGGATCCCCATACCTTTACATAGTCCAGTTTCTCCGAGAAGTCTCTGTGTATCTCTTCTCCAGCTTCTTGAACGGTTGCTCCTTTTTTCAGCACGAGTGGATTTTCTTTATCTGGTTCTTCTCCCGGTTTCTTCGTGTATATCTTGATCAGGTTGAAGTGATTGAATACTTCTGCTTTTTCAGGGATCTCATTTTTCCGTAGTTTCATTATCGGCTTGTTCTTCGCGTCTATCTTCTCGAGTTCTTTTTTTATGGTCCTTTTTTCTTTCTTGGAATTCTCACCGAGTTTTAGTATCAATCCATCCGTGTTTTTTATTATGGACATCACTTCTCCCTGCTTTTGTACTGCTTTCTCGGTGATGGGTGGTAGGTCAACTAGCTGTATTTTTGCTCCTTTGTGGTTCAGCATCCCTACTTCTGGTTCTTTTGTAGTGTAAGGATACTTTGCGATCTTCGGATCAGCGTTGGTCAGTTTCTTCAGTAGAGTGGATTTTCCCGTATTTGGGTATCCTGCTATGCATACTTGATAGCCTTGTTTCTCAACTGCTAGGCTGTGTCCTCCTTTGGCTATTTCTTTTCTTTTTTCTTTTTTTTCTCTGAGTTTTTTAGCTCTTTTTCTAAGGTTTTTCAATACGTTTTCCGCTCCTTTGTGCTTCGGGCACTTGGATATCATCTCTTGGGTGTACTTGATTTTCTCTTGAAGGTTTCTAGCACTTTCGTATTTTTCCTTGGCTTTCTGGTACTCGGGCGGAAAATTAACTGGCATGTTGATCCTCTTGTTAATTTTTCTAAATTTTGGACTTCATATTTTATTGTTGTTATTTTGTTGTTCCTGGTTTTTCTTATTGAATTGGTTTTTAGGCACTACATCCATCGAATTCCAAGTATTCTCAGAGATTATATATAAAATGTTCTAGAGTTTTGTGAAGAAAAGGAGAAAGGGAAAACAGCGAAAAGATAAAAAAGGGGTTTGTTTGAGATTTGAATTGGTCCTGAGTCCTCTATATTCACATGTTTTGAGTTATAAGGTCTACTAGTACCCATAGAGATCCTATTACTACTAATATCAGACCAATTGCTTGGAATAGGTACAGACCGTAGTTTCCAACTTCTGTCATTCCTGCTTCTGTCCACACTGTGTTCTCTAGAGCTGCGAACACTCCTCCTAGGATGAAGGATACTGCTCCTG
>SL_8KL_010_SEDDRAFT_10001917_pt1 | contig 17970 bp, 17 predicted proteins | sample SodLakKL_010_SED_4_FD_11160 | JGI IMG/M metagenome (IMG submission 11160)
TTGGGAAATAATCGAAGAGACGAAAGGGAAAAATAGTTTATTAACTTTTAAAAAATTAAAACGTAAATATGAAAAAAGTAACTAAAACCATAGATCATACCAACATAGATCCGGAAGCGACCGAAGCGGAAATCATCAAGACGTGTGACGAAGCTAAAAATTACGGTTTCAGAGGAGTTGATGTTAACCCGGAATGGGTTTCTCTGGTCGCCGAGGAGCTGAAAGAAACCAAACTCAAGGTAATAGTCCTGATAGATCCCCCGATGGGTCTAAGCAGCCATAAGGAGCGTATGGACGCTTGTAAAAGGGCGGTCGGGGACGGCGCTGATGAACTCGACGTGGTTATGAATATAATTGACTTGAAATATGAAAAATACGACTCCGTGCTCGAAGATCTATCCGAAATTTGCAGTTTGGCGGACACCAAAGTTATTATAGGATCCGGATTTCTAACCGATGAAGAGATAAAAAAGGCCTCCGAATTGGTTCAAGAGGCGGGAGCGATTTGTGTTAAGACGGCGACGAACAAGGACCCTCTGGAAAGAAGACAATTGGAGGAAAAGGCAAGACACGTAAAGATGATGGATCAGTCGGCTCCGGATCTTTTGGTCAAGGCATCGGCTAAAATAAGAACCCTTGAAGATTGCAGAATGATGATTGAAAACGGAGCGGACATAATAGGAGCCAGCTCCGGTGTTGAAATAGCGGAAGAAGAATTGGAAGAACAAAAAAATGAAGAAGCTTAAAACTACAATAGGATTAGAAATACATGCCCAGCTGAAAACGAGGGCGAAGATGTTTTGCTCTTGTAGTAATCTGTCCAAAAAAGCGAAATCGAACAGCAAGGTTTGTGCGGTTTGTCTGGGTTATCCCGGAGCTTTGCCGGCCATAAACGAAAAGGCGGTGAAAAAAGTCATAAGAGCGGGAAAAGCTTTGGATTGTGAAATTGCTGATTTTTCCCGTTTCGACAGAAAAAATTACTTTTATCCGGACCTTCCCAAGGGCTATCAGATATCTCAACACGAATTTCCTTTGTGCAAAAACGGAAAACTGAAAATTAACGGCAAAGAGATAGGGATAAACAGAATCCATTTGGAAGAAGATACCGGCAGCTTGATTCATGAAGGAGGTGTCTCTTTGATTGATTTCAACCGTTCCGGGGTTCCTCTTATGGAATTAGTGACCGAGCCGGACATATCTTCGGGCAGGGAAGCTAAAGAGTTTGCAGAAGAATTGCGGTTAATTTTAAGGTATCTGGATGTTTCCGACGCCGATATGGAAAAAGGGCAAATGAGAGTCGAGGTGAATATATCCCTGGCTGAAGACGGAGAGGATCTGGGCACCAAGGTAGAGATTAAAAATTTAAACTCTTTTAAGGTGGTTGAGCAAGCTGTTGACTACGAGATAAAGCGCCAGACGGAAGTTCTGGAGTCCGGCGGGGAGATCAGTCAGGAAACCAGGGGATGGAGAGAGGGGAGTCAAAAAACGGTCTCTCAAAGAGCCAAAGAAGAAGCTCACGATTACAGATATTTTCCCGAACCGGATTTGCCTCCGCTTGATTTAAGCAAGGCGCCTTTCAAAAAAGAAGAGATAACTTTGGGAAGCGAGTTGCCCCAAAACAGGAGAGAGAGATTCAAAAAAGAATATAAAATAGAAGAGGAGCTTTTCATAACCGACAAAAGTTTGGGGGATTATTTTGAAAAAGTGGTAAGCGAAGGGTTGGATTGGTTGAAAACCAAAGAAAAAGAGCTGGGAAAAGAGGAAAGGGAGGAACTTATTTCGCTTTGCTGTAATTATATTCTTTCCGACCTGCAAGGGCTTTTGGAGGGTAGTTCGGTTGAAAGCGACGACTTCAAGACTACTCCGGAAAATTTTGCCGAGCTCATCGTTTTACTTCATACCGAAGAGATATCCAGCAAAATTGCCAAAAGAGTCTTAAAAGAGATGTTTAAGACCGGGGGAGACCCGAGCCAAATAATAGAGGAACAAGATTTAAAGCAGGTCAAGGACGAGGGAAAGCTGGAGAAAATAATCGAAGAAGTGATGAGCGAAAATAAGCAGGCGGTTGAAGATTTTAAATCAGGAAAAGAGGAAGCTAAGCAATTTTTAATCGGTCAAGTTATGGCCAAAACCCGCGGGAAAGCGGATCCGGGAGCGGTCAACAAGATAATCTCAAATAAATTTAATTGACATCAATTAATTTTAATTTATAATAAAGCCACCGAGGAGGTGGTTTTTTGAACTTTAAAAAGTATAGACGGCTATCGGAAAAAGGGTGGATTGGATTCGATGAAATTGAAGACATTAAAAAATTATCGGAATTGGGTGAATTTTTTAACTTGACCGTCGACGGAGATGCTGAAAAGATAATTCTCTGTAATGTAAGCAAAAAAAGCAAAGCGTTAAAAGGGGGCAGGCTTGTGGTTGAATTCGACGAAGAAGTCGCTGAAAAGGAAGCGCTTGAAATCCTTTTTTATTTGGGAGAAATGGGCCATGCGGGGAGAGTCAAAATATCAAGAGTTTGATTTACTCGAAAAGGAGGTGTTTTAGAGATGAGAAGATGGATGGTTTTATCATTATTATTTATGATCATTATCATTGTGGCCGGTGGGTGTCGGGGAATTATTGAAATAGAGTACGAATACCGACCGCCCACAAGAAGAATTCTGAATCCGGATTTCACGATGACCGAAAGGAGTGGGCGATTGATTCTGGACGCTTCTCCGACAAAAATAGAAGGTTACAGAAACCCGGAATTTACTTGGAAAATTGGTGAGGATTATTTCACCAGAGGAGAAAAGGTTGAAATAAGCGCGCCACTCAGAGAAGTCAGGATTGAACTTACCGTATCAGCGGTGAGGGATGGTCCTCCCGGAGATGGAGAGACGGAATATGCCCGAACAACCAAAAGGTATGTTCCGACTACAATTCCGAAGGTTTATTTCGATTACGAAAGAACCGGCTACCGAAGATTCAAGTTTGAAGCCTTCGCTCCTCGCGAAGCGAAGCATTTTTATTGGAAATTCGGTAGTCAAGATTGGAAATATACGAATGCGATACAAGTGACTTATCGCTTCCAGAGAGCGGGTTTTAAAACCGTAAAGTTGGAGGCTTATGATTCCGGCTGGAATCAGTTGGGATCATACAGCAAGGTGATAGAAGTATATTAATTTTTAGCCGGTCCTTTAAAGGGCCGGTTTTCTTTTGTTTGACATTATTTATAATAATTGGTATAACTAAGTTAAGTTTTGTTCTTTAACAGAGAGGAGGCTAAAATAATGAAGAGGAAATTAGCTACGCTCTTAATCTTGGTGTTGGTCTTCTCTGTTTTTACAGGGTGTACGAAGACCAGATATAAGAGTGACGGTGTGAATCTCACGTTGGAAATTGAAGGAGAAGGTAATGTAGATGGACTCAGGGAAGGAAAAAACTTTGTCCAGAGAGGAGCGGTTGTTGATTTAAAAGCCGTTCCTGATGATGGATGGGAATTTGAGAAATGGATCGGTTCAGTAGTGGAAAACAAGAATCGAGCAGAAACACGAGCGACACTCACAAAAGATTCAAGCATTAAGGTGGTTTTCAAAGAAAAAGATCCCGAACCGGATCCCGAACCGGATCCGTCAATCAGCTCGATTTCCATTACGGAAGTCGGCGAGATGGAATACCGGTTTAGAGTTTCCGACTACGAAGGAGATATCGATTCCTTCAGCTGGGAGATTCTCGATTCCAAAGCTAACTTGATAACCAAGGGATCGGGAAAAAGCTTCACCCATCACTTTTCCGAAAGTTACAGAGGAGAAGTGATTACGGCGATAGCCTTCGGACACTTTAATGGGGACAGAACGTCCCATTCGAAGGCTTACAAGCTTCCGTAGAAAGAAGGAGGAAAAACACAAATAGCCGACCACTGAAAAATTAGGTCGGCTTTTTTTATTCAAAATAAAGACAAAACGGAAGGAATGCTTTAACCGGCCCGCATTCAATCCAGATAGGAAGTGATCTTTTCTCGGGCCTTTTTAAAGTTTTCAACCCAAATTATTCTTTCGTCTTTTCTGAACCAATTCTTTTGCTTTTTTGAGAATTGCTTCGTATGGGTTTTTATTTCTTCTATCACTTGGCTCTTCTTTTTTTTACCTTTGAAAAATTCCTCCCACTCCTTGTATCCTATCGTTTCCCGGGGTACTTTTTCGTATTTTTTTAAAAGGGTTTCAGCTTCTTTTTCCAAGCCCTCGTCTATCATTTTATCCACTCTTTTTTCTATTTTTTCTTTCAACTTTTCTTCTTCTTTCTTGACTCCCAAAATCAGAATCGGATAGGGAAGGGGGTCTTTTTTCAGTTCCGGAACAGGCTTTCCGGTTTTTTTTATTATCTCCAAAGCTCTTATGAGTCTTCTTTTGTTTTGCTCGTCTATGTTTTTGGCTCTGCGGGGATCTTTTTCCTTCAATTCGTTAAAGAGTTTTTCAGCGGATTCTCTTTGCTTTCTTTTTCTATACTCCCAATCGGGAGCTACTTGCGGCAAAACAAGTCCGTCGACTACCGCTTTGATGTAGAAATAGCTTCCCCCACAAAGGATGGGAATGTTTTCCCTTTCTTGGATTTCCTTTATTTTTTTACGGGCTCTTTTTTTATATTCGGCAACCGTAAAGTCTTCATCAGGGGTTTTTATATCTATCAGGTGATGGGGAACCCCCTTCATTCGCTCTTTTTTGATTTTGTCGGTTCCTATGTTCATTTTTTTATAAACATGACGGGAGTCGGCGGAAATTATTTCTACGTTTCCAAGCCAAAGGGCGACTCTTATCGAAAGGTTGGTTTTTCCCGCTCCGGTTGAGCCGGTGATTACTATTAATTTTTTATCCATTTTTGATAAACTTACCTTTCAGACCGAATGAACTTGCTTTTATAACTTCCGCTCTGTAAAACTTTCCCTCTTTCAAATCACCTTCAACTTTGATGGTTTTATAGCCCTCCGTTTTCCCGGTAGTCGTCCCTTTTTCAGACTTATAAGCTAAAAAACTGATCCTTTTTCCTATTTTTCCCCGGTTGTTTTTCAGGGCCGTTTTTTTGAGCACCTCGGTCAACTCTTTCGCTCTTTTCTTTTTTTCTTTGTCGGTAACGCTATCTTTCAGTTGAGCCGCTTTCGTGTGTGGGCGCGGAGAGTAGCGGGCGATATAGGCCATATCGAATTTTATTTCTTCAAGCATCTTTTTAGTATTCAAAAATGCCTTTTTCGTTTCACCGGGAAAACCGACGATTATATCCGTAGACAAGGTGATGCCGGGAATTTCCTTTTTTATTTTTTTAATTGTTTTTTTGTATTTTTCGGTGTCGTAGGGACGATTCATTCTTTTTAAAATCTCGTCGTCGCCGGATTGGAGGGGTAGGTTCAAATAGTTAGTGACCTTTTCACAGCTTTTCATCTTTTCAATTAATTTGTCACTGAAATCTTTCGGATGGGAGCTGGTGAACCTAATCCAGAAATCACCCCGTATATTATTTACGCTTTCCAAAAGATCGGGAAAAGCGGATTTCCCGTTTTTGTTGTAGGAGTTCACGTTCTGACCCAGAAGCCAAATTTCTTTAAAACCCCTCTTAATCAACCCGGACACTTCTTCGATTATCTCCTTTTCCGGCCGGGATCTCTCTCTTCCCCTTACGTAAGGCACCGCACAATAACTGCAAAAATTGTCACAGCCGGTCATTATGGGAATGTAAGCGGTGGGTTTTTCCCGTTCGGCTTTAACTTGGAAATAGTCGCTTTCATCCGTTATTTTTTCAAGCTCAGCTACTTTTTTATGCCAGCGGGTTAAATTCTCAATATCCAAAATATAATCAAAACTCTTTTTTAGTTCGTTTCGGTCTTTTTCAAGTACACAGCCGGTAAGAATCAGTGTTTTTTCTTTTGAAAGCTGGTTTATTTTTCCCCTTATCCTATCAACTACGCGCCCCCTCACAGAGCAAGCGTTCATTATTAAAAAATCACACTTCTTTTCGGAAGCTTTTTTAAAACCGGATCTTTGAAGTAGGTGAGCGATCCTCCGGCTGTCATTTTCATTCATTTGACAACCGTAGGTGATAATATGATAAGTCATTCAATTAACTGCTTTTAATATATGTCTTCCCTTTTTTCTTTTAGAAAGCTCCTCCAGCCCTCTAAAAATCTGATAAAGGACATGAAAGGAAGATCTATCAAGGCGCTGAAAAATATTGAAATTATATTGTACCTTTTCCACTTGTTGGAAAGCCACTTTCCCAATCTTATTACCGGCAAGGCGAATATATCGAGGAGCACGTTAAATAAATTTTCCTTTTGCTCTATCATGTGTAGTTCTTTGGCTCTGTCTCTTATTTTGGTGCCGGCAAAAGATATCAGAGAAAGAAAGATTATGAATATCAGATAAGAGAGAGGGGGAAAGCTGGCCAAGCTCAATCCGTAGATTATTATCGCTATGCTGGCGGAAAGGCTTAAAAGCCAAATAATATTCATTATGAGATCTGAAAACAGACTTCTTTTTATGGGTTTTTTAATCTTCAAGATTTCTTTTTTCTTTTTTTCATAAACTATTTTCATGGTTTCCATAATGACCTTGTGAAGATTTTCTTTCGGCGGGGGAGTGATTGTTATGACGAAAGCGGCCATCAGGAGAGTGGGTATAAACACAGTCACCAAAACGGCTTGAATAGGATAGTCATAGTCCATAAAACTGGCCAAAGGTATCTCCAGAGCATAAAGGGCGGCTACATTGGTAATGAATATCGAGATGGTGGCGTAGGCGGCCGAACGGGAAAGGCGTGATTTCATGGTTTCTACCCGTTTTTTATAGGCTGATCTGATTTTATTTTCCAATGTCTCCGGCTTTGAGATTATTTCTCCCGGATTTTTCGGATTTTCTTGAATTACGTCTCCCAGAAGAAGATAAGGAGTGCTTTGTTTTTTACACAAGTGATAAAATTTGGTCTCCAATTTGTGGTCAAAGTAGTAGTCTATTTTTTCCCTCATTTTAAATATATTTTTGGTAACGGTCTTTAATTCTTTTTTCGGTAAGTCATTCCAATTGGAGTAATTATATTTAAGCAGATGATAGGTGATAATCGGCTCATCGAGATTGAAAAGCGCTCTTTGAACGGCGATGTAAAGTAAGGTATTTTTAGTTTTTTCATCAACATCTTCAAAATACCCCTTCTCAATTTCAACCCTCCCTTTCATTTGATTGAACATGTATTCAAGTAAGAACTTTTCCTTTTTTGAGGGGCTTAAAATTTCTTCTACCTCACAGGCGGCTATCGAGGTGAGCCATTGGTAGATATCCACCTTGTAATCATTCTTGTCTTTTTTGGGAAGATTGTTGAGAACATAGACGTACTTATCCAGTGATTTCTGGACGTTTTCTATCTTTGATTCCGGTATGGCGTCGTTCGGTAAGTGACCGGCTCTTATCAATTCCATAACCAAAGGCTCGGCGTTTACACTCACCTTTTCTTCTTTTAAAATATTGACCTTGGGAAGTGTTTTTCTCCGTAAGGTTCTCTCTATTGCCCCTCTTCTTAAGAGATGCTCTCCTTTCCAATCGATTATTCCTCTTATCCGGTCATAAAAAGAAGCCACTCTTTTTGCGATTTCGTCAACGTGAATTGTCGATTCATCACTTTCAGCTTTCTTTTTTTCATGATAAGCTGACCTGTTTTTCTCGATTAATTTTTGAGTTGAATCGGATAGTTTCGGCATTTTATTTTTTTGATTTCTTTTCTATATCCTCAATTAATTCTTCTACCGTTTTTTCTCCCTTCTTTTCACCTCTGAATCTTATATTTACGGTTTTTGAATCTTTCTCCCTGTCGCCGACAACCAATAGGTAAGGGATGCTTTGAATTTCTCCGTTCCTTATCGTTTTGGAAAGAGTTTCGTTTATTCCTTCGACACTCACCCTCACCCCTTTCTCTCTGAGTTTTTTTCTTACCGATTGGGCGTATTCCGTTTGCTTTTCCGAGATTGGAATTATCCAGGCTTGAACGGGAGAGAGCCAAACCGGAAAGACTCCTTCGGTGTGTTCAATGTAGACACCCAGAAACCTCTCGATCGATCCCAGAAGGGCCCTATGAACCATGAAGGGAGTCTCTTCTTCTCCTTTTTCATTTACATAGGTCATCTCAAAGCGGGAGGTGACGTTGAAGTCGACTTGAATGGTTGAAAGCTGCCACTTTCTACCCATCGCGTCGACTGCGTCTATGTCTATTTTCGGAGCATAAAAAGCGGCCTCTCCTTCATCTATTACGTAGTCGGTTTGACCGAAGGATTTCAAAGCTTTCTCCAGAGCTTTTTCCGCTTTTTCCCATTGTTCGTCCGTGCCGAAATAATCCTCTTTTTTCTTCTTGTCTCTTGTTGAAAGTTTGAATATTAAATCTTCCATTCCCAGTGTATCATAGATGTACTTGGTAATCTTCAAGGCACTGACAACCTCATCTTGAAGTTGATCCGGCCTGCATATTATATGAGCATCGTCTTGAGTGAAAGCTCGGGGCCTGGTCAGCCCGTGAAGCTCTCCCGATTTTTCGTATCTGTAAACGGTTCCCATTTCCGCCCATCTTTTGGGGAGCTCTCTGTAGCTCCTGGTTTTCGAGTTGTACATCTTAACGTGAAACGGGCAATTCATCGGTTTCAGTCTGTATTTTTTTTCGTCAACTTCCAAGGCCCCGTACATATCTTCGGCGTAATGCTTCAAGTGGCCTGATTTTTCCCACAAAGCTTCGTTGGCTATATGCGGAGTGGATACTATTTCGTAGTCGTGGGCCAAATAGGTATCCATGGCGAAGTCCATCAACAATTTTCTGAGTATTGCTCCTTTGGGCAAGTAGAGCGGCAATCCTTGTCCGACTTCCTCATCGAACATGAAGAGCTCTTGCTTTTTACCTATCTTTCTGTGATCTCTCTTTTTTGCCTCTTCTCTTTTTTCCAGATACTTTTCCAACTCTTTTTCGGTTTCGAAGGCCAGTCCGTAGATTCTCTGGAGCATATCTCTGTCTTCCGATCCCTTGAAATAGGCCCCGGAAGTTCTATCCAGTTTGAAGGCCTTTGGATTTAGATCTCCGGTTGATTTTACGTGCGGCCCCTCACAAAGGTCTGTAAAATCGCCCGTTTCGTATATCGAGATTTTCCCTTTCAAATCCTTTATCAACTCTAATTTGTACGGCTGATCTTTAAAAATTTCCCGGGCCTTTTTTTTACTTACCTTTTTCTTTTTGAATTCCAAGTCTTCTTTAATAATCTTTTTCATTTCTTTTTCGATCTTTTGGAAGTCTTTTTCACTTACGTCTATATCCTTGAAGTCATAGTAAAAGCCGTCTTCTATTGCCGGACCAATTGCGTATTCGGCTTTCGGGTTGAGCTCGAGTATCGCTTTGGCCAGGACATGGGCCAGGGAGTGTCTTTGTTTTTCCAGTGACTTTTTCATAATATGTACTTATTTTATCACATTAGTAATTAAAAAGAAAAAACCTCTTTTGAGAGGTTTCCAAACACTGCTACGAGAAACCTCTCTCATAAAGAGGTGGTCGTTGTCGTAGTAGTTGTAGTTATTAAGCTTTTCATTATGCTTATTCTACTAAAAAAAACTAAAAAGTCAAATTCAATTCACTCTTTTCACTTTTTCAGCGACTATTTTCGGATTTTGATCCCGGTGGCTCACTTTTCCATTTACAAATACGATATTTCCCTCTTCTAAGAGGCTTCTATATTTTCGAAAGGCGTCGGGAAAGATTATTATCTCCATATTGTCCGTTTTGTCTTTGAGAGTGGCGAACATCATCCGGTTACCGTTTTTGGTGGTAACCGTTTTCGTTTGGCTTATCATCCCGCCGACTCGTACCTTTTTCCCGGACATCTGTCGACTTATCTCTTTTATATCGGTTGCGTTTTTGAGCTTTTCTTCGTGCCTGTCAAGGGGGTGGCCGGTGATGTAGAGCCCTAAAAGCTCCTTTTCCCACTTTAATTTTTCTTCGTCCGTTGCCTCCGGTTTTTCTTCTAATTTTATTTCCGCGTTATAGGTTTCGTCGCTTTCGAAGAGTCCCGATTGCCCGTTTTTTTCCTTTTTTCTGATCTCTTTGCTGTAAGCTAATATTTTTTCCATATTCTTCAGGATTCGATTTCTCTCCATCATATTTTCAAAAGCTCCCGCTTTTGCCAAAGCTTCCAAAGATTTCTTATTTAAATGTCGAGAATGGACTCGGGATAAAAAGTCATCCAAAGACTTGTATTTTCCGTTTTCCTTTCTATTTTCGACGATTTCTTCCACCAGCTTGGTCCCCACGTTTTTTATAGCCGCCAATCCGAACCGGATCTGGTTTTTGTCGGGAACTACACTGAAGTAGGTAAAACTTTCATTTACGTCCGGCGGCAATACTTCAATGTCCATTCGTTTGCATTCTCCCATCAAAAAGCCCAGGCGGTCGATATTTTTCTGTTCGGTGGTAAGCAGGGAAGACATGAATTCTTCCGGATAGTGGGCTTTGAGGTAGGCGGTTTGATAAGCTATTTGAGCGTAAGCGGCGGCGTGACTTTTGTTGAAAGAATATTGAGCGAAAGGAGTTATCCAACTCCAGAGCTTTTCTCCCAATTCTTCGGAATAGCCGTTTTCCTGCAGACCGGTCAGGAATTTTTCCTTTTGGCTTTGGAGGAGCTTCTTAATCTTTTTACCGATCGCTTTTCTAAGTATATCCGCTTCGGCCATGCTGTACCCGGCCATTTCTTGGGCTATCCTCATGACCTGTTCTTGATAGACGCATACTCCGTAAGTGGGTTCCAAAATAGGCTTCAAGTCGGGATGGAGGTATTCAACCTCTTCTTTTCCGTGTTTTCTTTTGATGTAAGTGGGAATATGCTCCATCGGTCCCGGCCTGTAAAGGGCTATTATGGCGATTATGTCTTCCATATTGGTTGGCTTCAGTCGTTTTAAGTATTGTTGAAATCCGGAAGACTCCAGCTGAAAAACTCCGGTGGTGTTTCCGGCTTGAAAAAGATTAAATGTCTTCTCGTCATCCAGGGGCAGATTGTCGATATCTATATTCTTGTCGTGAATTACGTATATCTTTTTTAAAGTGTCTTCTATAATCGTTAAATTTTTAAGCCCCAAAATGTCCATTTTCAAAAGCCCCAAGTCTTCAATGGCGTGCATTTCGTATTGAGTGACTATGGCGTCGTCATCTTGACTGGGGTGTTGAAGAGGAACCCTGTTGGGGAGTGGCTCGTTACCGATTACCAGACCGCAGGCGTGGGTCGAGGCGTGGCGGACGACTCCCTCCAGTTTTTTAGCGGCGTCTATCAGCTTTTCCGCTTTGGGGTCGGTGTTATAGAGTTTTCTGAAATCTATATTGTTTTCCAGGGCCTCTTCCAAATCTTGACCCATCGGTATCATTTTGGCGACCCGGTCGCAGTAGCCGTATTCGTAGCCCATCGCTCTGCCGGTGTCTCTGATTGCCGCTCTGGCGGCCATTGTACCGAAAGTTATTATTTGGGCCACTTTGTCCTTACCGTATTTCTGAGCGATGTAATCGATAACTTCTCCTCTTCTTCTGTCGGTAAAATCAAGATCGATATCGGGCATGGAAACTTTCGCTCTTCCGGGGTTGAGGAATCTTTCGAAAATCAGATCGTATTTAAGCGGATCGACGTTGGTAATTCTCAGTAAATAGGAAACGAGTGATCCTCCGGCCGAACCCCGACCGGGGCCGACCACTATGTGGTTTTCTTTGGCCCAATTTACGAAATCCTGAACGATTAAGAAGTAAGAGGCGAACCCGGTGTCGTTTATTATTGCCAGTTCGTATTCCAATCTTTTTTTCGCCCCCTTGATTTTTTCCGAATCTTTGTATCTTTCCGATAGACCTTTTTTACATAAATCTCTCAGATGATCTTCGGCGGTTTTTCCGTTGGGAAGGGAGACCTCGGGAAGTCTGGTCTGAGAAAGGTCGAATTCAAAACTGCAAAGCTCTTTTATCTTTTGGGTGTTTTCGATGGCTTGAGGTACGTCTTCGAAAAGTTCGATCATCTCCTCGGGTGGTCGCATTGAGAAGTTGTCTTCAGTGAGGGAAAGCCGGTTGGGGTCGTTTATGTCCGAGCCGGTACTTACCGACATCAAGATATCTTGAAATTCGGCATCTTCCGGTTTCAAGTAATGAACGTCACAGGTAGCGACCAGGGGAATATTTAATTCCTTTGACCATTTTTTGAGCTGCTTATTGACTTTTTGCTGTCCTTCTATATTCGGATGGTGCTGAAGTTCGAAATAAAAAGATTCTTCGCCGAACATTTTTTTGTATTTCAAAGCCAGCTTTTTCGCTCTTTCGAGCTTATTGGATATTATGTATTGCGGAATTTTACCCTTTATGCAGGAAGTGAGAGCGATCAACCCTTCGGAGTGCTCTTTTAGCAACTTTTCATCTATTCTCGGTTTGTAATAAAAACCTTCCAAGTGAGCCTTGGTTATCATTTGAACCAAGTTGCGATACCCGACCTCGTTTTTAGCCAGAAGAACCAGGTGGTAGTTTTTATTGTCCACGTTCGGTCGTTTGTCCTCCATATTTTCGTAGGCGACGTAGACCTCGGCTCCTATTATCGGTTTCACGTCTCTCTTTTTCGCTTTTTTATAAAATTCCACGGCACCGTAAAGGGCACCGTGGTCGGTAATGGCTACCGAATCCATGTCGTGTCTTTTTACGTAATCTAAGAGTTCGTCTATTTTCGGGAGCCCGTCCAAAATGCTATAGTGAGTGTGGACGTGTAGGTGGGTAAAGTTCATCAGTTTGAGTTTTATAAAGCTTTTTCACTTTTAATAATATACAATATTCGATTAAAAATAAAGAGAATGAAATTCGGAAAGGGAAAAATAATAGGAGTCGACGAAGCCGGAAGGGGACCATTGGCGGGACCCGTTTTCGCCGCCGCCGCTTTTATCAAAGAGGAAACGGACTTCTTAAAAGAAGTGAAAGACAGCAAACTGATTGCCGAAAAGAAAAGGGAAAAGCTTTGTGATAAAATTATAAATTCGAAAGAAATATTTTTTTCCGTAGCTCAATCCGACCCGAAGCTGATTGATGAGATAAACGTTTTAGAGGCCACCAAGAGAGCCATGGAAGAGGCGATAGGTAATCTCGAGGTCGACAACCGTTTGGTTGTAATCGACGGTAATTTCGGCTTGGAAATAAAAGAAAAGCAGAAATCGATAATCAAAGCGGACAAAACCGTTTTGGAATGTTCCCTTGCTTCGATAATCGCCAAGGTTAGTAGGGACAGATTTATGAGAAAAATGGATAAAGAGTTTCCCGGATACGGATTTGCCCGACATAAAGGATATCCGACCAAGGGGCACAGAGAGGCGATTAAAAAGCTGGGCTCGTGCCCCATACATAGAAAATCCTTTAAGCTTATTTAGCCCCATTTCTACGCCCCAGGGGCGTAGAAATAGGGATGAATTTTACAAAAAATGCAGTATGTAATAGAGAGGTTAGATCTCTCTTTAACTTGGGAGAGGTCAGACCTCTCTCAAAATGAATTTAAATGAAGTATAACTCTTGCTCTATAGAGGTTTTTCTGTTACAATAAAACACGTTAAAAACAAAAACTATGGCTGTACCGAAAAAAAGATCAACAAAATCAAAGAGAAACAAGCGGAGGATGCATCATTATTTGAAAAATCCTCCTCTGACCGATTGCCAGACTTGTGGTGAGAAGGTTAGAAGGCATCACTTGTGCAAAAACTGCGGTTACTACAAGGGGCGGCAAGTGATAGACGTAATGGAAGAGCTTACCGAAAAGGAAGAAAAGAAAAAGAAAGAAGAGATCGAAAAGGGTAGATCGGACGGACCTTTAAATATGGAGAATTTGTCAAAATAATAAAGATATGTCTTCAAGACATTCGGCGAGGAAGGTTGTACTTCAAACACTTTACGAGTGGGATTTTTCCGGTAGGGAGGGTTATTGGCAAAAAATTCTAACAAAAAATTTTGAAGAGTTCGCTCCGGATTTGGATGAATATGAATTCGCCGAAGACTTGATCCGGGGTGTAATAGACAACTTAAAAGAAGTGAATAGCATTATAATTTCGGCCGCTCCGCAATGGCCCCTGGAGAAAACGACTCTGGTTGATAGAAACGTTTTGCGAATAGGTCTTTACGAACTTATCTATGGTGACGAAGAGGAGGTTCCTCCCAAAGTGGCCATAAATGAAGCTATCGAACTGGCCAAAGAGTTCGGGGGAGAAAGTTCCGGAAAGTTTGTAAACGGGGTGTTGGGAACAGTATACAAAGAGATGAAAAAGGAAGAAGAAAATAAATAAAATGAATAAAAGATTTGAAAAATTAGAAGAGAAGTTGGATTTGAATTTTAAAAACAAAAACTTGCTCGTTCAAGCCTTTTGTCATAGATCCTATATCAATGAAAATCCGGATTTCAACTTAGGACACAATGAAAGATTGGAATTCTTGGGTGATGCGGTTATGGAGCTGGTGGTTACCGAGTATTTATTTCAAAATTATCCGGAAAAGGCGGAAGGGGATCTTACCGACTGGAGAGCGGCGCTGGTTAACACCAAAATGCTTTCCGATGTAGCGAAGAGCATGGGGCTTTCCAAGCACCTGCTTCTTTCAAACGGTGAAAAGAAAGAAAGAGGAAAGGCAAAGCAATATATGCTCGCCGATACTTTTGAGGCCTTGATCGGGGCGATTTATGTTGACAGTGGATACGAAAAGGCGGAGGAATTTATAAAGAATAATCTCCTCGTTAAGCTCCCCGAAATAATATCCTTGGAGCTTTTCAAGGATCCCAAGTCAGAGCTTCAGGAGATCGCCCAAGAGGCGGAAGGAATTACTCCGACCTATAAAGTTATTGAGGAATCCGGGCCCGACCATGATAAAAATTTTCGAATGGGAGTTTTTCTGGAAGACAGAAAACTCGCCGAAGGAGAGGGGAGTTCAAAAAAGGAAGCTGAAGAAGAAGCCGCTCAGAAGGCGTTAGAAAAAAAGTTTAATTAATTCGGTACGTTAACAGTTATTAGATTAATAGTTAATTGGATAACGTACCGAAGATAAATAATTATGTTAAGAATAAGACTTTCAAGAGTAGGACGAAAAAATCAAACCTTTTTCAAGATTGTAGTTATGCCTAAAAGTGGACCTCCCAAGGGAGGCGATTTCAGAGATGAAATAGGAACTCACGATCCGGTAAATAAGGAAACGGTTATTGACAGTGAGAAAGCTCGTGGATGGTTGGCCAAAGGAGCTCAACCTTCGGACACGGTGTATAATCTTTTTGTTAAACACGGTGTAATAGCCGGAAGAAAAAGAGAGGTTCACGACAAAGATCCCGTTGAGCCGAAAGAAGAAAAACCCAAAAAGGATAAAAAGGAAGATACTGAGAAGGTAAAAGAAGAAGAGAAGAAGGAAGATACTGAGGAGGTAAAAGAAGAAGAGAAGAAGGAAGATACTGAGGAGGTAAAAGAAGAAGAGAAGAAGGAAGATACTGAGGAGGTAAAAGAAGAAGACCCCGAAGGAGAGCAAGCTCCCGTCGGGGCAGGTGAAGAGAAGAAGGGCTTAGAGGACCTTGATCTTACAACCCGCATAATTAACGCTTTGGAAGATGAAGGAATAGATACGGTGGAAAAGCTAAAAAGTAAATCGGAGAAAGATCTTTCCGAAATCAAGGGATTGGGCAAAAAATCAATCGAAAAGATTCAGAAAGAGATTAAATAAAAGATAAAACACAAAAACCTCTTTTACCGGAGGTTTTTGAATTGCCTTGACATCATCGTGAAAGCATATAAAATTATAGTAGTAGCTTTTTATTGACTCTTCTTTCCGAAGAGTCCCGAAAAAGGTCGAGCTACGATTGAATGAATTTAAATGATTTATAACTATGGCTAAGGATTTTGAACCAGCGAGCGATAAAGATTTTCTCGAATTCATCGTCAAGAACATAGTGGATTATCCCGACGAAGTAGAGATAGAAAGAAAAGTCGACGAAATGGGAGTTCTTCTTTCCCTACATGTACACTCCGACGACATGGGGCAAGTAATCGGGAAACAAGGTTCTACCGCCAGAGCTATCAGAAGCTTGGTGAGAATCATCGGTCTCAAGAACAAAGCGAGAGTGAACTTGAAGATCGTTGAACCTGATGAAAGATCGGGCGGAAGCAAGAAAAAGAAGGAAGAGAAGAAGGAAAAGAAGAACGACAAGGAAGGTCTCGAAGACATCAAAATTTAGTTTGAAGTCATTTTGCAGACTTTTGAAAGCGATGCCGTTTTGGCATCGCTTTTTGTATTAAAGCTTCACTTTTCATCCAAAAACCGTTAGAATAAGATAATTGCGCATGAATTTATTATCAATTTTTAGTATGGATTATATTAATTATTGCTTGTTATGAAATTTGACATAATAACAATTTTCCCGGAAATATTCGACTCCTATTTTTCCGAAAGTTTGATCAAGAAAGCCGAGGACAAGGGTCTTATTGAAATAAACATTCATGATTTGAGAGATTACTCAATTGAAAAATGGGGGGACGTAGACGGGAAACCTTACGGCGGAGGCAGGGGGATGGTAATGAAGGTTGGTCCCATATACAGGGCGGTGAAGGAAATAAAAAATGAAAAAAAATGTAAAACCGTTCTTTTTACTCCCCGGGGTGAAAAATACAATCAGAAAAAAGCTACTGAGTATTCCGATCTGGATCAAATAATTATGATCTGCGGCCGTTACGAAGGTGTCGATGAGAGAGTTAAGACCCAGATTGCCGATCAGTCTATTTCAATAGGTGACTATGTCCTTATCGGTGGAGAGATTCCGGCCATGGTCGTCGTTGAATCGGTCTCCCGACTTGTGCCCGGAGTAGTGGGGATTGACAATGAAGGTTTTTTGGAGGAAAGGGTTATTGGAGACGGAATGATCGAATACCCTCAATACGGCAGGCCGGAAATATTTAAAACGGACGAAGGGGAAAAATGGGAAACTCCCGAAGTTTTGCTTTCCGGTCATCATAAAAAAATTAAGGAGTGGAGAAAAGAGCACGGGGAAATAATAAATTAGCTTTCGATATGGAGAATTTCTATAGCAAAAAACAAGAAGAAGTTTTTAAAGATTTAAATACTCAAGAAAAAGGACTTACTGACAAAGAAGCCGAAACAAGGCTGGAAAAGTACGGAGAAAACGAAATAAAGGACGAGGGCAGCGTGCACCCTCTTTTAATTTTTTTCAGTCAATTCAACAATACCTTAATTTACATACTGATAGCCGCGGCTTTGATATCCGGATTTTTTGATAAGTGGATTGACGTTTATGTCATTTTGGCGGTCATCCTGCTTAACGCGGTTATGGGCTTCGTTCAAGAATATAAAGCGGAAAAGGCAATAGAGTCTTTAAAAGACATGATCGTGCCCACTGCTCGAGTTTATCGCCGGGGAGAACTTAGAGAAGTATCCGCAAAAACCCTGGTGCCCGGGGATATCGTAACTCTGAAAGAAGGGGATAGAATTCCGGCCGATATCAGGTTTTTTAAAACCAAGGATTTGAGAACCATGGAGGCTTCACTTACCGGTGAATCCACTCCGGTCAGCAAAAAAACGGTCGTAATGACCGAAGGAACGGGGCTCGCCGACAGGAAAAATATGGGCTATATGGGGACTTTCGTCGCCGGAGGCAAGGGAAAGGGAGTGGTGGTGGCTACCGGAGACGAGACGGCCTTCGGAAAAATTGCCGAGGATATATCCGGAATTGAAAAACAGGCTGATCATTTTCAGGAAAAGACGGCCGTCTTGGCCAAACAGATGGGAATTTTTGCGGTTTTCGGTTCTTTGATCATATTTTCTTTGGCTCTTTTCAGAAATCGAATCGGCCTCGAGGCTATTTTTAGCCTTTCTGCTGAATTCCAAGAAGTGTTTCTTTTCGCTATTGCCGCTTTGGTTTCCGGTATTCCGGAAGGGTTGCCG
>SL_8KL_010_SEDDRAFT_10001918_pt1 | contig 17962 bp, 8 predicted proteins | sample SodLakKL_010_SED_4_FD_11160 | JGI IMG/M metagenome (IMG submission 11160)
ACTAATGAAATATAACTCTGTCCATCTTTATAAACTGCATCTCTTTTATCATACGTTGTTTCAGAATCATACTCTCCTTGCCATATAATACCTCTTAGTTCAGTAGTAGAGTATTCTTCATCAATCTCTCTTTTAATTCCTAATGTAGTATCGTCCCACTCAAATTCTAATCCAAGAGGAGTATAGTCATAATTTTCTTCTTCACCTCTTTTAACTCCTAAATAAGTACCGTCCCAATTAAAATCTAAACCTAAATCTTTATAATCATAATCTTCTTCAGTTTCTTTTTTAACTCCTAACTGCGTATCATCCCAATTAAAGTCTAACCCTAATGCTATATAGTTATACTCTTCTTCATCACTTCTCTTAATGCCTAATTCAGTTTTATCTTCAACTTTCCAGTTAAACTCTAGTCCATATCCTCTTCTAACTGCAAACCCCCAATAATCAGTATCTTGTTCAAATTGCGGCGTTTCGCCTTTATGAGGCTGTAAACTGATGTACATAGAACCTTCATAATGTACAAGATCACCAGGTTCATAGTCAATTTCACTATTCCATTCTCCTTTCCATTCAATTGTTCTTGTCATCAAATCCCAATTTTCTTCATTTTCTGTTGGGGATGTATTGTTATCATCAACTAATGAAATATAAACTCTGCCATCTTTATAAACTGCGTCTCTTTTATTATAAGTTGTTTCACTATCATATTGACCTTGCCACAAAATACCTCTTAATTCAACTTCTTGAGCTTCTTCCCAACTTTCTTCATTTTTCTTTATTTTTATAGTAGTATCATCAAAATCAAAATCTAAACCTAAACCTCTAATATCAAAATTTTCATCTTCACCTCTTTTAATACCTAAGTATGTATTATCGCTCCATTCAAATTGCAACCCTAATCCTGTGTATTCATATTCTTCTTCATCTTCTCTCTTAACTCCCAATTCAAGTTTATCATTAATATTCCATTCAAATTCTAGTCCATAACCTACTCTTACCATAAAAGCCCAATAATCAGTATTTTGTTCAAATTGTGGTTCGTTTCCTTGATTATTATTCTGTAAACTCATATACATAGAGCCATAATACTGAACAACATTACCTAATTGATATTTTGTTTCACTATCATATTCTCCTTGCCACTTTATGCCTTGTGTCAACATTTCCCATTCTTCATTATTTTCAGAAGGTGAATTATTAGTCTTTTCATTTTGACTTATATTACACATATATAAAGAATTTTCATATTTAATTATGTCCAAATAAGTATAATCTGCTTCTGAATCAAACTCTCCTTCATAATTATATCCTTTGTTTAAAAATACCCAATGATTATGACTGTTATTATCTCCTAAAGGTGGAACACTATTTTCATTTTCCTCAACATCTTTAATGCAAATAAAAGTAGATGCCTTATATGTTATAATATTACCAGGATAATAAAACTCTCTATTATCATAATATCCTCTGAAACCTTGTCCTTGTGATAATAATTGCCATTCGGGATTTAAATTTCCATCTTCATCTATAGGTAAAATTCCTGTAATTGAATTATTTTGATCTACTATACATAAATAAGTAGAATAATTGTATAAAACCACATCATTTTGTTTATATTCAGTAGATTCATTAAACTCGCCTGTATAATTATAACCTACTGATAAATACTTCCAATGATTACTGCTATTTTCATTGCCTTTTGGGGGTATATCTTCTGCTTCTTCAACATCTTTAATACAAATAAATGTCGATCCATTATAAGTTACTATATTGTTTGTAAAATATTTGTTTTCACTGTTATATTCATTATAAAAACTTTGTCCATCAACTAGTAGTTTCCAATGTTCATTTACGTTCCCATATTCATCAACAGGTCTTTGGTTTGTTGTTTCATCTTGTTCTAAATTTGTCATATAAATTGAATTATTAAATTTTACTATATCATATTGTTCATAATCTTTTTCTTCATCAAATATACCTGTATAATTATAACCAACAGTTAAGTATGCCCAATGAGTACTGCTGTTTCCATCACCTTTAGGTGGAATTCCTTCAGTATCTCTTAAGCATATAAAAGTAGAATTATTGTAAGTAACTATATTGCCAGGATAATAGTGTTCTGAATCATCATATTCATGGTAAAATCTTCTACCATCAGCAATTAATTGCCAATAATCAGATTTAACTATACCATCTTCATCTACAGGTCTTTCATTTGTTGTGCTATCTTGATCAATCACACATAAATAAGTAGAATCACTAAATTCTACTACATCATATTGTTTATATTCATTCAGTTCTGTAAATCTCAAACGATGATTGTAACCAACAGCAACATAATCCCAATAATCACTACTTCTACTATTGCCTTGTCCTTTAGGTGGTACAGTAGGCAAATCAACATTATCTTTTATAGCAATAAAGGTTGACCCTTCATAATGTACAATATCTCCTGTTAAATAACCAGTATATTCATCATAGTCATCAAACTCTCCAAAACCTCTTAAATACAATTTCCATTTAGATTTAGCTTCACCATATTCATTTGTAGGTCTTTGCAATGTTCTTTCATCTTGATCTATATCACACAAATATATACTATTAGCAAATTTAACAAGATCATATTGTTCATAGCCATGTTCTATTGGATTTCCATATTCATCATATTCATATTCAGTTTCTTTGCCACTACTATCATATTCACCAACATAATTATAACTTCTTACTACATACTGCCAAAAGTAGGAACTACATTCTCTACTATCCTCTTTATTATGTCCTTTTGGAGGTATACCTTTTACAGGTTGAAACTCTCCATCTCTCATTTGAAAACGTGTACAAACAAAAGAAGAACCATTATAATCAACTATATTAGTTGGTAGATATTCTTTTTCAGGGTCATATTCTCCATAGTGACCATGACCTTCTGCTATAAGTTTCCAATGGTAAGTACTACCTTCAACTCCATGCGGCTTTAAGCCTTTTGTGAGATATGTACATACATATAAATTTGAATTGTTTGGCTCAATAACAGTATCATACTTAACATACTCTTCTTCATCATCATACAATCCATGCCAATTTATTCCATCTAGTTTAAACCAATATTCACTATCTGGTGGTGGTACATCACCTATTGTCTCATCTAAACATATATAAAGTTCAGATTCTTCTGCAGAAAGTTGATACTTTACAATATCACCTGGTCCATAGTGATTACCAATATTGAAACCGCTATAAGTGCTTGTAGTCCAGTGGAAATCATAATCGTATTGCTCTAATTGTGGTCTAACTTCCCTATTCAAATATTCATGTATTGGTTCCCACCTATCTATGCTACTAATTTTACCAATAGGAGGAATATCCATATTTCTTACTTTTGCCATATAACTTGATTCATTATATTCAACTACGTTATAAGGAAAGTAATCTTCACCTTCTTTCCATTCTCCTCTGTGATAAAAATTGCCTATTTCCGCAATTTGCAATCTTAAACGAACTAACATCTCTTCCGCATCATGAACTGCTTTATTAATAAGTCTAAAATAATATGAAGCTTCTGCATTAAAATCTTCTTGTAATTTTTCTAAAAATTCGGGTACTGTTTCATTAGCAAGTTTTTGTAAACGTTCTTTTATAGCTTGTTCGTGCTCCTCAAAATCTTTAACTAAAGTACCTATATCTTGTCTTTTTGATTCAATTTTTGAAAGTTCAGACTGTATATCACTTATATAACTTTGTATTTCTTCTAATAAATCTTTAACACCTTCATCAATTCCTTCTTCTTCACTTCCATATAAAGCTATATTTTTTATTTCTGATTGCCACGCATTTACCTTATCTAATAATTTTTCTTCTTCTTCATCTATTCCATCTGTAAAAGTGTCAAGTGAATTTTTAACCTCATTAAATTCTTGTCTAGTTATACTTGCATTATTTAATTCATCATCAATTTCTTGTAGTCTTTGTTTTAATGCTTTATCTAATTCAGTTACATCTTCAGGATCAAAGCTTTCGTCACCTATATCATCTATAATAACTCTTGACCAATGAATATAAAATACTCCTTTTCCCCAATAAGTAATATATAATGTTGCCCCTTCATCTGCTGAATTAAAAATTAAATGACCCATACGATAATTACATCTAAACTGTCCTGGTTCAGGATTACCTTCATAAATTTCAGTAAAACCATCAATATTAATACCTTCATCTATATCAGGAATTTCTTGTAAAATTATTCTTCCATGTGTAACTGTCTCTTCCTCATGTTTTTCTTGAATTTCATCTCTATAATTAAATATAAATCCATCATAAAAACTCAATTACTTAACCCTCCTTATCTTTTTTCTGTTGGTTCCTCCTCTTTAAATTGAATAAAATGTTCTAAAGCTAACAATGTTGAAGGTGTTATTTCCATATTTTCAATCTCTTCTTCTTTAATAGGAGTAAAGGAAATTTTAATCTTCATATTATTTAGCTCATTTAGTTCTTTTTCAAAATGTTCACGATACATTTTTGGAATAGTAAAAAAACCATCTTCATTTTTTAAATCTCCATTTTCATCTTTTTCAGCATAATTGTCTAATAACTTATCTTTACTTTCTTCTAAAATTTTTAATTCTTCATCAACCTCTTTGTATATTTTTTTAATTTTATAAGCTAATTTGACTGGTAATTTTTCTTGCATAAATAAATTTAAAGCTTCCCTAGCTTTAATTAGCTCATTTACATTTAACTCTACGTTCATTGTTACTCCTCCCTTTTTTCAATTTAAAACACATATGGAGTGTTCTGTTCTGAGCGAGAAAGTTCTTATTCTTCCTCTAATCTTTTTTCTAACGATTCTAAGTAATGTCTACTTATTTCAAAAGATGGTGGTGAAAAGTGTTTTATTTTTTCATACTCCTGTAACAATTCTTGTAAAACTTTTACTGTTACTATCATGGAATCATGATAATTTAATAATTCTTTATTAATTGAAATCTTTTGTTGTATTTCATCATCATTAACAATTTTATTCCAGTTAAAAATTAACAGTAAAAAATCATTAATAAATTTATTAAAAGAATCGTCTCTTTTATTTAATATTATAGATTGTGTAAAAAAATCTAATATTTTCTTAACATCTTGGACAATTTCCTCAAAATAATCTATATTGTTACTTTCTTTTTCTATACCTGTTTTTACATCACTTAACATTTTATCTTTACAATAGCATAATTTATCATGCATTTTATAATTATCAATATAGTAAAATGAATAATCCTTATTTAAAAAATCTTCTATATAATTAACAGTTTCTTTAAAAGACATTAAAACTCCTCCTTTAATTCTAAAATTTTTCTAATGCTATAAGCTTTTATTTGATCAGTATATGATAAAACTTGATTTAATAAGTTAAAATTATTTAAAGTTTTTGCAACTGTATAAATAAAAGCGTGATTCAATTTACAAACAGTTGGTATTGGTGAAAAAATTTCTCCATTTGCTTCATATTGACTACCTAGACATCCTTTAATACAATTAAATTTAATTAAACAATTGCTACACATTGGTTGTGTGTTAGCATGAAAACTTTTCTCTGCAATAAAAAGACTAGGATTTATGAACTGTACTTCTTCAATTTTATTTCTTTCTTTATTAATTGAAAATTCAAATTCTTTAAAATACGGATACATTAGCCTATGACATGGAAAAACTGATAAATCTCCCATTCTTACACCAAGAGTTGTTTGAATTGAGCAGCCTATACCTCTACCTATTTGAGAAAAAGGGGTAGACAAAATATTGTATCCATTTCTCAATATAAAATTCACGAAATCTTCTTCTTTATCAAATAAATTATATGTCCACTCCAATAAAAATTTTATAAAATCTTGAAAACTTTTAATTTGCTGATTATTCCACTCTAAATTTCTCACATATAATAAATAAATTTTTCTAAAGTCTATATCATGTTTTTCAAACATTTTTTGAAACCATAACCAATTGTCTTTCCATTTTTCTATATTGCGAGAATATATCATTGGATGAAAACCAACATTATATTTCCTAGCAAATTTAAAAACTTGATCATAATAAAAATCATTTCTATCTTCTTCAGGAATAAAAGAATAATAATTATTACGATAATTATAATTAAAAGGACGGTTGTTTTCTATGTATTTTCCATCTATTGATGCACTTAAAATAAAAGAAATGTTAATTTTCTCAAATTTTTCTATTATTTTTTCTACTTTATTAGTTATTTCTTTATTTAAAATAAAAGTAAAATTAGTTGGCACAATAATTTTTTCAGGTTTTAAATAATCAGGTTGTTTTTTATATTTATTATAAATTAAATCGCAACATTGAATACCTAATTCTTGTGCAAACAACTCTCCAGAAAACAATTCAATATTAGGGTTCATATTGTTTTCAATTAACCAATCAATCATTAAAGAAAGATGGTAAATAACTTTATCATGTTTAAACAATTCTTCAGGATATAATTCTTCACCAAAAGAATGAAGATAACAATATTTACACCCTAAATTGCAAATAGGAGAAATTATGAATTCTATATTGTTAAAATTATTGTTTACATGTTCTTTCTTTTTAAATTCACTTAAAAAAGTATTATATAATAAATTTTCTCCCAATCTCCTTTTCCCTCCTTATTTAAAATTAATCAGTATTATCATGCCCACTATCATGGTTAGAATCATTGCCATGTCTATGATTGTTATCTTCACCATTTTTATAAGTTTCATAAACAGCTACATAGTCAGTGGGAGTTGGAAAAGCTTCAAATAATTGTTTTAAATGATCTTTTTTAATTATGTTTCCTTGATTATAGTCACTGACAGACATAGGTTTTATAACATTGTCCCATTTCATGTAAACCCCCCTTCTTTTTAATCACTACTATCATCACTACCATCATGACTTCCCTGATGACTAGTACGATTAGTAAAATTATGTGGAGATTGATTACCATTTTGATGAGATGTATCATCAATATTGTCATAAGATACATCATGTGTAGATTCAATAGCTTGGCATTTATTTTCATCAGTTAAGTCATTAGTTATAAAATTATATATATCTTGCCAATGTTCACTTTTTATAATTGTTTTTCCTGCAGTTAAATCAGGAACTGTATCTGACCAATCAAATGTAGCATCTCCTTGATTTAAAAAGTCCTCAAATTCATCTATCTTGTTTTGTATATTTTCTGTTAAATCAGTTGCTTTAATAAAATCGTAGTCACTCATATCATAGTCGCCAGTACATGGAGTTAAACTATCATCATAATTGTGCCTATGGTTGTTATGATGAACATTACATGACATAAAAAAACCTCCTTATACTCTCCAATATAAATAATCTTTCAACAATTCTTTAAAAGCACCATTACCCCACAATTTTATTAGGTTATAAACAGGCAAATGTGCTGAACTACTATATAATAAATTGTCAGCAACACAATGAAATTTAACTAAAATAAATAAAGTAAAAATATCCATATATTCTTTTTTTATTATATCTCTTTCAATTTCTTCTTCTATTATTAATTCTTTTATAATATTTTGTAATAAATGAAATTTTAACAACATAAAATCATGGTATCCTCTGCTTATATAATCTACTCTCTTTTTTTCGTCTAAATTGTCAGGGTAAAAGATAAATCGTTCTAAAGGAGAGTTGAAATTTTTATTTCTAAAACATTCTCCTTCAATATAAAAAGCTCTATGACACAAACTTGTGCTACTATTTATTCCTAACCCTCTTTGAGTATCTCCTGCTGAACAAGTAAATATATAAGGAGAATAAGTTATTTGACTTGCATTTTTTATTATTTTTGATAGTACATTAATATAACCATTTAAACTGCCTCTCATATATTGTAATTTATTACTTTTAGACAATTCAAAAATATTATTAAAAAATATTTTACATTTCTCTCCATCTTGTTTATTATAATTATCAGGCAAAACAAAAGTGGGAGATACTTTAGTAACAAAAGATAAATTTTTATTATTAATTTGATTAAAATAAGTAAAATATTGTTCTTCAAAATATCTGTACCATTCAAAAACTTTATCAGGAGCTTCAACTAACTCTGTTATATTTTCCATGCTTAATGTTGGTTTTATAGAAAAACTAACTTTTACTTTATCAGTAATAAGTATATTGTCAAGTTCATTAATTAATTTTTTCGTATTTTTTATAATTTTACTACTTGCGCCATTGTATCTATTTAAATCAGTAAAATGTAAACCATCATCTGATAACTGCACACTCACATAAAAAGTTTGATTATCACAACATTCTTTTTGTACTTTTTCTATCATTTTTACAATTTTATCATAATATTGCAGCATATTTGTAGAAAAGCTAATTTCATTTAATTTTGGGAAAGAATTAAATAATTCAGGCAATAAATATTCAGTAAAAACATCCATATTCATTGTAGGTTCTGTTCCCCAAAGCCCTATATTTTTTAATTCTTCCCCATACACTTTTTTTAGATCCTTTATAAAAGTACCATCTTTCATAGATTCAACAATTTGATTGTTTATTTCCTCGTTTTCTTCATTTTTTTCAATATAACAGTAGTTGCAATTCATATTACATTTTGCGGCAGAAAACAGTTCTGCCGCAACAAATTGCTTACTCATTTTCACTCCTCCTTTAACACGGCATAATTAACATCCATACTCTTTTATCTTCTTTTTTATTTTTACTTTCTAATGCCTTTCCTACTACAGTACCAGGTGTATATTCTTTTGTTGCTTTGGCATACCCTGGCATATTACTTGTTACAATAAAATCGCCAACTTCTACTTTACCTTGTATTTTAACTTTTACTTTTCCTGCCATACCAATAGGTACAGCTGTTGCTTCATTATTAACACTCTTTTTACCTAAACAAAAACCATAAGTATCACTATAAACGCCAATAGCTCTATGATCATTTTCTATATTAGTTGTTGTTAATCCTTCTCCTGTTTCAATTAAAATACTATTTGGTAATGGCTTTCCATTTCCTTTAACATCCATGTATTCAGCTAAATCATTATAAACTGCATTGTGTACTTTTGCTTCTTTGTCTATAATAGTGTGCCAATCATGTCCACCATCATCTNTTACTCTTAAAATTTCATCTTCTTGTGTAGCATCTCTAGCACTAAATTTTGATCCTGGTTCTCCACTACCAGTAAAGAAAAAATCTGTTCGACTTCCAGTTTGTCTTATATAAGTACCATCATCAAGCTTCCATCTTGATGAAGGTTCAGTTCCATCATTATAATAGTTATAAACACCATCAGAATTAAATGGAACAATAAAAGCACCAGCACCTTCGCTGCTAGCACTTCTATCAGCAGTAACTCCTGCCCAAAAAGTACCTCTTTTTGTAAAACCTGCATGATTTGTCATAACTAAATTCTCTATTGCATCATCAGTTCCATCTAAAGATCCCGGAGTTTCTGATTCTAATGAAGAAACAGACATAGTATCATCAGGGTGCTCTCCTATATAAAGAAAAGCTTCATTTTCACTACTAACATCTCTATCAAGAGTAAGATAATATTTATCCTCTTTTATATAGCCAACTTGTAAATCTCCTCTAAAGTAAGCCTGATCATCTTCAACGTCTATTTCAAATAAATGTAAATTATCTCCAGCTTCATGAAAATTTTCAACATAACCTGCAAAAAAATCTCCATTTGCCTTAACTTGAAAATGATATTTACCATCCTCAAAACCTACTGGTACCATTTTAATGCCTTCATCATTAATAACAAGCTGATGTTCATAGTTATTTGTGTTATCAGAGTCAACTAAAACAGCTCTTAACTCTCCATCATCTTGATCTACTTCAAGTTCATATTTATTACTATTATCATGATAACCTACTCTTAAATTACCTCTAAAAATACCTATTGGTCCACTACTATAATAATCGTCATCTAATTCAAGTAAATATTTACCACTACCCACATCAGGTAACCATAAAGCTTTAAAATATTTTTCATCAGGATCCATAACAAATTCATAATTTTCTCCTGCATCTTCATTCCATCCTACTTGCAACCTACCATGAAAGAAAGCATCTCCTTCACTAGTTATACCAAAACGAAAAACTTGATCAGCACCACTTTTATCTTTTCGTAAATAAGGTGGCAAATCATCACCACAGTCAATATTGTCTTCTACGTCTGTACCGTTGCCATACCTTCCACCAAAAATTGCTCCTGCAGTTGTTATAATTAAATTAGGTTCATTTATAGTACCTCCAACTCTTAAATGACCAGAAAAATAAGCATTGCCTGATCTGTCAATTCTGAAGCTTATATTTTCCGCATCTGGAACAGCATCTTCTACATCTTTACCATCATACTTAAAACCTTTTAAACCATCTTCATTCATTCTGATAACATATCTTTCATCTTCTCCAGTACGATTAACTAAATGTAAGTTTCTTCCAACAATAGCTTGACTAACAAGTCTTTCCGCAATTATACCATCATGTCGAATAGCGTGTTTAAAAGTTTTTCCGCCATCATCTGTAATTGCTAAAATACCATTCTGCGCAACTAAAAACTTTTCTGGCTCATCAGGATTCCTAATTATTATACCTCTGCGACTTATATCAACACTTTGATTTTTCTTCTCAATTCCTGCTCTTATTCTCCTTGCACTAGCATCCCATTCACTTTCAATAATACCATCATGTTCTTTCACTTTATTAAAAGCTTCTTGCCATTCATCTTTATTCCACTGAACCTCATTAGATACATTTATACTATTTTTAATTGATTCTATAAACTTATCTCCTGGTTTTTTTACGTCCCTTACATTAGATATAGTAAAATTCATATCTCCATCGTCTAAATTAAAAGTTACTTCTGTTATTTCAGCTTTTACATTTATATCTAAATCTTCTCTATATATATGAACAGTATCACCAAGTCTTATTTTATCCCATAGATGATCAAATTCAACTAAATCAATAAAATCTAAAACATCTATATCTACTTTAATTTGTGGAGTTGCTATTTTTACAAACTGCTCTTTAGCCCACTCATAAAGCTCTTCCGCATTATCTATATACTCATTATTTATTGTTTTTTCTATTATAAATTGATCTCTTTCTCTTAAAGCATCCCATACCAATGATTTATATTTAAAATACCCTTGTTCTTCATATAATTCTTCTTCAAAAAATCTTCTAATGTCTAATACTTTATGTAATTTTTCTTGAATTTCTTTTAACTCTTCAATTCTTTTATCTATGCCTTTTAATCCTATTAAAGTTTCTTCTTCATCAATTTCTACTTTTTTATCACCAATATATCTATCTAATTCTTTTAATGTAATTACAATTTCTTTATTATCACTTTCTGCCTTTCCTTCTAGTTGTTCAATTTTTTCTTTTAACTCTTCTTCTTTTTCAATTAATCTTTCCATTTCTTGTTCTAGGTTTACTCCATCTTCGTTCATTATATTATCTTCTTCCATTTTAGCTTCTTTTACTACATCAAGTTGTTGTTGAACTTGAGCTAATTCAAATTCTTCATCCCATATTTTTCTTTGTAAAGTATCATATTCATTCCTTAAAGTTCTAAGGTTTCTATACAACAATTCATTTACACCTTCATAATTTTCAACATGTTGATTATACTCTTGTATTGCACCAGCTAAGTTATCAGTCATAAAATTACTATGCTTTATTACATTATAATTTTCATCATGTTCGTAAGGATAATGAAAATAATAAAAATTGTCTAAAAAAGTCGCTCCTGTGTGAGTTATATCACCAAAAGTTAAATTATCTTTTCCATAAACTCTTAAACGAGTACAAAAATCAGTAGTTTCATCTACTACCTCAACACTATCCAAAAGAACTCCATAACGAAAACGAAGTCCACGATCTTCTCCTACTTCTTCTGGTTTAATAAAATAAACTTCTCTTTCTTTGCCTTCATAGGCTTCATCTTTTTCTGCTCCTGTAATAAATACAGGAACTGCTTCAAAAGTGTCCGCAATAGATTCAGTAAAACTATTTAATATATTAGTATCATTTAGTGTAACACTTCTATGCCTAAATAAAAATTTAAAATTAGATTTTTCTCCTTGATCATTTCTTAAATAAACATGATCATCATACCACTGATACTCTTTAACTCCTGTTATATCATTTTCATTATCTGAATGATCAAAAACTTCATCTAAACCTTGATATACTCCATCTCTCTCATCACCCTTTTTACATTGCCAAATACCTAAAGCTTCTTCTTTTTGATTATCAGTAAATTTCTCATGTTCTCTTAAATCTTCTTCATCAGCCATATACCTTATATGCATAGTATTATTAACTTCTTCTTGAGAAAAAAACTTATTAAAAATTCTTATTTCATCTATTTGTCCTTTGAAAAAATTAGAAGTTTTACCATCATAATTTACTGCTCCTATATAAAAATCTTTATTATCTAAATCTGGTAAATCACTTTCTTCCACATTTTCAATTTCATCTGAATAAAAATGATGTCCATCAGCATAAACTTTATAAATTACTTTTTCATTAGTTCTATCATATTTGTAAGTAAAAGTCCAATGTGTCCAATTGTTTACATAAAAAATATCATCACTCTCTCTATCTTCTTCATCTTTTCTTATTTCAAATAAACTATTCCCTATTCCTATTAAAGTTCTTCCAAAAATTAAAGCATTACTAACTGTCTTTCTTTTTCGAAAAGCTTCTCTTCTTTTAATTCTATAATGATAACTTGCTCCAAGCACTAATGATAAAGCTTTCTTTTTTTGTGTATCAGACAAACTACCAGGAATATACTTTGTATCGTCCATATATTCTATTAAATCATCTTCATCTATACTCCCATCTAAAAACCTTCCAATTACAATAGGATCGCTATAACTTTTACCAGTATCTTCATCTTTTTCTTCATCATTCCATTCCCAGTTATCGATCAAATCTTTTAATGCTGCATACATACCATCATAAGTATTATCTTCTTCGTCCGCTTCTTTTTTATCTATATCTTCTTTTAAATCTTCTTTAGGAAACTCTTCTTCTTCTACAATATATTTAACTATACGTTGTGTATCATATTTATCCAATTCATCAAGGGTTTGTTTATATTTGTATCCTTCTTCATATTCATAATCATTACAATTAATTCTTGGATTAAGTTCATCTTCTTCTGCTATATCCTCTACAACCTCATAAAAAAGACCATCGTACCATACTATATCTCCTTTAGTATAACTTTTTGTAATGTCATATTCTTCGCCTTCCTCCTCTACATTACTCCATTGTATGTCCTCACTTTCAGTATATCCAAATGCCCATCTATATGGTACTCTAGTTTGTATACGAAAATCAAAGTCTTCTTCTGTTTCTATGTCTTCTTCCTCATATAACCAAAACTGTAAAGTAAGTTCTTCTAACTTATTGGAGGAAACATTACTAGCAACTACATAATCATCTTTTCCATTAAAAGTTAGTGAATTTTGCTCTGAATCACTTATTTTCCATTGTGATTTTCCTAACAATGAATGAGCAATAGTAAAAAGGTTTTCCGCATTAAATTCTGCATTTTCAACAATTTTATCAGCCAATTCTCTCTCAAGAGTATAAGCTTGCACATGAAGATAATCTTCATCTGATTCTCCATGTTTTTCTACTCTTTGTATTCTAAACCATTTAGAATATCTTATATTTGGCAGCTCAACTTTTATTAAATAATACTCTTTTAAAAATTCTATTTCACTATTTTTCTCTAGTTTATTATCTCTTTCAACATAAAAAGGAATGTTAAAATCAAATTCATGCACTTGTCCTATGCCTACTTCTAACGATTTATCGTAAGCAGTTGTAAGCTTATTAATTCCTTTTTTATATGGTGTAGCCAAAGTAAGATTTGTAACTATCCTTCGCTCTTCAAGTTGTTTTCTAGTTGTTTCTGATGTTATTCCTAAATCAACAAAATCAGAAAAACTTAATAGATCTTCCAAAAATACCACCTCTTTTATCGCTCTAACTTATTTTTATAGGCTGCCATTTAAATCTAATATCAAAATTTCCATCAAGTTGTAATCTATTATTGCCAGGTAATAATCTAATAAAATAATCATTATGAAAATCGTAATAAAGCTCTCTTTCACCATCTTGGTTTTGTCCAATAATCTCTTCAAACTCACCATTTATATATATTTTAGCTTTATTGGGCATAAACTTATACTTAGTAATCTTCCCATTGTCTTCATATGTTACCTCTACTTCTTCGAACCTCAAAGTCTTTCCACGATCTGTTAAATTTTTTATTTCTATTCTTCTTCCTTGCTCTTCCTCACTGTCTTTATAATTATTTTTAATAATTAATTCAGGAGAAATAGTTAAATCACCTGAATTTCTTATATCAACTCTTTTATTATCTCCTTCTTCTACAGTTCTTTGCATAGTTATTCTTGGTGTACCAAAAGCATAAGGCGCATTACATCTAAAAGTAAGATTTACATACCCTTGTCTTAATCCATTATGAATAATTATAGCATCATCAACAGGCATAGCATAAAAAATCTTAGTAGGTTCTCTTGAAAAAATTAATTTTTGATAATAATTAGGAGATAACCATCTTACTATTTGATTAATTTGTTTTCTACTAAAAGTATTCTTAAATGCAAAGGATACATTAAATTCTAAAGGTTCTTTTTCAAAAAACTGGAAAAAAGGCTTGTCCCTACCTCTTATATGAATTTCTTCAATGTTTCTTGTTGGTAAAAACGGCTCTTCAAACATTCCATCATCGCCATCAACATTAATATGATATAATCCAAAATCTGATGAATAGAAATCACCAAATTTAAACACTAGCGATTCTCTAACCGTCAACTCTTTCACCTCCGTTTAAACAGCATATGGGTTATTTCACTCTGAGCGAGAAACTTTTATAAAAATATAGAATACAGGAAAGTGTAACTCCCCTGTATTCTTTTTATTAACCCAATGCTCCTGTTCTTTGTATTTTATCTTCTATATAACCAATTAATTCATCAGCTTTACGTTTAGTTCCTTCAAACCTTTCTATGTTAATATTGACAGCTCTATTATCATTAGATGTTCCGCCTGCTTCTGCCAATTTTTGCATGTTTGGTATAAAATTCTTTTTAATATTTTCTTCTGGTACCATTAATTCTCCCTTTAATGCTCTAACTATCTTTTCATCAGGTCTTGTATTAAACAATTCATTTACCATTTGAGTAACATCATTACCAGTACTTCCTACAACTCCACCTTTATGAAATTTTGTTAAATTTGATAATATATCATCTTCTAAATCCTCAATAGCAAAATATTTTAATACTTCATCTAAAGTATCCCATCTATCATCACCTGCTAAATCACCTTCAGGACCTCCAACAACTATGTCAGCTTCTTCTTTTGCTACTATTTCTTGTACAAAGCCTTTTCTTTGTAATTCTTCTAAAAGTTCTCTATCAGCGTCACCAAAAGCAGCAAATTTACCTTCTCCATACTCTGGATCATAGCCTTCCCAAAAATCATCATCTACATTTTTTAAGATATTACCAATTTCTTCAATTTCCCCTAGTTGTTCTAGTATTTTTACTAGTGTATGCATACGATCATCGCCTCTTAAATCCCCTGCTAAATCACCATCTGCGCCTAATGCCCAGTCTGCATCTTCTAAATCAGCTAATTCAGCTAATCCTGCATCTTTTAGCGCTCTAGCTATTGCGGCATCAGAATCATCAATTCCATACACTGTAGGTAGTCCTGGTTCTTCTACTTCAGGAGTCTCTATGTCTAAATCATGCAATTCTTCTACATCTTCTATCAAATTACCTAATTGACTTCTTGTACCACTTAACATTTCTCTAATATTATCTGTTGTAGTTTCTATATTGCCTCCTACTCCATCTATTATCTTGTCAAAACCTATTCCTAACTCATCTAAATCAACTTCCATATCTCCTAAAACACTAGTAAAATCTTTCTTTAATTCACTAGTATGTTCCTCAAACATATCTTCTATTTCACTATAATTTTCATTATGTATATGTTTTCTTACTGTATCCCACTTCTCTTCATTATCAATTCTCTCATCATAAAGCTCATTTATTTTATCTATACGATCATCAATAAATTCCATTGCGGCTTCATACGCTTCTTCTTCTTTATTCATAACTTCTTCGATATGTTCTATTTCTTCATCTATCATTTCTTCATACATATCTCTTTGATCTTCTAAAGCCTGTTCCCGCATATCTCTTTCTCTATCAGTTCTATGTCTTTGAATTTCTTCTTCAACATCAGCAAGTTCTTCTTCTAGTTCTGTTCTTCTTGCTACTCCCGCAAAAGAATCGTCTCTTCTCTGAGCCTCTAAATCTCTTAAAATTTCTTCTCTTTCTTGTTGTAGTCCCGTTAAATCATCTTCATATCGTTGTCTTTCTTCTTCTCTTCTAATAGATTCTATTTGTGCATCAATAATATCATTCCAAGCATCTTGTTCATCTTCTAATGCTTCTATGTTATTTTCATGATATTCCATTCTTGCTTCCATATTTTCTTCAATCTGATCTCTCTCTTCTTCTAAAGCCTCTACCGCCGCATCTCTCATTTCTTCATAAGCATCTTGCATTTCATTAATAATTTTATCTGCTAAATCATCTATCATGCTTACTCTTTCTTCTTTTAAAGCTAATATAGCATCATAAGCATCTGTAACTTCATCTTCTAATTCTTCATGCTTTTCAATTAATTCATCAAGCTCTTCTAGTTCTCTTGCCGCATCTACATCTATCAAAGCTCTTGCTTTCAACCTTGCATATTCATCCCAGTTTATTGTTAATTCTTTTAAATCATCTGATAATGTTACATATTGATGATGATGTGTATTTAACTGTCTTCCAATATGCTGCATCTCGCTTACAGCAGAATCATGTAATCTTTGTTGTGATTCATATTGTTGATCAATTAAATCAATTTTTTCAGTTAAAAAGTCAACCTCTCTTTGTTGCATTTCAGCAATATCTTCTCTTATTCTTAATCTATCTAAATCTCTTTGTGCTCTTTCTAATCTTCTTACTGCATTATAAGTTCTATCTAAAGCTGCTTCATAATCTGTTAACTCATCTTTTATGTCTTCTATTTCTTCTTTATTGTCTTGTAATGTCTGTTTCATATCTAATATAGCCATATCAGTATCATGTATTTCTTCGGCGGCATTGTTAAAAGCATCTACCGCTTCATCAAAAGCTTCTGCAGAATCACCAGTTAAATCTGTATAAGCGTCCCAATTTACTCTTAATGTACCAGTTTCTTCATTTAACTCTTTAATAGCATGATCAAATTCTTTTAAATCATCTATAGCTGCATCTAACTTATATTCTCTTGCTTTATCAATAGATTCTTCTTTATGTCCTATCTGCTCTTTTAGTAATTCATTTTCTTCTTCTATTAGCTCTATTCTTTCTTCTTCATCATCAGCTAACTCTTGTCTAGCTCTTACTTCTTCCAAGTCTTGTTCTGTTTCTTCAATGCGGCGTAAAGCGTTGTAAGTTTTATCTAATTGTCTTTCATATTCTTGTAATTCTTCTTCCGCATCTTCTGCTGCATCTGAAGCTCTACTTCCTGCATCTTCTGCTGCATCTCCTACATCATCTAAACTATGCGGAGGAGGAGTATAATCGTCTACATCTAAGTCAACCCCTATTGTTTCTTCTTCTAAATCGTTTATAGCATCATTTATTTCATTTATTGCATCAATAATCTGTGACGTTATCCGCATTCTTGTTGCAACAGGAAGCTCTATCATTTGTCTTGTCCTTTGTAATTGTTGCATATACATAGCTCGTTGTCTTTTTAAGCTATCTTTGCTATGTTCAATCATCTCTTTATGAGTCTCTGCACTTCCCTCAGCTTTAG
>SL_8KL_010_SEDDRAFT_10001920_pt1 | contig 17960 bp, 12 predicted proteins | sample SodLakKL_010_SED_4_FD_11160 | JGI IMG/M metagenome (IMG submission 11160)
ATAAATTGCTTCTGTGCTGTCTTGAACCTGAACCGAAAATTTTTTGGAGTAAAGTATGCCGGACAGTAATGATCTAATGCAGGGCAGTGGTTTTCTGATTCAGGACGATCCCCAGGATTGCCTGGAAATCCTCAGGGACGCACCTATCGGAATTTTTAGTTCCACTCCCGGAGGCAGGTTCCTGTCAGCCAATCCGGCCATGGCCCGCATGCTTGGCTATGACTCATCTCACGATCTGATAGATTCCATTACCGACATAAGTGCTCAGGTGTATATAGATCCATTGGACAGGATGGAGTTTATACGCCTTCTGGAGGAACAGGTGGAAGTGTTCAACCACGAGTGCCGGATACGCCGCCGGGACGGGACAGTCCTGTGGGTGGCCCAGAATGCGAGGCTTGTCCACAATGACAAGGGAGAAGTTACTCATATCCAGGGCTTTATCACGGATGTGTCAGCAAAGAAACAGGCCGAAGCAGAGCTAAGAGAAAAGACCGAGCGTCTGAATTCCATTACCGAAAATATGCTGGACATGGTGTCCATCACCGATCTGGAAGGCAGGTTCAAGTATATCGGCCCGTCTCATGCCGTTCTGGGATACGACCTGGACTATCTGCTGGGCAAAAATGTCATGGAGTTTGTCCATCCTGATGATTACCAGGCAGTTGAGGCTTCTTTTAAAGAATTTCTGGCCCGCCGTGAGGACGGCCGCAGTGTGGAATACCGGTATCGCCGGGCAGACGGCGAATATGTCTGGCTTGAGACTTTCGGAAAGTTTATCCTGGACCAGGATGGGGCTGCCAGAGAGATTCTGTTCAGCACAAGAGATGTCACAGAGCGCAGGCAGGCGGAGCAGGCCCTGCGTGAAAGCGAAACCCGGGTCCGGACAAAGCTTGAAGCAATACTCGAGCCGCATGGAGACCTGGGGGGCCTGGAGCTTGGGGATATTCTCGATACCCGGACTGTGCAGGAGTTTATGGATGATTTTTATTACCTGACAAATATCGGCGGGGCTATAGTCGATCTCAAAGGGCGGGTCCTTGCTTCCACCGGGTGGCAGGAGATATGTGTAAATTTTCACCGGGCGCACCCGGATACTCTTACAAACTGCAGGGAAAGCGACCTGATGCTTTCCTCCGGACTTACCCCGGGTCAGTTCAAGCTCTACAAGTGTAAAAACAATATGTGGGACATGGCCACACCCATTGTGGTGGGCGGGCATCACCTGGGCAATCTTTATATCGGGCAGTTTGTCTTTGACGACGAAGAACTGGACATAGAAACATTCAGAGCTCAAGCCGGAAAGTACGGTTTTGACCAGGAAGCCTATATCAAGGCCCTGCATAAAGTGCGCAGGCTGGATCGCGACACCGTCAACAGAGCCATGCAGTTCTACTCCCGCTTTGCCATGCTCATTTCTTCCCTCAGCTGGAGCAACCTGGAACTGGCCAGAAGCGTACATGAACAAAAACTCGCCAAACAGCAGGCCGATGTCGCCAATAAAGCCAAGTCGGAATTTCTGGCCAATATGAGTCACGAAATCCGCACACCCATCAACGGGATTATGGGCATCCTGCAGCTTCTGCAAAGTACCGAACTGAGCCCGGAACAGCAGGAATACACCAATATGGGCATTGTTTCCGCCAGCAGGCTCACCAGGCTTTTGTCGGACATCCTGGATCTGTCCAGGATTGAGGCCGGCCAGATGGAGATACGAAAAGAACAGGTGGATTTAAAGAAGCTGTGTGATTCCGTTGACGAGCTTTTCATGGTCACCAGCAGAGAAAAGGATATATCTTTAGAATTCACCCAGGACCCATGCCTGCCTCAGGTCCTTTTGGGAGACGAGGCCAGGCTGCAGCAGATTGTTTTCAATCTGGTGGGTAATGCCCTGAAGTTCACCCAGGAGGGACGGATAAGCGTAAACTGGCATCTGCAGCAGCGGCGCGGCAGAGATGCCCGGGTGCTTCTTACTGTCTCGGATACCGGAATCGGCATGACTGATGACACACTGGATGAACTTTTTAAACCTTTTGCGCAGGCTGAAAACGCCTTCACCCGAAGATATCAGGGGGCCGGCCTGGGCCTGTCCATTGTCAAAAGGCTTGTGGAGCTGATGCACGGCACTTTGGCTGTAGACAGTACACCGGGGCAGGGCAGCACTTTTTTTGTCTCATTGCCTCTGGGCATGCCTGAAGAGCCTGCAAGCCGGACCAGGCAGTCAGTGGAATCACTACAGCATGGACAAAAGCTGAAAATCCTCCTGGCTGAGGATGATCCCTCCAATCAGTTTCCCATGAAGCTTCTGCTGGAGAAATCAGGACACCAGGTAAGCCTGGCCGAAAACGGCGAGCAGGTTTTGACCATGCTTGCAGACCAGGAATTCGACTGTATTCTCATGGATATTCACATGCCGGTTATGGACGGGGTGGAGGCCACGCGGCGGATAAGAAGCATGGAGCATGGGGCAAGGGGCATGGAGCATGGGGCAGGGGGGCCCAGTGAAACCCTTGTCTACGACAGGGAGCCCTTTGGGCTGTTTCACGGGGCAGGCATGGAGCAGAGGGCAGGGGACAGAAATCAGAAGTCAGAGATCAAAAATCAGAGGTCAGAGGACAGAGGTCAGGAGACAGAGGACGGAGACCGGACGTCAGAGATGGGAGAACGTATCCCGGAATTCCTCAATTCCTCAATTCCTCAATCCCCGAATTTGGAAGTACCTGAATCCAAGACTTCCCGAATTCCCATAATAGCTTTAACCGCTTACGCCATGGATGGAGACAGAGAGAGATTTCTGCATGCAGGAATGGATGACTACCTGGCCAAGCCGGTACAGAAAGAGGACCTGGAGCGGGTACTCAATAAGCATTGCACTTGATGCAGGTTGACTTCAGAGTTGTGTCCTGATGCTCCAAAGTACTGCAGTCCGGAAATCCGAAGCTGGCCACACAGCGCACTGCGCGGCCGGGTCGGGAAGGCGGGATGCAAGTTGCGGCTAAAAACAGTCTATTTGTTCCAGCACGCTTGATTCCGGTTTTCTCCTGGCTGCAGGCTCCCCCAGCCGGTTGACCGCCGGGTACAGCTGCGGCGCTTTTGTCTCCCGCCCCTTGACTTCTGCCTGACTGGTTCCTGTCAGATAAGCCCCCTTTCTCCAAGATTGCCATAACGATGGTAGTTGTTGCTTATGCTTTGTTCCTGGAGATACTGCAGCAACTCTAAGCGCCCCTCCATAAAGACCGGAGTCCGGGAGATGTAAAACCCGGTTTCAGCCGCCCGGGCATAAACCACTTCAGGTACCCGTTCTGGACCGGCATAACGGATCCGGTCCAGTTCCTGGATCATTTCGCAGAGCTCTTCATCAGTTTGCTCAATTATCTGCACATCCCTGTTGAACAGTCTGCCCCTTGTACTGTCCAGAAAACCGGTCACTGCATTTTCAAGTCCAGCAGGCAGACTGATGACAGGCTTGCATCCTGTAACAATGCAGGCTGCAGAGCGCCCCAGGACCTCAAAAAGGCTGTCATCAGGGTGCACCCGGATGGCTACCCTGCCCTTGGGCAGGTAACGCAGCACATTGTCCTGACCACGCAGGTGAAAGTAGTCGTGCTCCTTGGAAAACTCCTTCTCCCACTGGTACAGGTAGCTTTTAACTGCATATATTGTTCTGGTGATGTCTTCTGCTATGTCTTCATGGATGCGGTTCCAGCGCAGATCTATCTCCCATTCGTTGACTGTGCGCAGAAGGTGTGATTCCTGCTGCACCGCACCGGATTCGGGATAGCCGGTTTCAGTAAAATCCATGAACTGATAGACATAGTTGGGGCTTCCAGCCTTGATTCCAGCACCCAGGGCGGATTTGCCCATGCCGCCGAAGGGCTGGCGCAGCACTACGGCCCCTGTGGTACCTTTGTTTATGTACAGGTTGCCGGCCTTGACGCCTTTTTTCCAGATTTCCTGTTCCCGCTGATCCAGGCTCTCCAGTCCGGAAGTAAGACCATACCCGGTCATATTCACCAGTTCTATGGCCTGTTCCAGGTTTTCAGCGCGCATGACCCCGATAACCGGCCCAAAAAACTCTGTCATGTGGGTATAACCTCCCGGCTGCACACCCCATTTTATCCCCGGACTCCAGATATAAGGATTGGCCGGGCTGGGCCGGGGCTCGAGGACCCAGGTTTCCCCTGGCTCTAATTCTGTCAGGGCCCGCAGCAGGTCTTTTTGAGGCGGAGCAATAAGCGGCCCCACCTTGTTTTGAAATTCCCAGGCCGAACCAGTGCTGCAGCTCCTGGCTGCATCCACTAACTGACGCTTAAAGAGCTCGTCTTGGTAGACCTCCTTTTCCAGAATCACCAGAGAGGTAGCGCTGCATTTCTGTCCGCTGTTGCTGTATGCCGAATGAATGATATTTTTGATGGCCTGGTCGCGATCAGACATGGAGGTCACTATGGTGGCGTTTTTGCCACCGGTTTCAGCAGCCAGGAAAACATCCGGGCGGTTTTTGAGGATATGCATGCCGGTATCCGTGCCGCCGGTGAGAATGATATAGTCCACGTCCGGATGTTTAGTAAGTTCGTCCCCGGCAGTACTGCCTGAACAGGGAATAAACTGCAGGACTTTTCTGGAGACTCCGGCCCGATAAAAACATTGAACCAGTTCCCAGGCCACCAGCACTGAGGCTGATGCAGGCTTGAATAAAACCGTATTGCCTGCAGCCAGGGAGGCCACAATGCCTCCGCAGGGGATGGCAATGGGCAGATTCCAGGGCGCAATCACCAGGCCTGTCCCCTTGGGCGAGCAGGAAACATTCAGGTCCTTGTAGATCCGGGCTGAATGCGGATAAAGCTCTGTAAAATCAATGGCTTCGGAGACTTCCGGATCGCTCTCGGTAAAAAGCTTGCCCCAGTTGGCAGCCGCTGAACCGATAAGGTCGCCCCGGGCCCGGCGCAGTTCATGGCTCACCAGGTCCAGGATGCGGTGGCGTTCATCAAGGCTTGTATTTCTCCAGCCGTCGGGATCATCCTTGGCCACCTGAATCGCTCTTTGAATGTTGCCGCTGTCGGCAAGGCAATAGACTGCACTTACGACTTTTCTGTCTTTTGCCTCATCAAGAGTGGATACATCCACAATCTCCCGGGTTTCTGACCCGTTGAATATCTCCTCTCCATCGACAACCACAGGTATGCGCAAAGGAGGCTTTTGACCATCATTCATCCATTTGTCGCGGATACTGCCTGCCCATACAGGGGCAGACCGCAAAGACCAGTCCGTATCAGCCTCATTGCGGAAGGTTCTGGTCCAGTAGCTCCCCATATCTTCAGGAAAATTTTCCTCATTGCGGTCCTGGGTCCTGTTGGGGCTGTCCGGAGCATCCTGCATGTGTCTGCAGGACTGAAGAAACTGATTCTTTAGAAAGGACCAGGCCTTTGAATCGGTAGTCAGATGCGGGGCATAGCGCAGAAAATTTTCCGGGGAAGTGTTTTCATCCAGACGCCGGATGAGATAGGCGATGGCATTGATAAACTGCTCTCTGGAAGCTACCGGGGCATAGAGCAGTATGTCTTTTACGCTTTCCTGCAGGGACCGGCGGACATGGTCCGCCATGCCTTCAAGCATCTCAAACCAGAACCAGTCCGTAACCTCCATGACATGTCCCAGCTCGTGAGCATAGGCCAGCTCAAAAAGATTGTGAGAGGCCACTCCGAGATGGACCGCCTGGATACGTTCAGGCTCCATGCCGTAGGTCAGCATGCGTTTGAAGTTGGCATCTACATCCAGCTTGTTGTCATAAGTGGCCAGAGGCCAGTTGAAATGCGAAGACTCCAGAAGCTCCATCTCCAGGTTGGCTCCCTTGACAATGCGCAGCTTAACCGGAGCTCCCCCGGCAGCAACCCGCTTCAAAGCCCACTCTGTGAGCTTTTTCTGCTTGGAGAAAGCATCCGGCAGGTAGGCCTGGAGAACAAGACCTGCAGAATAATCCCGAAACTCATCCTGCTCCAGGGTCCGGATGAAGGCCTCATAAGTTATTTCCAGGTCCCGATATTCCTCCATGTCCAGGTTGACTATCTTGGGCACTTTCTGACCGTTGCTGCGGACGAAATAGTTTTCCCTGGCCACCCGGAAAAGCTTGGACAGACGATCTTTCATAATCTCCACCGTATGCTCGAAGGCCAGGGAAGAGATCTGGGAATAAAGGGTGGAGATCTTTACGGATATATATTCCACATCAGGATTCTGCATGTCCTGGATATAAGTCTCAAGACGGTGCGCGGCCTCGTCTTCACCCAGAACAGCCTCACCGAGATGGTTGATATTCATGCGCACGCCCTGTTTTTTGCGCTTTTCCAGGTGGTTGTGCAGGGCTTTTTCCTCTCCCGGGATAATGGCCCTGGAGGAAGAATTGCGCATCTGCTGCACAAGCCTGGGCACGGAAAAATGGGGAAAGTGCCTGCCCATCCCCACAAACATCTGGATAAGAAGGCGCTCCACCCGGGAGAAAAAATCCGGTACCCCGTACACAGACAGCAAATGGTTGACCTGGTCGGCCACCCGCTCATGATCATGGGAGCGGAAACACTGGTCGATAAGACGGGTCAGCACCACCTTGTCCATGGGGTGGGTCAACAGCCGGTTCATCTGCTCCTGAATGCTTTTCTCTTCACTGGTGAGGAGAGTGTTGGCGCGATTCTGCCATCTAACTGCAAGATTGACTGCATCCTGCAGGATCTGTTCGTGGTGGGAGGGCATGCTTTCTCCTTATCTGTTTATCCTCCGAGATAGGCCTTGCGTACGTCCGGGTTTTTCAGAAGCTTATCCGCACTGTCCTCCAGAACAATTCTGCCCACTTCCATGACATAGCCTCTATGGGCCAGTTTCAGGGCGGCCCGGGCGTTTTGTTCCACCAGCAGTACTGTCAGGCCCTCGGCATTTATTTCCTTTATTTTTTCAAAGATTGATTTGACCAGGATGGGGGCCAGGCCAAGGCTTGGTTCATCCAGCAACAGAAGCTTTGGATGGGCCATAAGACCCCTGGCTATGGCCAGCATCTGCTGCTCACCACCGGACAGGGTGCCTGCGAGCTGGTCTTTGCGTTCCTTCAGCCTAGGGAAAAGCTCAAAATTCCACTCCAGTCTCCTGTTGATCCTGTCTTTGTCGGTCATGGTAAATGCCCCCAGGTCAAGGTTCTCCTGTACCGTCAAGGTGGAGAAGACCCGCCTGCCTTCGGGCACCTGGGCAATACCCTGAGCGACCACATCATGGCCCTGCATGGTGGTAATATCCATGTTGTTATAAAAGATAGAACCCTTGACCGGATTGATAAGGCCGCTAATGGTCATGAGGGTGGTGGATTTACCTGCACCGTTGGCCCCGAGCATGGCCACGATTTCTCCCTCCCGGACATTTAGATTGATGCCGTGCAGGGCTTCCACATTGCCGTAATTTACAAACAGATCCTTAACACTAAGCAGCATGTCTAATCCCTGCCTTCAGCTTCAAAGGCTTCATCCTCTTCATCTTCTTCCTCAATGCCAAGGTAAGCTTCTATGACCCTTTGATCCTGGGTGATTTCCGCGGGCGTGCCCTGAGCTATTCTGGCCCCGTGTTCCAGAACGATAATATCCTCGCAGATGCGCATAACCAGGTTCATATCATGCTCAATGAGCAGGACTGTCAGGCCTCTTTTCTGCATTTTTTCTATCAGCAGGACCAGCTGGGTGGTCTCATAATCATTCATGCCGCCGGCGGGTTCGTCCAGGATGATGATCTTGGGATTGCTGGCCAGGGCCCGGGCGATTTCCAGCAGCCTCTGGTTGCCGTAGGACAGGTTCATGGCATTGATATCCATGTGCTGCTTAAGGCCCACAAATTCCAGCTCTTTCAGGGCCCGGGCCAGGGCCATTCGCTCCTCTCTGCGCTGAAAAGGAATGCGCAGCATGGAGGAAAGGATGCCGGAGTTCATGCGGCAATGACACCCGGCCATTACGTTTTCAAGCACTGTCAGGTTCTTGAAAAGCCTTATGGTCTGGAAGGTCCTGGCAATACCCAGGGCGACTATCTTATGGGTTTTCAGACCTGTCAGGCTGTGGCCGTCGAACATAATCCGCCCTTCATCGGGAATATAGTTGCCTGTAATCAGGTTGAACACCGTTGTTTTGCCTGCTCCGTTGGGACCGATGAGACCAACGATTCTGCCCTGTTCCACGTCGAATGAGACATCGTCCACCGCCAGCAGCCCGCCGAACCTCTTGGTCAGGTTCTTGATGCTCAGAAGGGTCATAAGGTCTTTTCTCCGGGTTGTATTTTATGAACTGGATATTTTCTTGGCAGCGGGGGCAGAAAGCCCTGAGGTCTGAACACCATCATGGCCACCATGGCTCCACCGAAGACCAGCATCCTGGCTCCGGCGAACTGCCTGAATATTTCCGGCAGCCCGATTATGAGAAAAGCTCCCAGTATTACCCCCCTGATGCTTCCGGAACCACCGAGGATAACAATGACGAATAAAATCACCGACTCCCAGAAACTGAATGATGCAGGAGAAATGAGGGTCATTTTGGAAGCATAGATATTGCCCACCATTCCGGCCCAGAAAGCGCCCAGGACAAAGGCGGTCAACTTGAGATGGTCGACATTGACTCCGCTGCCCTCGGCAGCCACCTCGTCATTTTTGATGTAGTTCAGCGCCCTGACGTATCGGGACTTTTCCAGGTTGTAAAAAAGCAGCACACTCAGGGCCAGAAAGGCCCAGATGTAGTAGAAAAACTGGTGGGGAGTACGGATATCGAAAAAGTAAAAGTCCGGTCTGGAAATCCCGAATATTCCGTTGGAGCCTCCGGTAAGGCCGAAAATATCATTGACCAGGGCGATGCGGACAATTTCTACAATGGCTATGGTGACTATGAGCAGGTAGTCTCCCCGCAGATGAATGATGGGCCTGGCCACAAGATATGCAAAAAGGGCCGCCGCCAGACCGCTTACAGGCAGCAGCAGCACAATGGGAATGTCGTATGATGTGTTTAATATGCCGGTTGCATAGGCCCCTACGGCAAAAAAGGCAGCGTGGCCCATATGAAAAAGACCGGTATACCCGACAATAAAATTAAGGCTCAGGGCCAGAACTGCGTAAAGGCCGATATTGTTGATGACGTCAATCCAGTAGGCATCCAGAAAAAAGGGGCAGGCCAGAATGACGACGGTAAACGCCACAACCTGGATAGTATTCTTGTGTTTGCGCATGTTGCTTCCTGAATAGCTTATGAGTTCCCGGTTGTACTGCTCAGACCTTGTCTGCCACCCTTTCTCCCAGGATACCCGTGGGACGGAATATCAGGATCAGAATGAGCACAATAAAGGCTATGCCGTCCTTCCATGCAGTGGAGATAAAAGCAGCCCCCAGGGCCTCGATTACCCCCAGCAGCAGTCCGCCGATCATGGCCCCCGGGATATTGCCTATTCCTCCCAGAACTGCAGCGATAAAGGCCTTGAGACCAAAGGCCCAGCCCATGGTAAAATTGATCTGGCCGTAATACAGTCCAACCATGACCCCGGCTGCACCTCCCAGGGCCGGTCCAATGAGAAATACCAGGGAGATGATCCTGTTGACATTGATGCCCATGAGTCTGGAGGCCCCATGGTCAATGGCCACAGCCCGGATGGCGGTACCTGTCTTGGTTTTCTGGACGAAATAGTAAAGGATGCCCATGAGAATCAGTGAAGCCAGGAGCACCAGGATACGCATCAAGGGTACATCCAGGCCCAGGATGTTCAAAGTAATGCGCGGCAGGATGTCATCCGGGTAGACCCTGAACCTTGGACCCCAGATAAGCATCACTAAGTTGGAGAGAAAAATTGAAGCACCCAGAGCGGAAACCACGGCAGAAAGCCTGTCAGCCTGGCGGACCGGGCGGTATGCCACCCTCTCCAGTACGACGCCCACTACTCCCACCATGCACATGATTATCATCATGAGTAGTATGACCCCGAGAAAAGGTCCAAGATAGGCAGTAACAGCAACACTGGTGAGAACTGTAAGTCCCAGGTAGGCACCAATGGTGAAAAGGTCCCCATGGGCAAAGTTGATGAGCCGCATGACCCCGTAGACCATGGTGTATCCCAGGGCAATCAGCGCGTAAATTCCTCCGACAGCCAGACCATTGATGAGCTGTTCGAAAAAAAATTGCATTTTAATATCCAGGGTTAGATTTTGAGGGCCTGCTGGACGCTATAAAGCTAAAGTGTCCATGATCTTGCGGATTGATTGCTGAAGTTATCTGTTAATTGCTATCAGGACAGTAGCAATGAACCAGGAACAGATAACAGGTGCCAGCAACCACGGATTGCCCGGAACCCGGAGCCCGCAATCCTTTTCAGTCCAAAACCCGGACTACGGACCCCGGATCCTGGACTTGCTAATTCTGCATAACGAAGTTGCCTTCGTCGTCGACCTGGTACAGTCGATACAGTTCACCGTACCGGTCGCCGTATTCATCAAAGGAGATGGTGCCGGTCAGCCCGTCAATCTCCAGCTCATCGCGCATGTAATCCGCCAGGACATCCCTGTCGGTGGAACCGGTGGCTTCCAAGGCATCAGTGAGAACCAGGAAGGCCTCTCCTGCCAGCACGGCCCAGATGGAGCCGGGATTGGAATCGTGTATTTCATTGAATGAAGACAAAAATTCAGTGGCCTGGGGAGTCTCCAGGTCCTGCGGCACTGGAGGGCTCAGGAAATAAAAGTCTTTTGCAGAGGCAGTACCGGCGATAGAGACCAGATCAGGATTATTGGTGGCATCACCTCCCAGCATGGGTACATTCCAGTTCATCTCGTTTTTCTGCCTCAAAAGCATGCCGGCTTCCGGGTAGTATCCGGTGAAAAACACAATCTCGGGCTCAGCGTTTCTAAGCCTGGACAAGATGGTGCTGTAGTCGCGTTCTCCGGGTGTCAGGGCGTCGAAGAAGACAATTTCCTTGTTGTCCTGTTCCAGCAGCGCGCGGGCTTCATCAGCCAGGCCGCGGGCGTATGAAGTACTGTCATGGAGGATGGCCACGCTGTTGTAGCCCATCTCATCTATGGTCTCGGCTGCGACTCTGCCCTGTTCGTCATCCCTGGGGCAGGTCCTGAAGAAGTAGTTCAGCCCCTGTTGAGTGAGACGGACGGATGTGGCCCCATTGGCTACCTGGATGACTCCGAAGTCGTTATAGATGTTTTGAGTGGCTTCGGTAATGGAAGAGCCATATGTTCCAATGACAGCGGTCACGTCCCTTGTAGCCAGGCGGTTGGCTGCGGAAACCGCTGTGCGGGGATCTCCACCGTCGTCTTCTACCCTTAGATGCACTTCCTGGCCGTTGATTCCCCCGGCCGCATTGACCTCATCCGCCAGCAACTGAACAATGTCCCTCATATCACGGCCTTCACTGGCCCAGGATCCGGTGAGGGGAGCCATGAGCCCGATTCTGATTTCGGCCCAGGCACTGCCCAGTCCCAGAAACATGGTCATGACCAGAGATAAAACCAGCACTTTAACCTGCACTTTCATGGATTGCCTCCTTCATAGGTAGGGTGGTAAGAGGTTGGTGAAATTAAGTATCAGCCTGGAAAAACAAAATTTTTACATAATTGTTTGCCGCTGATTGATGGCGGATTAGATTTAATTAAATGAATTCAATCAGTAAATCAAGAATTAATAATACCTCTGGAATGAAAAAGTTGTTGACCCTGCGTCGGTCCGTTCAGTCAATCCTGTCCGCTAAAAACAGTAAAGACATTCAGGCATTCTGTGGTGGCTGGTTCGCTTGTCACTGCAGCACGGACTTATAAAGGGTTCATGCCTGGAATTTGATTTGTTTGAATTAAAAAATAAAAATCAGGACCGTTAAAGAACGGTGATCAGGTTTACAAGCAAAAAATAGTCCGGCTTAAATTCCTGGTAGGCTTTTTCTAATGACACTTAATCTGGATACGGACCGGGCAGGTTGTTTTTTTGTAAGACAGGGCCTGTAGATGTATTTTTTTTACAAAATTGTGCACTGTACTTCAAGGTCTGATATAAAATTGTAAAAAATCGGTTTTTTTGATGCACCTGCAAAAAGTCGAGAAATCAACAACTCAGCCACACGTCCTGCCACACGTCCTGCCACGCGCTTCGCGTGGTTCGCGTGGTTCGCGTGACATATATCTTTGTTTTTACTGGCCTCTGATGTCTGATCTCTGAAAACAGGCTCCATCTATTAACCTGCCTCGCATAAGTCTTTGATTTTTTTCCCGGCACGCGCTTCATCCTGAGTCTTTTGGCTTTTGTCATCTGTCCGGGCAGCTCTCGACAGGCGACATTAAAATCAACTGTATTTGTTGCACATCTGTAATCTGGTCCAGTAGATGCTTGGTAACATACGGGGGCAAATCATGTTTAAGGTTTGAAGATTTCAGCAACCCGGACAACAAAGCGCCTTACAGACGTTCTTGTTCCTGTGGTTGCAGCTTGTTATCCGGTTTGACATTTTTGTACCTGGGTAAAGAGTAACCATTCAGGAACTACAACTGAGTGCCTCCTGAATGGTTACGGTAAAGCTGTCCGCAAGGGGAAACCCTTAAAGTTGAACCTGAAGCAATCAGAAGGGGCTGTCTATGTTGACTGCTTTGGAACAAAACTTCCGCAATTATGACCCGGGGCCTTATTATGACGAGATGTTCGAGTCGTTCCAGAGGCCCAGGCCGGGATGCAGGGTCCTGCTGGACAAACTGGAGTCTCTTTCCTTCCAGGAGATCCAGGCCATGCAGGCTGCTGCGAAACAGTCCTTTTTTGATCAGGGTATAACCTTTGCGGTTTACGGTGAGGGACAGGGTTCAGAAAGAATAATCCCCTTTGATATGGTTCCAAGAATCATAGAAGCCCGGGAATGGGCAGCGCTGGAGCAGGGGCTCAAGCAGAGAATTTATGCCCTGAACCTCTTTTTAGACGACATCTACAATGAACAGAAAATTATCCGGGATAAAATAATTCCCCGGGAGGTGATAGAGACCTCTGCGGGCTATAATCCTAAGTGCCTGGGCCTCAAGCCGCCCCAGGGTGTATGGTGTCATATATCCGGTACTGATCTCATCCGGGACCAAAACGGAATTTTTATGGTCCTGGAAGACAACTTGCGAACCCCTTCGGGGGTATCCTACGTCCTGGCCAATCGTCAGGTTATGAAAAATATCCTTCCAGCGGCCTTCAGTGAATCCCGGGTCCGGCCGGTGGAGAACTATCCCTCGCTCTTGCTGGATATGCTCTATTCCATAGCCCCGGCAAGTGACCATGTACCCAATGTGGCCCTGCTCACCCCGGGAATTTACAACGCTGCCTTTTACGAGCATTCCTACCTGGCTCAGCAGGCGGGAATGGCTCTGGTGGAGGGTGCGGACCTGGTGATGCTGGACGGTTATGTGCACATGCGCACAACCCATGGACTGGTCCGTGTAGATGTCATTTACCGCCGCATAGATGATGAATTCCTGGATCCGCTTTGTTTCCGCGGGGATTCCCTGCTGGGTGTTCCTGGGATAATGGAGGCCTACCGCAATTCCCAGGTGGCCATAGCCAATGCCCCTGGAACAGGTGTAGCAGATGACAAGGTGGTTTATTCCTATGTACCGGAGATAATAAAATATTACCTGGATGAGGATCCGGTTATACCCAATGTCCCCACATATCTCTGCCGGGAACCCGGACAGATGCATCATGTCCTTTCCAGTCTTCAGCATTTTGTGGTCAAGCCCGCCAACGAGTCCGGGGGGTATGGCATGCTGGTGGGGCCGGACTCCAGCCGGGAAGAAAGGGAGAATTTTGCAGCCAGGATACAGCAGAGCCCACGCAATTATATAGCCCAGCCAGTGATTTCCCTTTCCCGGTCCCCGGTGATAGTCAACGACCGTTTTGAAGGCAGGCATGTGGATCTCAGGCCATACATACTTTATGGTCAGGATATCCAGGTTGTGCCCGGGCTGACCAGGGTGGCACTGAAAGAAAACTCCCTTGTGGTCAACTCTTCCCAGGGTGGGGGCAGCAAAGACACATGGGTACTGTGTGAATAGGAGGTTTTTGTCTTATGCTGAGCCGAGCAGCGGATGCAGTATACTGGATGAGCAGGTACCTGGAACGGGCCGGAAACATAGCCAGATTTCTGGATGTCAACTGGCATTTGACCCTGGATGTCCAGGACCAGTACCTTGACCAGTGGATGCCCCTGGTGGTTACCACGGGGGACTACAAGGATTTCCAGGCCAGGTATCAGGAAGAGAGCAAAGAGGGCTGCATTTATTTTCTGACCGCGGATCCGGTCAATCCCAACTCCATACTGTCCTGCGCCAGGGCAGCCAGGCAAAATGCCATTTTTGTCAGGGATATTCTGCCGGCTGACATGTGGGAGGCCATTAATGTACTGTATCATCAGGTCCAGCATGCCTGTGAACGCCCGGAAACAATTCAAATGATGCCCAACAGCTTCTGCGCGGATGTAAAGTGGAGGAGCCTGACCATAGGCGGCATCGCCTGGGAAACCATGTCCCATAATGAGCCATGGCGTTTTTTTCGTCTGGGAGCCTTACTGGAAAGAGCGGATAAAACATCACGGATTCTTGACGTAAAATACTTCATGCTTCTGCCCAGCATCAACCATGTGGGGTCCACGCTGGATTATATTCAGTGGGGGGCTCTGCTTAAGGCTGTCAGCGGATTTCAGGCCTTCAGGCACGATTACGGCAGAATAGTGCCGGAAAAAGTAGCTGAGTTTCTCATACTGGACCGGGTATTTCCCCGCTCCATCCTGTACTGTCTGTCCCAGGCCCAGTCATGCCTGCACGACCTTACCGGCAACAACCTGGGGCGATTTACCACTTCCGCGGAGAGATACCTGGGGCAGATCTGTTCCAGTCTCTCATACAAAACCATACAGGATATATTTGATCAGGGGCTGCATGAATTCACCGAGGAGCTGCAAATGAAGATGAACAGGCTGGACACAGCAGTGTTTGACACTTTTTTCTCTTTATGGCCTGGTGTTCAGCAGGAGGTTGTTCAGGAGCAGATTAATGCCGGTGGCTGATTTACATAAAAAGGAGTGTATTGCATGACTTTCTGTCTGGGTATAGCAGTAGAACAGGGACTCGTGGGGATTGCTGATACCAGGATCACCTCGGGCAAAGAACTGACCAGCGCCCCCAAGATTACTTGTTACAATTTTGGAAACGGCAATGGGGCTTTTTTCATCATGAGTTCCGGGCTGCGATCCATCCGGGACAAGGTGATAATCTATTTCGATGAAGAACTGGGGCAAAGGGAGGAGCCTTTTGACCGGATTTATAAGGCGGTAAATGCTATATCCAGGCACATAAGGGTTGTGGCTGAAGAGGACGGTGCCTTCCTGAAGCAGAACGGGCTTTCCTTCAACATGCACATGCTTGTAGGGGGACAGCTGAAAAACGATGCCGCGCATCAGCTTTTCCTTGTTTACCCCGAAGGAAACTGGGTGATAATAACTCCGGGCACCCCGTATCACATAATAGGCGAAAGCGGATATGGCAAGCCGGTTCTGGACAGGACTCTTAAATATACAGACGATCTCTCTTTTGCCTTAAAAGTGGGCTGCCTGGCCTTCGATTCCACCAGGATAAGCGCTTCTGATGTCGACTTTCCTGTAGATGTCATCCTTTACTACCGGAATGCCGGAAACATGGTCACTCACCGCTACGAAAAGGATGAACTGTCCGAGATTTCCACCTGGTGGCAGGAAAAGCTGAGGTCCTTAGTTCACGAACTACCCTCGGAATGGGTGGAAGACATAGCTGCCAGGCTGACTAAAGTAAATCCTGAAAAACGCAGTCCAATAGAGCCCCCGGATGGTAGACAGAATTGATCTATTCCATAACCAACACCACTGTTTACCATTTTAACAGGGGAGTCTTTTTTGAGCCCCACTATTTAAGACTTTATCCCCGCAATGATCCCGGGCAAAAGGTGCTGAAGCACAGTATCAGCATAGACCCTCTGCCCACGGGTTACTCCACTGGGCTGGACGTTTGGGGGAACTCCTTTGTACTGGCCTGGTTTGAAGGCTTTCATTCCATAATGCAGATAAAAAGTACTTCCAAAGTACAGACGCTGCGCACAAACCCCTTTGATTTTGTCTTGCCGGGCTCCAGTCAAGGCATTCCCCCAGGTCTAAACCACCAGGAGAAAACCGACCTTAAATCCTGTCTCACCCCCCGGTTTTCTCGGCTCGACAATTTCTTTTCCTGGTTTGACCCAGACACCTGCAAAAGAGATGAAAACCATGTGGTAAGCCTTCTGTCTCAACTGACTAACTGGATCTTCGAGCATGTCAAGCTGGAGCAGCGATGGGACACAGGGATTATACCCCCATCCAGGCTTTTAGAAACCAGGCAGGGGTGCTGCAGAGACCTCTCTGCACTGTTTGTGGAGTTTTGCAGGCAGCTGGGAATAGCCTCGAGGTTTGTTAGCGGATACCAGGAAGGAGATGAAGACATTCTGGAGGCAGAGCTGCATGCCTGGGCCGAGGTTTATCTTCCCGGGGCGGGCTGGCGCGGCTATGATCCATCCCATGGTCTGGCAGTGGCGGACCGCCACGTAGCCCTGGCAGCAGCACCGGACCTGGAAAACATCATGCCTGTAGTGGGAACATACCGGGGAAACGAGGCGCGTTCCAGCATGGAACACAGCGTGCACATGAAAAGACTCAGGTAAATGAAGGCATTCATGGGAGTCCTCGGTGGTAGTTCCCGGCACAAGGCCCTGGGGACTGTCCCCCACTAAGTAATGATTATGCAGCTTGGCAAAATTTAGCGTCTGAACTTTTTGTATTCTGCAGGAAAGGTGTCGCGGGGACTGTCCCCAGGGCCGTTAATGGTTACGTTTGCAGGGACAAGTCCCATTGCACTCAGCTTTTTTAGCCGGGTATGGTACGCTTGTGCTGGAAAAATCACCACTTGTCGTAGTGTATTCTTTCAGGTTTGTATCTGCTGGGTGTCTTGTGGTCCTGGTCGGGGTACCCGATGACGACATAGGCCAGGGGAATTACCTGGTCTGGAAGATTGAACAGTTTCTGGAAACCCTCCTCTCTTTCCTTGATAGGATGAATCCCTGTCCATACTGAACCAAGCCCAAGGCTGTGAGCAGCCAAAAGAATATTCTGGGTGGCCGCTGAACAGTCCTGGACCCAGTACCCGGGGAATTTTTCCAGACTCAAATCAGCACAGACAAGAATGCCCAGCGGGGCTTTATCAGCCATTGCAGCATAGGGGTTGATTTCCTTGACTTTGGACTGGGTTTCCTTGTCCCGGCAGATAATAAAGTGCCAGGGTTGAGCATTGCCTGCGCTGGGGGCCACCATGGCAGCTTCAAGGATGGTTTTTATCTGTTCATCAGTGACCGGCTTGTCTTTATATTTGCGAATACTTCTCCGGTTCATAATGGCCTCAATAACATCCATAAGCTTCTCCTTTTTTGTATACTTGTCAAGGTTCTGGTCTAATAAATCTGAATGTTTTTATTTCTCCAGTCAAGTCTGATGCGTCTGCAAAAAGTACTGGGTTTTTTCCGGCGATCCTGCACAGAAAAAGAGGCCCATTCGGGGCATCATTTGAAAAAGGAAGGGAGCTCATACAACCACCCCCGGCCCCTCCTTGGCTAAGGAGGGGAGAGATAATGAAAAGGTCGGTTATAACCACCCCCGGCCTTAAGAAGTATGGGAGTAAGGGCGTATGGGAGTATGGGAGTCAAAACATCTTTACACCCACACATGGATACCCCCATACCGCCATACTTTCTTCCATGGGAGGGGAGTTTACGCCGTGCGCATAGTCTAATCGTAACCATTCAGGGGGACCTCGGTGGTGGCTGATGGCACAAGGCCAGGGGACTGTCCCCGCTAAGTGATGATTATGATGCTTCACAAAATTTTGCGTCTGT
>SL_8KL_010_SEDDRAFT_10001921_pt1 | contig 17950 bp, 13 predicted proteins | sample SodLakKL_010_SED_4_FD_11160 | JGI IMG/M metagenome (IMG submission 11160)
ATCGCACCGCTACGACCGCCTACCCTTGCTACCTTCCGGTCCTGGGGGAATTCAGCGGGAGCTGGTCGTACCCTGACTTACCCGGTGCAAAAGTATAAAAAATCCGGGGAAACCCTGTATTTATTTTGCTATTTTTGTGAGCAACGACATTCAAATATATACACCAACCCCTAAAGTCATGGAAAACAACGACGAAAAACACGACCAGAACGAACAAACAATGCAGCCCCAAAAAAGCGGAATGGCCAATCCGGCTTTTCAATACGGTTTACTTATTGCCGCCGGGCTGATTATCCTATCCCTGATTATCTACGCAGCGGGCATGATCACAGTCAACTGGATTTCCTATGTGGGTTACGCCATATTGCTTGGGGGTCTTGTATTTGGAACCATTAAATTCCGGGATGACTATTCAGGCGGGTTCATCTCCTTCGGACGGGCGCTGGGCTTTGGCACACTTACGTCTTTTTTTGCGGCCCTTATTTCTGCCGTCTTTGCCTTTGTGTTTTATAAAATGATTGCCCCGGATGCAATGAATGAACTCAGGATAGCCGCCGAGATCAACATCCTTGAAACCACTCCCAATGTAACCGATCAACAACTGGACCTGGCTGTCAGAATGATCTCCCCGTTTATGATGGCCCTTACCTACTTGTTCTCCTATACATTTGTAGGATTTGTCTTTTCCCTGGTCACTGCTGCTTTTCTGAAGCGCAATGACCCGATGGATTACTGAAAAGAAACGAACGGAACAGATGCACAAGTCCAAAAATTCTTAATCTATGACCCAGGAAGGAGTGATCCATGTGGCCATTCCCGCAATGAACGAAGCTGACTTCCTTCCCGCCACCATTGATTGTCTGACAACACAATCTTTCCGTGATTTTAAGGTCTGGATATGCGTCAACCAGCCTGACGCCTGGTGGGAGAACGCAGAAAATCGACCCATCTGTGAAAACAATCAGCGTACCTTAAACTACCTGACTCAGCAGGATCCCGTTAAATTCCGGATCCTTGATCATAGTTCACGCGGCAAAGGCTGGAAGGGTAAGGCCCATGGAGTCGGACAGGCCAGAAAAACACTCATGGACCGGATTAACCAGGATGCCGGGCCGGAAGATATTATCGTGAGTCTGGACGCAGACACCCTGTTCGGCCCGGAATACCTGAATTCTGTAAAAAAAGTTTTTGACCGGCACCCCGGGGCCGTCGCCTTGTCCAATCCTTATTATCATTCCCTTACCGGGGATGAAAAACTGGATCGGGCGATGCTCCGCTATGAAATCTATATGCGCCATTACGCTGTCAACATGTGGCGTATCCGTTCTCCGTATAGTTTTACCGCACTGGGGTCTGCCATCGCCATTCCGGTTAATGCGTACCGGAAAATTGGCGGAATGACCGCCAAAAAAAGCGGCGAAGACTTCTACCTGCTTCAGAAACTCCGGAAAACCGGCTGGATATGTAACCATAACACCCAATTGGTGTACCCCGGAACCCGTTATTCCGACAGGGTATATTTTGGCACAGGACCTGCACTGATCAAGGGAAGCAATGGAGATTGGGACAGCTACCCCGTTTATGGCCACCGCTTATTTGACATGGTGAGGAAGACCTATGATTATTTTCCCCATTTGTATGAGGAATCTGTGGAAACACCCATGTCAGGTTTTCTACGTGAGAAATTCCGGGAAACGGATCCTTTCCGCACAATCAGGCTAAATGCGCGTACAGCCAACGGATTTATCAAAGCCTGTCATCAAAAGATCGATGGATTACGGATATTGCAATTCCTGAAGGAATCTGCCGGGAAAAATCCTGTCAGTGACGAGTCCGGTTTAATCAGTTATCTGGAGCGGTTTCATTCACAGTATTTGTTGCCTGAACAGAAAGGGGGCGCCGGGTTCTTTTCTGCCGGTGAGATCCAACACCTGAATGAGCTGGATTTTAAAACCACCGGCATTGACCTGCTGGATAAAATACGCGATCTGCTGAGAAAGATCGAAATCAGTCATCAGAAAAACGACCAGCCATGAAATCATCAACTTCTCCATCCCCGCTCATTGTTATAACCGGCCCCACTGCAACCGGGAAAACCCGTCTTGCTGCCAGGGTGGCCAGAGAAAGCCGGGGCGAGGTGATAAGTGCCGATTCCAGGCAGGTCTACCGTGGCATGGATCTGGGTTCAGGGAAAGACCTGAATGACTTTTTGATTGAGGGAGAAAAGGTTCCTTACCATTTGATCGACATCGCTGAACCGGGAGAGGAATACAATGTTTTTGCCTTTCAGCAGGACTTTCTTGATGCCTACAGGGATATCATTTCCCGTAAAAGGCAACCGCTACTGTGCGGAGGCACCGGGTTATACATTGAGGCCGCCATCGGGGGGTATCGTCTGCTGAAGGTTCCAAAGAACAGTGCCCTGCGCAAACAACTGTCGGGGAAGTCTATGGATGAACTGACAGCGATACTTAAAGAGATGAAGCCTCTGCATAACACCACCGATACCAATGATAAAGATCGTTTATTGCGCGCCATTGAAATAGAAACCTATCAGCTTGCACACCAGGATCAGGTCCTGGATTATCCGAAACTGAACCCCGTAATATTTGCCATATGGTACGACCGGAAAGTGCTTCGCGAGCGGATTACCCGGCGGCTGGCTCAGCGCCTTGAGGAAGGGATGGCAGGCGAGGTACAAGGACTGCTGGATCAGGGGCTCCGGCCCGAACAACTTACGTTTTACGGGCTTGAGTATCGCTACCTGACCCGTTACGTAACCGGCGAGATCAGTTTTGATGAGATGTTCAGAAATTTGAATACCGCCATCCATCAGTTTGCCAAGAGGCAGATGACCTGGTTCAGGCGAATGGAAAAATCCGGTCATCATATTCATTGGATGGACGGAGATCTTCCTGTCGAAGAAAAAGTCCGGTATGTGCTGAATCAAACCAGGAAACTCATACAATAGCGGAATACTAAGTAATTCGATCATTCACTGAAACAATCTATTTTTGCAGATTACCCCATTTGTTAACCTTTAATTCCAATTCTGCCAATGCGTTTTTTATCCTTTCTTTTCGTTACAATTGTCTCAGCCGGGATCATCTTTCTCCAGGGATGTGAAGCACCCCTTCAAACTCCCGCAGAATCCTCCGGGTTTGAAGACATCACTCATTATGATCAAATTATTTCTTTTTGCCGGGATGCAGCCGGCAAAAGTGATCTCCTTGAAATGGAGGTGTTCGGACAGTCTGCGGAGGGGCGCGACCTGGTTGTTATGAAAGCAAGCAATGATCAGGCAGGGCTACCCGAAGAAGAAAAGATCCGCATACTGATGTTTGCCCAGCAACATGGCAACGAACAGTCCAGTAAGGAAGGGAGTTTACTCCTGATCAGGGAAATTGCCAACGGAGAATTTGATCACTGGTTTAAAGATATTGAGCTTTATATCGTCCCGCAGGTCAACCCTGACGGAGGCGAAGAGAACAGACGTGCCAACGCCCAGGGGTTTGACCTGAACCGGGATCATGTGGTACAGGAAGCACCGGAGACCAGGGCACTGCACAGTCTTTTCCGGCAGTGGATGCCCCATGTCACCATTGATGTGCATGAATACTTTCCCTACCGTGATGCATGGGCTGAATTTGGCGGATACAAACAATTCGATGTACAGGTGGGGGTAACCACCAATATCAATATCGATCATCAGTTGCAGCAGTACAGCCTCACAGAAACCCTGCCATGGATCGAGCAGCACCTGGCCGCTGAAGGCTATACATTCCACAATTACCTTGTGGGACCGCCACCCTCGGAGGGTATTACCAGGCACTCAACCATCGATATCAATGACGGTCGTCAGAGTTTCGGGATCCTCAATACCATGTCATTCATTTACGAAGGAATCAACGGGCGCGACAGGTATTTGGATCAACTTGAACATCGCAGCATGGGACAACTGGAGGCAATGATTGCCATGATGGATTTTATGCAGATTAACCGCAGGGAGGTCGTTGTCATGGTTAATGATTCCAGGGAGCAATTAAAGCACGGTAATGCAAAAGGTACTGTTGCCATTCAAACTGACTACGTCAGGAGCGGAGAGCCATTGTTTATGCCGCTGAAATCCTTTTCAACCGGTGCGGATACCGTTGTGCAGGTAGACAATTACCACCCNNTTGTGGAGCCGGTAGTTGTTACTGAACGACCACTGGGATATCTGATCCCCGGGGAAGATCATCAATTGATAGAATGGCTGTCACTCCATGATATCCTTACGGAAGAACAGTTGCCGGGAGAAGTCAATGTATATGCTTATCAGCTGGCAGAATCCGGCCCGGAAAAGGGTGAGACCCCTCCCAAAACTCAAATTCACATAGATCAGGAAATGAACAATTATGTGTATGTATCCTCCGCCCAGCTGCATGGAAGTTTTCTCTCGCTGACACTTGAGCCGCATTCAGATATTGCCCTGGGCCGCCATCAGAACTTTGCATACCTGTTGGAGGGTGTTACGCATTATCCGGTATACCGGGTAGAGTCAGCTGAATAAGTAAATAAAATATAAATTTTTAATATTTGACTCTATTTATAAGGGGGTACTCCTGAAAAAAGATACTTTTTTGGGAGTTACCCCTCTTTTTTTAGACGTATGTTGTTTTTTATTGCTATATTTGCCACAAAACCTTAAAAAAACGACAATGAGCCAAAGAACCAATGCCCTGCAATCCGCCCAGGGGCACAAAGAAAAGCCCTCTGCCGGATCACCTGCCAAAGTATCTGAATATTTCGGGATTGATGTATTCTCGGAACATATAATGCGTGATTACCTGCCCCTTGAAATTTTCAGGCAACTTACCGACAACAAGGATGCCTCCATCCAGATAGACAGAAAACTGGCTGACCAGGTGGCTGCTGCCATGAAAGCCTGGGCGGTTTCCCGCGGAGCTACCCATTATTCCCACTGGTTTCAGCCTTTGAACGGTGCCACGGCAGAAAAACACGATGCTTTTTTTACACCAGCTGGGGCCGGCTCTTCTATGGAGCAATTTGACGGATCCCAGCTCGTTCAGCAGGAACCTGATGCAAGCAGTCTTCCCAGCGGAGGAATCCGCAATACCTTTGAAGCCCGTGGATACTCCGCATGGGACCCTTCCTCCCCGGCTTTCATTCTTGAGGGTACACTTTGCATTCCTACCATATTTATAGCGTATACAGGCGAGGCACTTGATTACAAAACTCCTTTACTGAAGTCCAATCAGCTGATCAATGAGATTTCCGTGGAAGTGGCACAATTATTTGATCGCGGCATCACCAGGGTGTATCCCACCCTGGGGTGGGAACAGGAATATTTTTTAATTGATGAGAGTTTTTACTATGCCCGTCATGACCTTACTCTGTGCGGCCGGACATTATGCGGACATACACCGGCCCGCGGACAGCAAATGGAAGATCACTATTTTGGTTCAATTCCCGGACGGGTTACGGCATTCATGAAGGAGTTTGAAGTGGCCTCGTGGCGGCTTGGAATTCCGGTCAAAACCAGGCACAACGAGGTGGCACCCAACCAGTTTGAACTTGCCCCGGTATATGAAGAGGCCAATATTGCTGTAGATCACAATCAGTTGGTGATGGTCGTGATGGACAAGATTGCCCGGAAACACAATTTAAGGGTCCTTTATCATGAAAAACCCTTTGCCGGCATCAACGGTTCAGGCAAGCACAACAACTGGTCGCTGGCCACCAATACGGGAAAAAACCTGATGAGCCCCGGCCATACACCCAAAACCAATTTGTTGTTTCTCTCTTTCTTTATCAGTTTCATCAAGGCTGTGAGCGAACACCCTTCCCTGCTTCGTGCTGCCATTGCTTCCGCAGGGAATGACCACCGCCTGGGAGCCAACGAAGCCCCTCCGGCCATTATGTCGGTTTTTATCGGGAAACAGTTAACCGGAGTGCTTGAGGAAATTGAATCCAGGGTAGCAGATCGAAAAATGACTCCGGATGAAAAAACAGAACTCAAGCTGAATATCGGCAAAATACCCCAGATCATTCTGGACAACACCGACCGCAACAGAACCTCTCCCCTGGCCTTTACAGGTAACAAATTTGAATTCCGTGCCGTGGGCGCTTCATCCAATTGCGGGCCGGCCATGATTGTGCTGAACACCATTATGGCTGACCAGCTCCGGCTGTTCAAGCAACAGGTGGACAAATTAATGGAAAAGAATGTGGAAAAAGATGAAGCCATATTCCGTACTTTGAGAACCTATATCCGCGAGTCGAAATTCATTCTTTATGAAGGGAATAATTACAGTGAGGAATGGATCAGGGAAGCTGCTGCAAGGGGACTGGAGAATACCGGCAATACACCGGATGCATTGAGGAATTATGTATCAGGCAAGACCATTGATTTATTCAGCCGAAATGGAATCTTCACCGAAAAGGAAATGGTGGCCCGGTACGAAATCCGACTGGAAACTTATGCAAAGGCTTTACAGATTGAATCCAGGGTGCTGGGTGATCTGGCCGGCAACCATATCATTCCGGTAGCGGTAGAATACCAGAACCGCTTGATTCAGAATGTTAAAGGCCTCAAAGACGTGTTGCCTGAATCCCTTTATAACGACCATGCGGGAAATCAGATTCATACCATCACAAAAATTTCCGAGCACATTTCTGAGATTAAAACCGATGTGGCTGACATGATAACCGCACGAAAAGAAGCCAATGCCATTGATTCACCCCGTGAAAAAGCCGAAGCTTATGCCAATCTGGTAAAACCCATGCTGGAAACGATTCGTTACCACATTGACAAGCTTGAGATCCTGGTTGATGACAGGCTCTGGCCCCTGCCTAAGTATAGGGAGATGCTTTTTGTGAAATAATAAAGGGCTGGTTTGATTTCGGTGATACTCAGAAATTGCAGGTCAGGCCAAGCCCCACAAGCTGCTTTTATCTGAATCCTCATTATCTTTGATATCATCCGCAAAGGACGGTGTAATAATTAATAGTTGCTTGTTATGGAAAAAAAAGTGTTTTTGATCAGTGGCGGAAGCTCGGGTATCGGGCTGGAAATTGCTGCAGGGCTGGCAGATTCAGGACATCGTGTAATATCTTTGAGTCGCAGCCGGGAAAAAATTGAACGGGGAATACAACAATACCCTGCGCTGGAAAACAAGGTGGATTTTATCACCGGGGATATTTCCAGTGAGGAGGATGCAGAATATGTCAGGACGCATGTGGCGGAGAAATACGGGGTGTTGCACGGACTGGTAAATAATGCAGGTATTTTGACCCACGGAACGCTGGAAACCATCAGCGTGGAAGACTGGAAACTGACCCTGGACGTAAACCTGACCGGACCCTATATTCTTACGAAAGCCCTGTTGCCTTTATTAAAGCAAGCCGGAAGTGCCTCTGTGGTAAATATTTCCTCGGTTGCCGGTCTGAAGCCCGGAACCAGCGTGGCGTATTCAGTTTCCAAGGCCGGGCTGGATATGCTGACACGCTTCCTTGCCGGGGATCTCGGACCCTATAAAATACGTGTCAATTCAGTTAATCCCGGCCTGGTCCGGACCAATATTCACCTGGACAACAAAGTCGTGGCAGACAAAGAGGCTTATGAGGCAATGCTGGACAAAGCCAGACCACGTTATCCGCTGGGAGAAATCGGAGAGCCGGAGGATATCGCCCACATGGTGATGTTTCTTCTTTCTGATGAGGCTTCATGGATAAGCGGCAGCATTATCCCGGTAGACGGTGGTATAATGGTGGAAAACGACCTGATCCCACCGAAAAAATAAAATGGATCCTGATCAGTTTAACCGATTTGGCCTGCTTTCAGGTCTTCAAGGGTAAAAATATCCCTGGCCCGGATACCTTTAGGGGTTTCTTTCAGGGTGCAGCATTCATTGTCATAATCGTGCTCAAAAACCAGCACGTAATCCTCTTTTACAGCCCTTGTAAGAAATTCCTGCTTTTCTTCCATTGAGCGTACGGGGTCAATGTCGAAGCTGGGCACATAAGCCAGGGGTATGTTTCCCACAGCGGAAATAAAATCGGCCATAAAGGCCACTTTGCGGCCGTGATAATCAAAAATGGGGACAATCTGACCGGCAGTATGTCCGCTTTTGATCTCGAGGTATACTCCTTCACAAAAAGGACCCGCCTCATGAATGAATTCCAGCTGACCGGAGTCGTATAGCGGCTCCAGGTTTTCCTCAAAATAGGAAGCCGCTTCGCGCGGATTGGGATCCATGGCAGCATCCCAATGCTCTTTGGTACAATAGTAAGTGGCGTTCGGGAACACCAGTTCCGGTGTTTTTCCTTCTTCCGCCCATTTTACTGCTCCGCCCACATGGTCAAAATGTAAATGGGTAAGGATCACATCGGTGACCTGATCCGGAGTATATCCATATTTTTTTAATGATTTCTCCAGGCTTTCTTCACCGAAAAGATGATAAAAACTGAAAAATTTCTCGCTCTGCTTATCTCCCATTCCGACATCAACAAGAATAACCCTGCTGCCGGTATCGGCCAGCAAACAACGTGAAGTGAGCGGGATCATATTATTCTCATCCGCTTTCACATATCTTTCCCAGATGGCTTTGGGAACGACGCCAAAGCAGGCTCCCCCGTCCATTTTAAAGTTTTCAGCAATTACAGGATACAGTTTCATAATATTGGATTTTTATCTCACCCGCAAAAGTACAAATTTTGTGCGCGGGGAACGGATAAATACTGGAATTGTCCGCTGTTTAGGGCAATAAAAAACATTTATCTTTACAACACCAAACAGCAAAAACCCATGAAGGTTCACTTCATTGCCATCGGCGGCAGTGCCATGCACAACCTGGCCATCGCCCTGTATAAAAAAGGGGTTGTGGTGAGCGGATCAGATGATGAAATTTTTGATCCCTCCCGCAGCCGTTTACTACATTACGGATTGTTGCCCGACACAACCGGCTGGGAGCCGGACAGGATACATCCCGGACTGGATGCAGTAATTGTGGGGATGCACGCAAAGGCAGACAACCCTGAGTTGCGAAAAGCCGAAACAATGGGGCTGGAAATTTTCTCCTACCCGGAATTTCTTTACCGGCAATCTGCCGACAAAACCCGTGTGGTGATCGGGGGGAGTCATGGAAAAACGACCATTACTTCCATGATCCTTCACGTACTCAAACATCACCGGATTAATACGGATTACATGGTCGGAGCCCAGCTTGATGGATTTGAAGTAATGGTAAAGCTTTCTGATGATGCCCCGTTTATGGTTATGGAAGGGGACGAATATCCAAGTTCACCCACTGACCCCAGGCCCAAGTTTCACCTGTACAATCCATCCATTGGTCTGATCAGTGGTATTGCCTGGGATCATATTAACGTATTTAAGACATTTGATCAATACCTGGATCAGTTCAAAAAATTCATTGACTGTATTGAAGATCATGGGATGCTCATATACAATGCAGAAGATCCTGAAGTGAAAAAGTTATGTGAGCGAAGTACCGGGAAAAACCTGCAGCTGCTGCCATACAGTATGCCCCGTTACAAGATAGAAAACGGTGTCAGTTATGTCGTGCATCCGGGCATGGAGACGATCCCTGTCAAACTTTTCGGACAGCACAATATGCTCAACCTTGAAGCGGCCAGGCTTGTATGCAATCAGCTGGGGGTATCAGATGAAATGTTTTTTCACGCGGTAAAACATTTCAGCGGAGCCAGCAGGCGCATGGAAATACTTTTTGATGATGACGGCTGTATGGTAATACGTGATTTTGCCCATGCGCCTTCCAAAGTATCGGCAACGGTCAGGGCGGTGAAGGATCAGTTTCCGGAAAAGAAACTGATTGCCTGCCTTGAGTTGCATACCTACAGCAGCCTCAGCCGCGAATACTTATCCCATTACCGGAAAAGCCTTGATGCAGCCGATCATGCCGTTGTGTTCTTCAGCCCGCACGCCCTTTCCCTGAAGCGGCTTCCGCCTCTCAGCCCGGAATCGGTGGCGGAGGCATTCGATAAAAATGAATTGCGGGTAATTACTGACCCCCTTTTGCTTGAATCGGCCATTTTCGAAATGATGCAGGAAAACTGCTGCTTGCTGATGATGAGTTCCGGCAGCTTCGGCGGGCTGGACACTGAAAAACTGATCGATCAAATTCAGTCGCACGCAAACCGGAGATAATCAGCCTATGGAGCAACTCAACACGGAGCAACCCAATGTGAAACCTGTCATTGAAGATAGCTGGAAACAAATTTTATCGGAAGAATTTGACGCACCTTACTTCCGGGAACTGAAACAATTCCTGGTGGAGGAAAAAAAAGAATTCACCATCTATCCGCCCGGAAATCAAATTTTTTCCGCGTTTGACAACACCCCTTTTCACGAGGTAAAAGTGGTGATCCTGGGTCAGGATCCCTATCACGGGCCGGGTCAGGCACACGGATTATGTTTTTCTGTCAGCAAAGGGGTGAAACCACCCCCCTCCCTTAAAAATATCTTCAGGGAACTAAGGGATGATCTGGGAATTCCTGAGCCTGTCCATGGTTATCTGGGCTCCTGGGCCAGGCAAGGGGTTTTGCTTTTAAATGCAACCCTTACCGTGCGGGCCAGGCAGCCGGGTTCTCATCAAAACCGGGGCTGGGAGAAATTTACAGATGCTGCCATTGTGGCTCTTTCTGAAAAGCGCAGCGGACTCGTATTTTTATTGTGGGGGAGTTACGCCCAGGCCAAAGAAGCCATGATTGATACCAGGAAACACCATGTGCTTAAAGCACCACACCCCTCTCCTTTTTCCGCTGCCAGGGGTTTTTTTGGCTGCAGGCATTTCTCAGCCGCCAACAAACTTCTCAGGGAACAGGGGAAAGAGGAGATCAATTGGACCATACAATAAAAAATATTGCGAACTTTGCCTGCATAATCACCAAACAGAGACTATTTTGGACAATTATATTTTTGGCATAAGACCTTTGCTGGAGAGCCTTGACAGCGGACAAAACCCCGAAAAAGTCCTGATCCAGCAGGGACTGGCGGGAGACACCTTCCAGCAGTTGTTTGCAAAGATCAGGGCAATGAAAATCCCTTTTCAGTATGTACCATCCGCCCGTCTGAATAAGATCACCAATAAAAACCATCAGGGAGTGATTGCCATCATGCCGGTGATCGGATACCAGTCACTTGAAGCACTTCTCCCGGGCATATTCGAAAGCGGGGAAACTCCGCTTCTGGTCCTGCTTGATGGTATCACCGACGTACGGAATATGGGCGCCATAGCCCGCACCGCGGAATGTGCCGGGGTGCATGCGCTGGTAATTCCTGAAAAAGGGGGAGCACCGGTGAATGCAGATGCTGTGAAAGCTTCTGCAGGTGCATTGTCAAGGATCCCTGTTTGCAAGGAAAGTAATCTGCTCCAGGCCATTGCTTTCTTAAAGGAATGCGGCATCAAACTGCTGGCCCTGGATGACAAGGGGAAAACCAGCCTTTATGACACAGAACTGACCGGTCCACTTGCTGTGATCATGGGAGCTGAAGACAAAGGGGTTTCGGCTGCTGTTCATAAGCTATCGGACGCCAGTGTTTCCATCCCCATGAAAGGACACATCGCTTCTTTAAATGTGTCAGTGGCCACAGGAATCGTGGTATTTGAAACCCAGCGTCAACGCATGCATTCATAGTATGAGTAAGGATAATTCACATACGGGCTTATTCATTCCCTGCTTTGTTGATCAGTTGTATCCGCATACCGGATTCAATATGCTGAAGGTGCTGAACAGGGCGGATCAGCTCAGTAAGAAACATATGCGGTTTCATTACAATCCGGAACATACCTGTTGCGGCCAGGCTGCTTTTAACAGCGGGTTCTGGGATGAGGCGAAACACCTTGGGGAAAAGTTCATCAGGGATTTCATGGAGTACGATTTTGTGGTGGCCCCCTCCGCCTCATGCACCGCCATGGTAAGAAACTATCATACTCAGATGTTCTACAATTCTGCCCTGCACAATGAAAGCAATTACCTGCGGCGAAAGATTTATGAGTTTACGGATTTTCTGGTGAACGTGATGGGGGTGGAAGACCTGGAGGTCACTTTTGAGGGCAGGGTGTGCTTTCATGATGCCTGTGCGGCACTGCGGGAATACGGACTCAGGGATCAGCCCAGGCAGCTGCTCAGCCATGTTAGGGGGCTGGAGTTACTGGAATTGCAAAACAATGATGTCTGCTGTGGCTTCGGAGGTTCATTTGCCGTAAAGCATGAGGCCATATCAACAGCCATGGCAGAACAGAAAATCCAGCACGCACTTGATACCGGTGCAGGATACATTGTTTCCACGGAATCATCCTGCCTGATGCACCTTGAAGGATATATCAAAAAACACAACATCCCCATTCAGACCTTACATATCGCTGACCTGCTTGCCAAAGAGCTTTCCTGAAATCAAAAAAGTTAAGGTGATGATGACCATTGGAATTGATATTGGCGGAAGTACTACCAAAATTGTAGGTGTACGTGACCAAAAGATTGTAAAACCACTCACGGTTGAGGCGAATGACCCCATTGCATCAGCCTCGGGAGCATTGGGAAAATTTCTGGATGTACATCGGTTGCAGTTTTCGGATATTTACCACATGATGGTCACCGGTGTTGGTTCCTCTTTCCTGGACGAGGCACTGCTCGGGATACCCATTACCAAGGTAGATGAATTCAAAGCCCTGGGATACGGAGGGTTGTTTCTTACCGGGCTGGAAAAAGCCATTATAGTCAGTATGGGCACGGGAACAGCATTTGTAAAGGCCCACGGGCGTTGTATCCGTCACCTGGGAGGAACGGGCGTGGGAGGAGGCACCATTACGGGTTTGTCTGGTGTGATGGCCGGTTTGTCAAGCATCAAAAGCATCACCGAGGCGGCAGATAAAGGGCGGCTTGAAGAAGTTGACCTGAGTGTGGGAGATATTGCCCATACAGACATCGGGAATCTCCCCTTTAGTATTACCGCTTCTAATTTTGGCAAGATGACCGATCAGGCCAACAAAAATGATATGGTCAAAGGGGTGCTGAACATGACATTTCAGGTTGTCGGAATGATGGCCATTTTTGCTGCAAGGAATGAAAAAGACCGTGACATTGTGCTGTCCGGGAAACTGGTTAATATCCCCATGGCCCGGACAATTTTCAATGAATTGTCAAAACTCTATGGGATGAAGTTTCATGTACCGGATCATGCTGCCTGCTGCACGGCAATAGGAGCAGCAATTTCAGCTGATCTGTAAGTGTGTCGTCTGTTTCCTGATTGTAAAACAATATAAACCCCCTTGACAGAAGACTACCGAACCTTCAGGAGGGCCTCAGGAATAAAGATTAACGAATTAATTTATTTTCCTTTTTTGGAAGGAATGCAATTATTTTATTGTATCTTTGTCGCGAATTAATTAACAATCTGAATTGACTTCCGCATTATTGAGTACTGAATGACCTTCCCAAAGAACAACTTCATTTCAATCTTCGCGAATTTCGATTCAATTTTTCAATCAATTATTACATTATTATTATGAAAAACGGAACAGTTAAGTTCTTCAATGAACTAAAAGGATTTGGTTTCATCAAAGATCATGAAACAGATGAGGAATTCTTCGTACACGCAACAGGTCTTATTGACCAGGTTCGCGAAGGTGATGAAGTTACTTTCGATCTGAAGGAAGGAAGAAAAGGAATGAACGCAACAGACGTAAAACTCTCATAGATCATCCTTGAAACAGAGAGGCCCCTCCATGTTTGACATGTGAGGGGCTTTTTTTATGCCTGCACTTTTTTGCTGCCTCCTATGTAGGCCTGCAGTACTTCTGAAAAATCTGTTTCCCCGTCATAAAACACCGTCATTACCGGGGTACCATAAGTGTTTGAGACCTGTTTCAGCACGGAGGCGCTGATACTTCCGGGCATGCAACCAAAAGGAGCAACATTCACCACCAGGTGTGCGCCCTGGCGGATAAAGGCAATGGCCCGTCCCACCGTCAAAATGGACTCACCTTCAATGCTGTCCGGCAGATAAACTGCTCCGGATTTTTTAACTTCATTCACAGGTGGTTCTTTCCTGTCAGTAAGTAATTTTCCAAAAATTCCCAGGTAACGGTTTTCCATATAGGAAATAAATGCATTGGCCGCTTTATTTTGTACACGCCCCAATAATCCGCCGTTGTTTCCGAAATCTGATGTATAATGCAGCCATTCCATGATCGGTGCCACCCAGGCCTCGCCACCCGCCTCCTCAATCCGTCTGACAAGGGATGAATTTGCAAAAGGTGAGTTTCTGACGTAAATTTCTCCCACCACGCCCACCAGGGGTTTTTTCATTAATTTGAGATCGTAAAAAGGCAATTCTTCATTCAGCTGCTTCAAAAGACCGGTTACATCCCCCCGGTTTTCAAATGCCAGCTCAAGCTGATCTGTATATTTACTGATCAGGGCATCAATGCTTCCCTTTTCGCTTTCATAAGGCCTGAGACGGCATCCCAGCTTGGTCAGCACATCTGAAACCATCAGCGACCTGAATAAGTGCATTCGCACAGGGCCTTTGATGTCGTTGTAATGGTCATCGGAATTGGGTGATATGATGGCCGCTTCAAGCTGCTGCTCTTTCAGTATCTTATCGTGCAGCCGCACGTATTGCCCGAATCTGCAGGGGCCATCCGTACAGGGCATAAACAGGGCAGCATCCCCGTTTATCTTTCCGTCTTTCCTGTCCTGTCTGATCTGATGAATAAAAGACCCGATGGTGCTTGCTGCCGGCATGCATTCCGATCCTCTCACGCAGGCATTTCCCAGTGAAAAAGTGGCTGTATCTTCCCTGCGTAATGGCACTGATTTGATCCCGTATGCTCTGAGCCCTGCACTCATCAGCCTGGTTGCAATGGGATGCATGGGTGGGATATATACTGTATAACCAGACAATGACCGGACAATGCGACTTGGTGACCGTTTCTGCTCCCCGAAGTCCTCTTTCCGGTATTTTTCGGTGCAATGGGCGTTTGCCCGGTCAAAAAATGCTTCAAGGCGGGTAATGTAGCCGCCGTCTCCGCCATGTTCATCCAACTCCAGTATCAGGGAAGGCTTGCCCTGCATATTTTCTTCAAATACTCCCAAAAGGAAAGAGTCCGGGCCGCAATTGAAGTTGGTCAGAAAAATGGGGTAAAGACCCTCCTGCTTCCTGACATATTCTGAAGCAGCCACAATGCGCTGGCCATAAGACCAGTACATATCTTCATAACCATCAGGGATGTCTGCCCGTTCAACGGGAAGTACATCCATGGGGATCACATCGTATCCATGGCGTGCAATGGCCCTTAGCAGACCCAGGTTCAGCTGTTCGTCAAGCAGATTGTACGAACGGCCCATGACAACAAAACGGGGCTTCCCGGATCCGTTGTGTCCCCCTGGGGATAATCCGGCTTCCCTTTGCAATTTTTTCCTGTGTAATGCGAATGCTTCCATTGCCTGGTCCCAGGCATGCCGCACCCTTTTCCGGCTCACCGGATAACGGGATTTAAGGCACTTGTACAACTGTTCGGTATTGTGTTTGCTTTCTTTGGAAAAATCCACCACAGGCATAATCAGACCTGAAGTATCTACCTCCCTGAGGCCAAGGGTGCTTGCCATTATGGCGGGAAAAGCCTGGGAAAGGGGGCAGAAAAACGAATTGGCTGTACGCGGATTGGGAGTATCCTGAATATGATAGGGCAAAAAAACCGGGTCCGGGTTACCCTCCATGCAGGCCGAGGCCTCTGCAACAGCTTTTTTCATTGGGAAACAGCAATCTGTAACTGTGTCAGAGCCTGTATACTGACCCGCCTTTCCGGGAGCTACTTCTTCTGGCCGGAGAACAATCCCCAGTGCCTGAAAGAAATGTTGCCAGAAGGGATTGTAGGTAAAAAAATGGAGCGCCTTCGGGTAGCGTAGAACACCAGAGGGATTGTGTACAGGCAATTCTTTTCGAACCAGGCCGTCAAGCAAGCTGAGTGCATCCAGGTGGCGCGTTTGGATTCCGGGTGTATCGGCAGCTTCCCTTCCGCACTGGTACCCCCACGAAGCCATTTTGTTTCCGTCATCTGATACCATATTGGTTATCCGGCAATGGTTTCTGCACAACGAACACACCTCCTCATGTATGCTTACAGATACATTTTTGAGGTGCATTCCATGAAATCGGGTGCGCACGGGGGTATCTTCCCTGAGCATTTCAGCCATGCCGATGGCCCCCATTAAATGGCTGTATGAAGAGGTAAGTATTTCTTTGTTCAGCACATTGCCGAATGCCTCCACCAACCCTTTGTTTTTGGCGGTGGCACCGAGGAACAATACTGGTTCTTCCACAGGCCGGTGCTGCACAACACGGTGCAGATAGTTTTTGCAGACAGCATAAAGCACGGAGGCCATCACCTGCCCTTTGCCCAGGCCTTTGGTCAGTAACTGGTTGGCATCCTGTTCCATAAACACCGTGCAGCGATGACTGGCCGTGGGAGGGAATTCATTTCTGCACCTGTCAGGAATGTCATCAAGTGGAATCCCCAGATTGCCGGCCTGTTCCTCAAGGAAAGAACCGGTACCGGCTGCGCATACGTAATTCATATTGGCGTCTTTCATCCAGCCGTTATCCACCCGGATATATTTGGCATCCTGCCCGCCGATCTCAAAAATCGTTTTCACATCCGGAAACTCCTTCACCGCTCCTTTCAGGTGTGCGGTAATCTCGTTCTTCACAAGGTCAGCTCCGGCAAAATGGCCGATTAGTTTTCTTCCGCTCCCGGTGGTCCCCAGTCCCTTGATACGCAAGGAAACCGAACGATCCCGGCAAACCTGATCAATTCCTTTCAGCACACGCTTAAATGCATCCACAGGGTTACCCCTGGTACGGGCGTAAATTCCCAGCCGTACATTGCCATATTTGTCAATCAGTACAGCCTTCGTACTTGTGGAACCAATATCTGCCCCGGTAAAAACATCCGGTTCTTCACCATTCCGCAATTGATAGATATCGATTTCATTGCCCCATTGGTCCCTGTAATGTTCGTGGTCTAAAGCCTTGGTGTTTGTGAATTTCAGCACAGCTTCGCAAGCCTGTTGCCCTGATTCATTAATCTCTGCTGCAACTCCGGGAGTTCGCCCGGCTTCTGTTCCTGCACAATTCAGCAGGGCCTCTGCCATGTAAAAAACCGGACTCTCCGGCAGAATCAGCTCATGCCCATTCAGTAAAGCGGAAAAATAATGCAGGAAAACCTTATTATTTGCCAACCCTCCGATGAATAGCACATTGCCTTTTACAGGGACGCCTTTGAATAAAGTAGAAAATGCAGCATGGCCCAAACCTTTGGATAATCCGTTCCAGAGTTCAGGAATCTGGTAACCTTCCTGTTGCCGGTGGATCAGGTCACTCTTGGCGAATACCGAGCAACGGGAAGCAATGGCGGGTGCATTGTCCAGGATGGGGATTTCCCCCGCTGACTTGTAGTCCAGCCCCAGGCGCTCCATTTGCTGATCCAGAAAAGCACCCGTACCTGCCGCACAAAGGGAGTTGGTCTCAAAGCGCTGCAATTTCCCGTCGGTGATCTCTGCAAGGGAAAGTCCGGACGAGCCGATATCAACCACATAACTGACGGGCTTACCCGAAGCGGATTGATGGTTCCGTAAAATGGCTGATACGGGAGATATGACTGGAAGTTGGCAGGCAGAAGCAAGCAGGGGCGCATATTTTCCCGATACAACAGTTTTTGTTTTTTTCAGGTCAATTTGCTCCCTTTCGAGTAACCTGTTCAACGTTTGCAGGGGCTCCCCGGAATGTTCCGCAAAATGGTGCTGAATTTTGCTCCCGTTGCGATATACCAGCTTCAGGGACAATGTCCCGGCATCAATCCCTAATGCTTCTGTCATTGCTATACCTTTTCTTTTCAATACGATG
>SL_8KL_010_SEDDRAFT_10001923_pt1 | contig 17933 bp, 17 predicted proteins | sample SodLakKL_010_SED_4_FD_11160 | JGI IMG/M metagenome (IMG submission 11160)
CTAGATAAATTAACAGATTCCTTAGTAGACTTATTTGCCAAACAGGCCTTTGATAAAGGATTAGAATTTCTCTATTTTATTGATAATGATGTGCCTAAAAACTTGAGAGGCCCTTCTAATAGATTGAGACAGATTTTAATAAACTTGCTTGGTAATGCTATTAAATTTACTGAACAGGGTGAAGTCCAGTTTAATGTTTCTTTAGATGAATTTATTAAGAGGGAAGGGGAGGAACTTGCGCTTCTGGAATTTAAAGTAAGAGATACAGGTATCGGAATTAAGCCTGAAGACCAGAGAAAAATATTTTCTAGCTTTACTCAGGTTGATTCTTCAAGCACCCGTCAACATGGGGGAACCGGGCTTGGCCTTGCGATATCAAAGAAGTTAATTGATATGCTAGATGGAACAATAGAATTAGAGAGTACTTTTGGAGAGGGTAGTACTTTTACATTTAAAGTTCCATTTAAGCTATCAGACAAAGCAAGTGAAAGATCAATAAAGAAGTTAAATTATGATCTCAAACTTAACTCTAAAAAAATCTTAATAGTTGATGATAATAAAAATAACTTGCTCATTCTTGAAAAAAACCTCAAATTTTTAAATGCCAGCACAGAAAAATTTCAGGTTCCCCAGAAGGTTCTAAAACATTTACAGAAAGAGCAAAATTACGACTTAATAATAACTGACTTCTATATGCCAGATATAAATGGATATCAATTGGCAAAAACGATTAGAGAAGATTTAAAAATTAATGATATACCAATAATTATGCTTTCCTCTGATTATGAACAGGAGCATAAATATAATAATTATAATAAATACTTAAATAAACAGATAACAAAACCAGTAAAAAGAAAGGCTTTATACAATTCTTTATGTGAAGTTATGGCCTGTAAAAAAAGGCTATTAGAGGAAGAAGATACTGAAAAAGACATAGTTAGATCAAATAACAAATTAACAATATTACTGGCTGAAGACAATTCAGATAATAGAACTTTAATAAAATTATACATGAAAAAGACCGGTGATAACTTAATAATTGCTAAAAATGGGCAGGAAGCAATCGATAAATTTAAAGAAAATGAAGTTGATTTAATATTGATGGATATTCAGATGCCAGAGGTAGATGGATATCAAGCCGCAAAAAAAATTAAAGAAATAGAAGCCAAATCAGATAATTCTACACCTATAATTGCTTTAACAGCTTATGCTCTAGAAAATGAAATTGAAAAGCTGTTAGCTGCAGGCTTTAATGAGCATGTTGCTAAACCAATAAAGAAAGATATATTATTTGATGCCATAGATGAATTTCGCTAGGACAAAACAATTGTGATATAATAAATTCAAACAGGAAAGCACTGGAACAGAAGGCCATAAGTAGAAGGAGGTGTCAGTCTAATGAAAGAACCCCGGGAAAAGAAACTTAAAGATTATCTCTATCAAAAAGATGAAATAATATTTGCCTATATTTATGGTTCTGTGGCCAGGAATCAGCATACCCGGTTAAGTGATATTGACCTGGCTATTTATATTGATGAAGATAAAAAGCCAGCTGCTGGCCCTTTCGGCTATAGAAGTGAAATAATCGCTGAACTCCAACCGCTGGCAGGCAATGATATTGATCTTATAATTTTAAATGAAGCCTCTAATTTACTGGCCTATAATGTATTTAAAGAAGGCAGGCTTTTATTTAATAAAGACCCTAACCTCAGGACCACAGTCCATGCAAAAACTGTTGATAAATACCTTGATTTCTTGCCAATGCTTAGAGTTCAAGAAAAATATCTGAATAAAAGAATAGAGGAAAACAGGTTTGGGGGTTGATATCATGGGTTGATTTTGCAACTTATATAGGAAAATACATAAACCAGCAAAAATAAATCTCAAGGGCAAGTTGTTGCAGGCAAATTGCAAGTAAAATGTCGCAAGATACTAGTAAAGTTATATGATATGGCGACCATGTTTCAAAATGCTTAAGGAGGTACTTAAGATTAACATATTAAATTGGATTGAAGAAGAATTTAAACCTCAATTTTGCACATCTGAAGAGTTTATTTATGATGATATGGAATCACAATCTGGATATTCATTACCTATAATTTATAAAACCTTTGATGGAACAAAGAAATCTCATTGGGTTGATAGAGGACATCTATATGATTTTTTATATTCAACCAAAGGTAAGGGGAAAAAACTATTAGACTTTGGACCTGGTGATGGCTGGCCTTCTTTAATAATAGCTCCTTATGTCAGAGAAGTTATTGGTCTGGATTCATCACATAGTCGAGTAGAGACCTGCATAGAAAATGCAAAAAGATTAGGAATTAATAATGCAAAGTTTAAATATTATTCTGCAGGAGATAAAATACCATTTGATGATAATACTTTTGATGGGATTATGGCGGCATCTGCTATAGAACAGACTCCTGACCCTAAAAAAATTTTAAAAGAATTATTTAGAGTATTAAAATCAGGTGGTCAATTGAGGATTAGCTATGAATCTTTAAATGAATATAAGAAAGGTAAAGAAAAGGGCATTTGGATTGCAGAATTAAAGAATGAAAAGTGCAGGATGATCTTATTCAATAGAAATATTAATAAGGAATTTGTGATTCAATATGGTATTACTTTAGCTACATCTAAACAAGAGCTTGAAAATGTATTGAGCAAAAAATACGATGGTATTTCCTATGAGAATATAACAGTTGAATTTTTAGATAAAATCAAAAATCAAATTATTGATGTTAATAAATTAAGAACAACTCATCCTTCAGGTAAAACATATGTGAAATGGTTAGAGGAGATGGGTTTTAAAAAGGTTATTCCTTCATATAGTGGTGGATTGGCTGCAGCCAATTTATATGAACATTATAAAGATGACAAAAAGATTAAGGAAGTAGAATCTGTTGATAAACTAATTAGACCAACAGTGAAAATAGTTAGTCAATTGGAAGCTCCTATTGAAAAAAATCCACCTATAACAGCAATTAAATAATTATTTTTAGTGAAAAAATGGTAAATCAAAAACTGAAGTTGAGCTGTAACTATTAATTAAAGCGACTTAACATAATCCATAATAGCATTTACAAATGTATCAAAATCATCCAGCCTATTCTGCAAAATTTGATATATCTCATCTTTATCTACTTGATTATACATATGAACCAGTCGATTCCTATAACCTGCCATTCCTCTTATGTTCTCGGCAAATTCTGTCTCCAGCGCCCCAGCGCTATTCAAAATATCAAAAACTTCAATCACTTAATATTTTCTCTTCTAACTCTTCATAAAAAAGTTCAAGTTCTTTTTTATAATCGAGCCCTTTGCGAATCACCATATCTTCATAATCCAAACACCTCTCTTTATCAGCTGAATAAATAACTTCTCCCCTGGTTATAACTTCAAAAGGCATCTTTAGGCCTGCCTTCTGCAAGAACAGAAGATCTATAGCGGGAAAAGCTAAAATTTTCACCAGTTCATCTTTGAATTTTATACAAAAATTTACATCGCTAATTTTTTCTTTCTCAGAGGGCAAATGATACCATAGAACCATTTAGCTGAGCCTGCGACCATGCATATACCTTTATTTATTGATAAATTTGATTATTTCTTCTATAAAACCTCTGAAATCCTCCAGATTATTCTGCAATATGTCATATATTTCATCCCCATCCACCCTGTCATACATATGGACAACTCTATTGCGAAATCCGGCCATAACACCATAAGTTTCCTGATTTTCTTCAGAAACCACTTTATTATCAGCCAGAATAGAAAAAACTTCAGCATTTGTATCAGCCTTACCCAGCCTTCGCCGGGCAATCAACATATTGGCAATATCTATCATTATTTCAATGGAAGTCTGCAGTAAATATTTGCTTGCTTCTATATTGCGAAAGTCATTCATAAATTTTTCCCGGTCCATCTCCTGCAGAGACCTGAGTTTAACAAGGTTTTCTTCCAATCTCTCAATTTTAACCAGCACCTTATCCCTTTCATTCATTTAGATACTCCTTCTTTAGGGCCTTTTCATATTCATCGTAATATTTCCTGGCCCTGATTTTTTCATCATAGGCAAATGTGAGCACATAATAAATAAAATCGCTGACAGTCTCCCGATCCCGCTCATAAAGAAGCTCCCCGCTGGATATTATCTCATGCTGCAGCAGTATGGGAGCTTTATTTAAATTGACAAAATCTATATCTTCTATCCTCAGAATACTAGATAGACCAGCCATTACCTGCATATCTCTCATAAGGCCTGACTCCACTCCTTTTCTGTATAAGATGGCAAAATCGATATCGCTCAGGGGAGTTTCATGCTCTGTCCCGTGTGAACCAAACAAATAGGCGGCCATGATATCTTCTTCACCGGCAAAATATTCTTTTAGTTCCTCTTTTCTCTCCTCAACTGCCGAGCTCATTATCAACAGCCCCTTTTAAAATTTCTATTACCCGCCTGTATATCAAATTCCTGACAGGTGTAAAATCAAGCAAGTGCCACAGCATAAATATTGGGATTCTCTTCTTATTATATTCTTGCTTTTTATCATTATATCACAATTTATAGACAACTTCATTAATTTTGGCTTTAAGTTCAACTTGACTCTTAAGCAACATTTGCTTTATTCAAACAATGCACTACATAGCTTGTTTTTTTCCAGGTGAGAGGATACAATAAAAATTAACGATAACAATTTGACCAGATATGAAAGGGAGGAGATATGATGCAGGATAATTTTTCTTTTAAAGTGCCCGGTGAAGTTAAATTTGATAGTATTGAGATATTACCCGAAGTTATAGAGGAGAAAGCTCTAGAAAAACCCCTTTTGGTTTCAGATAATGGGTTACAGGAAGCAGGATTGGTAAAACGGGTAAAGGATATTTTAAAGGATGGAGATATCGACTTTGAAATATTTTTAGGAGTACAGCCAAATCCTTCAATGGAAAATGTTGATAATGGTTACGCCAGGTATAAGGAGCATGATTGCGATTCAGTTATCTGTTTGGGCGGGGGGAGTNCGATTGATGCTGGCAAGGCAATTGCAATCCTCGCTACTAATGATGGTAATATTATCGATTATGCCGGAATGCATGCAGTTGAGAATTCGCCGGTTTCGATAATTGCAATTCCCACAACAGCAGGGACAGGCAGTGAAGTTACTCCTGTTGCTGTGATAACTGATGAAGAGAAAAATTATAAATTTACGATCTATAGTTATAAAATAATCCCGGAAACTGCGATACTGGACCCGGATCTAGCTGCCAGCTTACCGGCTGATATTGCTGCCTCTACCGGCATGGATGCCCTGACTCATGCCGTTGAAGCCTATTTATCAAAAATTTCACATCCCTTTGCCGATGCTGTGGCAGAGAAATCTATGGAATTGATAGGCAAAAATGTGAGGAAGTTTGTTGCAGATAGAAAAAATCATGAAGCGGCGGCCGGAATGCTACTGGGCAGCATGTTTGCTGGTTTAGCATTTTCCTGGGGAAGACTGGGCAACGTTCATGCCATGGCAGAACCATTAGGAGTATATTTTGATATTCCTCACGGGGTAGCAAATGCTGTCTTGTTACCGGTTGTTTTGGATTATAATGCCCTGGCGGATGAGGGAAAATATCAGAGAATATTTAATTATATTAGTAGGAAAAACGTGGATAACTTTAGACCAGAGCTTTTAGCAAAAGAGGTTTATGAACTGAATGAAAAACTTGGGATCCCTGGTTCTTTATCTGAGCTAAAGGTTGACTCTGACTATATTCCAGATATGGCTGAAGATGCCATGAAAAGCGGAAATGTTAAAATCAACCCCAGGCAGACTACCTATGCTGATATCTGTCAGTTATATCAGGAGGCACTGTAGTAAATTCAAGTTTAATGCCATGACTTAAAGTTTAAAAAAATTTCCAGGAGGGATGCGGTGAAGTTGATTAAAAAAATCACAGACAGCGATCTCTTTGGCGGCCGAGAAGAATATCTGGATCAGGTTTCTCGCTATGCAGCTCGGGGAGTATTAATTAATGAAAACTTAAAAATTTATTTGATTTATCTAAAAGCAAAAGATCTTTATAAACTGCCTGGTGGCGGCATCAAGAAATCTGAATCCAGAGAGGAAGCTTTTTTAAGAGAAATCCTGGAGGAGACCGGTTATAGGGCAGAGATAATATCTAATCCCGGGTATATAGAAGAACATAAAGTTAAAAATGATTTTCTTCAGCGGTCTTACTGCTATATAGCTGAAGCCAAAAATGACAGTGGAGATACAGACCTAACAGATAAAGAAAAGGATAATCAACTCAAATTTTTCTGGGTCAATCCCTGGCAGGCTCTAAAGCACCTGGATGAATCAGTTAATAAATGCAGTGATTATAGAGATAAATTCATGGTCTATCGAGATAAAATAATTCTTAGAGAGTCTTTGAAAAACTTAAAGTTTAAAATCAAAAAAGCAACCCTTAAAGATGTAGATTACCTTGGCCAGATCCATGCTGAATCCTGGCAACAGGCCTATAGAAATATTATTCCTGACTCAGTTTTAGATAGTATCACTGCCGAAAAGAGGTCAAGCAGATTTAAAAAGGCAATGCAGGAATCAGGCGAAGAAAATTATATACTCTTAGTCGATAATCAGCCAGTTGGCTTTACCTCAATCGGTAACTCCAGAGACGATGACCTTAGCGATAATATAGGAGAAATCTGGGGTATTTATCTAGACCCTGATCGCTGGCGAAAAGGTTATGGTAGCAAACTTCTAAACTGGGCTGAAGCTGAATTAAAGTCCAGAGGCTATAAATCAATTTCACTCTGGGTTTTAAAGGATAACCACCAGGCCCGAAAATTTTACGAAAAACATAATTATCTTAAAGAAGGCCGAACAGACAAAATTACAATCGGCGATAAAGAATTGGAGAAAGTTAGATATATTAAAACTTGTAAATCGGGTAGCACCCGGTAATCTGGGTTTTATTAATATATTGAATTTTAATATCTAGAGGAGTGGTATAAATGTCTGCTGAAATTTTATATGAAGGAAATCCTAAGATGTTCAGAAATAAACCGATCTTTTTTATTTTATCTTTAGCTCTTATAGCAGCATATGGTTTAGGCTTACTTATTTTATTAATCTGGTACTTTAGAACAAAAGCTGTTAAATTTAAAGTTACAACTGACAGTGTAATATTAAGAGAGGGTTTTTTAAGTAAAGAAGTAAGTGAGATCAACATACAGGACATCAGGAAGATTAATACTTCGCAGTCCTTTTTACAGAGAATTTTTGGGACAGGTACATTAAAAATATCAAGTTCAGCTACAGCTGAGCAAGAAATATCTATTTATGGGTTTAAAAAACCCGGGGCATTAAAGGATATAATCCGAAATCAAATGGAGTGAAAATAAATCCAAATTAATTTGCACCGAAATCTGTTTATTGGGGGAGGTGAATTTAGTGATTTTTAAGAGCAGTTATGGAGAGATCTATTATGAAATTAGAGGCCATGAGAACTCAACAGTTATTGTATTTGTGCATGGAGTGATGATGGACCATGGTATGTTCAAAGAACAGATTAATGCTTTTCAAGATCAATATCAAATTATACTATGGGATATGCCCCAGCATGGGAGGTCTTTTAAGCAACAGAAAGAATTTGAGTTTTCTATTGCTGCAGACAGTTTAATTGAACTTCTTGATGAACTAAAAATTGAAAAAGTATTGTTAGTAGGTGTTTCTTTAGGTGGATGGGTTGCTCAATATATAGCAAGCAAATATCCCGAAAGAGTTAAAGCTCTGGCAATTGAAGGCTGTACGCCTTTGCATGTGGATTTAAGCAGAGTTGCTTTAATATTTCGCATTTATATTCTGCTGTTTAAACTTTTGCCCTGGTTTATAGTGCAAAAGATATTTGTGAAAATGACTGATAGGATGGAACTTGTTCCAGATCTAAAAGAGAACTTTAAAAATAACTTTAAAAATATAGAAAAAGATACTGTGCTACGGCTCTTTGGAGGAATTAGAAAAGAAATTTCTAAAAGCCTCAAAGATGAAATAACCCAGCCGATTTTAATGACTCATGGTGAAAATGAACTATCTTTTTTTAAGAAAATGGGTAAAACCTGGCAGGAGGAAAATCCTCAACTGGATTATAGGGAAATTCCTGATGCTGGACATGGTGCTAATACGTTTAATCCTGAAGCTTATAATAAGACCCTGCTTGATTTTTTCAATTTAGACAATTAAGAATATCCTCACGCAGATTTCCAACAAAGCCAAATTTATGCTATAATTAGGATGCATTTTTCTAAGAATATTATCATTACAGGTAATATCCGGTACCTGAAGTTGGGCTTGTCCCCTAAAAATAATCGGAAAATTTAAAATATAATCACCCTTTAAAAAATCGAGATAATAAAATTGAGCTAAAGGAGAGATTAGAATGTATTTATTGAGGATATCCCTCCGCAATCTATTCCGGCGCCGAAAAAGAACCTTGCTGATTTCAGGCATCCTTATGGTGGCGGTATTGGCCTTTCTATTTCTTGAATCTTTTATGCTGGGAATGTTTGATGTCTCCTTTGAAAATATAATAGATTTTGAGACACCTCATATAACAGTTGGTCACCCGGAATTTATATCCGAAGCAGATGAAGGTGAGAGGTTGCCGATAGAGGAAACCTTTGCTCCTGATGATGAACTTCTGGCGGAGGTTCGCGATCTGGAGGGTTTTTCTGACTTCACGCCCGTTCTGGACTTCGATGCCGATTTTATAGCCGGAAGGTATGACTATCCAGTTCTTGTGCGCTCAATTGATCCAGAAAGTTTTGATGAGGTTTTTAAGCACAGTGAATATATAGTTGACGGTGACTTTTTACAACCAGGAGAACCTGGAGTTGCAATAGGAGATCAGCTGGCGGACTTTTTTGGTCTTGAGGTGGGCGACTTTTATACATTGCGTTTTCAGGATAAGCAGGGCTCTTTTAATACACTTCAGGGGGAAGTAAAGGGGATTTTCTCGGTTCCCCATCCGGAAATGAACATAAATACTGTGCTGGTTGATCGGGAAGAAGCGACAGCAGCGCTGGCTCTTGAAGAAGATATGATCAGCCAGCTTATGGTCCGCATGGAAGATAGAGAGTTGGCAGAAGCTCAGGCTGAAATTTTGGATAATAAGCTTAGCGGCACAGCTTTTGAGGTGATGTCATATCGAGATGCCAGTGAACTTTTAACTGCAATTGAAGCTTTTGGTTATATTGAAATTTACTTTATTCTGGCTCTCTTTTTAATTGTTGGAGCTGTGGGGATTATCAGTGCGCTTGTTCTAGCCGCCCTGGAAAGGATTAAAGAGATTGGCATGATGAAAGCCATGGGCCTAAAGAGAAGTCAGATAGTCAGGGTATTCATGCTGGAAGCAGCGGGTATTGGTGTTATCGGTGGTGTAGCGGGCATGATTCTCGGAGGAATTAGTATAGCTTTGCTGAGAAACTTTGGTATAGATGTTGCGGCATTTCTGGATATGGAGGGACTGGGACTTCCCTTTACCGGAAGGCTATATGGAGGCCTAAATATCTCTTCATTTCCCTTGATATTTATTTTTGTTGTTGTAATTGCTATTCTGGCCAGCATCATACCTGCCTATTGGGCGGCAGGAAAGGACCCTTCAGATGCTATTCATCATAAATGATACGCTTTTTTTGAGAGGGGGAAAAATATGCAGCTCATTCAAATTGCCTGGCGCAACCTCAATCGTAATAAAGTTCGCACCGCTATAGCTATTCTGGCAATAACTGCAGTGGTGGTAATAGTGATTTTTTCCCGGGGTTTAATGGAGGGTTTTACCACCTCGAGTTTTGGAATATATATTGATAATAATTTTGGCCATGTAAGGATAACCCATCAGGAGTATGAGCTGAGGGAAAGGCTGCTTCCTCTTGATTATACCATCGATGGATTTGATGATGAGGGAGCGCAAAGGATGGTCGAAAGGATAGAGGATCTGGATAATGTCAACTATGTTTTGCCGCGGATAAGATTTGGAGCTATGGCAAGTCTGGGTGATGAATTGATCAGGATGGTGGGAGTTGGAATTGAAACAGAAAGGGAAGCCAGACATGGAGTTATCGGTGATGAGATCAGGACGGGCAGAATGCCGGAAGCGGACAATGAGGTTGTTATTGGCAGTGGATTAGCAGAATCTCTTTCGCGAGAGTCTGGCGACAGCGTTACATTATTATTTGCTGATGCTTATCAATCTTTTCAGGGGCAGACCTTTCAAATTGCCGGTATTAGAGAGTCCAATGTGGCGGAGCTGGATGATAATTTCTTCTATATTCCTCTGGAAACCGCCAGAGATATGCTCTGGCTGGAGGATGAAGTAACGGAGATGATGGTATTTGGGCCCGGACCTGATGCCGCCGGAGCTTTGCAGTCCGAGATCGACGGTCTGATGGACGAAGAAGGGGCAGAAAATTATTCGACCCTTGTCTGGAACGAGGGAGATCCCTTTATACAGCTTTATGATGAGCTTTCTGATTTTCTAATTATAGTTTATCTGACCTTTATATTGATGGGGGCTATAATAATAATCTGTATTTTGACCATGATTATCAGGGAGAGAACTTCTGAAATAGGTATGATGGCCGCCTTAGGGCTTAAGGAAAGAGACATAATGAAGGTGTTTTTGCTGGAGGGCACTTTCCTGGGCTTTTTGGGCAGTGTGCTGGGAGCTGTAATCGGTGGTTCACTTACCTACTATTATTCAGAGGCAGGAATTCATCTGGAAATGTTTGGAGATGTTTTTGAGGAAACGGCCAGGCATATTGAGGGTATGATGGAACCGGTATTTTATACCCTCTTTGATTTTGGTAATGTTTTTCTGGGGTTTTCGCTTGGTTTTATAGTTGTAGTCCTGGCCTGTCTTTACCCCGCTTATAAGGCTGCCAAAATGGACCCGGCAGAAGCCCTGCATTATATCGAAGAATAATTCTCAGCTTAAGAAAAGAGAAGCCAGGCGTGAAAGATTTTATGAAACAATGTTAAACATAAAACATACAGTTAAAAAATATTTTAGTATTATTTAACAAAAGCAGGCATTTTAAAACTTCAAAAGGGAGAAGTGATCCTGATGCAGGAAACTTTTGAAGTATTCTTCAATCTTTCATATTTGATTTTGATTATTTCACTGGGGCTGAAAATACTAAGAAAAAGCGGGGGCAGCAAGTACTTTAAACTATTTGGATTTATGGCCTTAATTTTAGGTTTTGGAGATGCTTTTCATTTAATTCCAAGGATATATTATCATTTCACCTCAGGAGCAGAAGAACTTGTCTTTGCCCTGGGTTTTGGAACTTTAGTTGCATCTATTACAATGACTATTTTTTATATTATATTTTATGAAGCCTGGAAAGTAAGATACAAGATTAATACAGCAAAAATTTTAGATGTTATTGTGTATATACTTGGTATAACAAGAGTTTTAATCTTACTTTGTCCTCGAAATGAATGGTTTATCCATGAATCTTCGCTTGCCTGGGCAATATTCAGAAATATACCCTTTACTCTGATGGGACTTTTAATTATCTTTATGTTTTATAAAAAAGCCGCAGAGTACGGAGATCGGGACTATAAATTAATTTCTATAGCTGTTTTTCTGTCCTTTGCATTTTATCTTCCAGTTGCTATTGGATCATCTTTCTATCCAATTTTAGGTTCACTAATGATACCTAAAACATTAGCCTATGTATGGATTATTGCAATTGGCTATAAACAGCTAAAAAAATATAGAGAAGGCACAGCACACAAATTTGTGAATTGAATGTTGTAAAAAAATGCTTAGTGTTTATTGGCTGCCCCGGTACCCTAGTCTCCAGTCTGCAGAAAATATAATAAATCGGCAAAACCCCATGCTGTTGATCTGGCTTCATGGGGTTTTAGCGTAATCAATCTTTATAAACCTTTTTTTATAAGGCTTCAATAGTGGCCAAAGCATGCATGTTACCTTCCTCTACCAGCAGATTGGGGTGGTCGGTAAACATTTCAATGGCCCATTCCGGGGCGTTTACTATCCAGCCTTCCANCATTTGATCGGTTATTCTGGCGGTTTTTAAACTTATTGTACCTCTGCCAAATTCATTAATTCTTGTTCTGGCTGATACCATTTCTTCACCCTGGCCATAGCGAATCTCGAAAACTTCATCGGCCATGGCTTCGGGTGGAGCGATAATTTCAATAGTGATCAACAACTCATCATTATCGAGTTCATTTACCACCACAAATCCTATTGTAGGACAATCTAAGACAGATATCATATCTATTACTCTCGTTCCCATTATTCCTGCAGAATTGACCATAAATATACCTCCAGTCAAAAAGAAAATCATGCTCAGCAGGGCTGTAATTAGAAATATCTTTTTCATCTTATTCACCTCACCTTCTGATAATCATTTGTCGGTTATTAATCACTAAGAAACTTACTGCTCTATGGCCAGAAGCTGATCCATGAGAATATTAATCATAAGATATATTATGGGTACCCACAAGTGTCCAATCCAGGCCCATTATTCTCTGCTAAAACAGGCATAAATGTTATTATTAGCCCTGTTGTCAGAATCAGAACAAGTAGTAATGAAAAAATGCCGCTATTTTTTATAAAATTCAGATATTTTGAGTTGATTTTAAACATAACATTCACCTCTTCCGGCATAATAAGAGTGGCTTTTTGCTAATTTTGCTTATATCTTTCTCTATATTATACTATACTATTTTTTGCAATAGGGCTAGTCATATCCTGCTCAAATCTCAGTCATATTTTAGTCTTTTTAACAAATTTAAATCTTTGAGAACCGAAAATAGGCAAGGAATAAAATATTTAAAAACCTCTTAGCTATTACCTTTGGACATAGTTTATACTTAACTTTAACTAAAAGAAGAGAGGGATTTAGTTGTTAGTTAATCAGTAAAACCCCCACCGGTTGAACAAAAATAACCGNTGGGGGGAGTAAGATTTNTAATGTAGTTTTCAGGTTAAAATATTTAGCATCTGTTATTTAATTTACTTCTACCCAGATAGGATTGGAAATGGCATTGTTGCCTTCTTCATCAATAACTCTTATCAGGAACCAGTCATCTTCATTGACATTTAATTCAAAGTTGAATTCTTTCTCTAGTGGAGCTGTCAGAGGAACGTGCTCAGAAGATAAGAGTTCCGACTCTTTTATTCCCTCACTGTTATATATGTGTACTTCTTGCAAACCCTTAACTGCTTCTGTTCGGAAAGAAAGCTGAAATTCTCCGTTTTCAGCTTCGTGCTTTTCTCCAAACATTTGGTCAGGATAAATTAGGGGGCCATAGCTTACAAAGGCATTTCCTTCTTTTACAGCAGAACTGTAATTTTGCGGTGTTAGCTCATCTTCCACATAGGCATAAGTTCGACGATAACCAGTGACGGTTGTTTCTACATCATGAACATCCGTTGAACCGACCAGGAACTTTTCTCCTCCATCATCCCAGTATTCTTCCGCCAAATATTCTATAGTTTCTTCTCTATCAGCAAACCATTCAACTACATCATAACCAGGATCATAACCTCCCGGTATATCATCTTCCTGCAGGCTGTAATAATATCCGTAGGATATCCATGGATGATCAACCTGAATAACCACATCATCTACTTCAGGTTCTTCATTTACCTCCCGAGCAGCGGCAAAAATTTCGCTAGCTTCGCCATCTTCGGGCAGCTCATCATAACTTAAAGGTAGAGGATAAACATTGAAATGTGCCCACATGGGTGAAATTTCTATGCTGGGAATAAAGGGAACTCCTCTCTGTTCACTGTAATTATGAACTTCCTCATGCCTTTCCACACTATCATGATCGCTTAAAAACACCAGATCTAGTTGTCCAGCCAGGTTTGATCTTACCAGATCTTTAGGAGAAGTTAAGCCATCTTCAATATCAGAATGCTGGTGGAGATCGACTCCATACCAATTGTCTTCAGCAGGATCAGTAAAAATTTCAACTGTTGCTTCTTTACTAGTAATTTCACCGGATTCAATAGTTATATCTTCCAGCAATTCTGGTTGGCTGACAAAATTAGCCCCTGATTTTATCTGCATGTCAAATGTTCCTGGAGGCAGGGGAAAGTTGGCTTTACCCATTTCTTCCAGCTCGGTAAATCGCGTTTCTACTCCTAAAAAGCGCGGAACATATTCCGGGACACCTTCTAATTCAATTCTGGCATCTAAAGGATCAGCCGAGAAATCATCACTTATTTGAAGTTCGAACTCTCCTGGTGCTTCGACGTCATCAAAATCTGCCTGATATTGTTCTGTTTCACCCCCAATAGAGACTTCCTGACGACTGCTGGGTAGAGCATTTTCAAACACAGTTTCCAGCTCATAATCACCTTCAGGTAGTTTTAGTTCATAATTGCCTTCATCTCCGATTGTCCAGGTGTATATATCATTATTTTTATAGGCAATTACTATTGGAGTATCCACCTGATTACCTTGGGAGTCAAAGACTTCTCCAGAGATTTTTCTGGTTGCCGTTTCGGATAAATCCATATTGAATTTATTAACCCGGGCAGCATCTCCTATTGGTTCGACCTGGAGTCTGGTAGAATAGCTCACTGTTTCACCTGATTCCATGGTTTGTATTTCATACTGCTCGGTCCAGGTGGTACCGCCTTCCACCAGCTCGTGATAATCTGAATGCAGCCCAAATGCCCAGCCTTCATTATAACCTACCATCCAGTCAGCCAGAGTATCTTCACGAGGGCCGCGACCTCCTGGAACAAAAATCCATCCACCTTCTATTGCCAGGCTGTAACCAGAATTCATGTCAGTGTAAGTTTCTTCACTGTTGTTTTCCATGGTGGTATCTATATTAACAAAATTATCTCCTGATTCCAGTGTGTAAGTAGTAACAAGGTCTACTTCATTCCAGTCTCTGCGAGCTTCAACCACTGCCCTTTCTGGATTATCTTCGATAATTTCCAATTCCTGATATTCCGTAGGCCAGGCAGCCCAGCGGTTGGGTAGAAAATCTATCAGGGTAACCTGATCAGTCTGAATTTCTCCATCCACTACAGCAGCACCATCGAGTATGCCGCCATATGGTACTCCCCAGGGTGGAGTAGAACCGTCAGAGCCAGTAACTGTGATAGCCAGTTTTTCATTTTTCATTGTGATGTCGGTTTCAGAATAAGCTTCGCCATCTGGTATTGGTGTCCAGCCTCTTTCAACCCTAACCGAATTATCCTGTGCAGAAGCATGTTCCGACAAAATTATGGGAAACATTAATGTAGCTGTCAGTATCAAAACGACCAAAAGACTAGTTTTGATGAAAGGAGAAAATAAGTGTTTTGTTCTGTTATCCATTTAATAATTACCCCCTTATCAGAGAGTTAGACACTTTTTGAAAATGAGTTAAGTAGAATAGTTGCAAATATAAGAGAATATGCGAGCTTGTAAAATATAATTGCTTCTTATATTGCCTCATATCTACCATGTAATTATAAACAAAATTATTGCATCATGTCAACATAAATGCTTGATATATAATCATGATTAATAGAGATAAAAAAATAAAATGATTTTGAAAATTACTGGAATAGTAAATTTAGGAACATAACAATAAAGGAATTCTATAGTTTTTTCAGAATATTATTAGTTAAAGGGGTTTAATAGAGTTTTTAGTTATTATAGCTTTTTGTATAAATTTGATAATATTTATAGCATTAGGATTATCCATTACTCCTTTTAAAGGAATAAATTTTGAATATGAAGAATCTGCAATAAATTTGCAACCAGGAAAAACCTTTTTTGCCTATACCGATGGCTTCATTGAGCAGGAAGTTACAGGAAAAGGTAATATAGAAAAACAGGCTAACTTAACATATATAGTTATCCAGCATCATTAAATCTGATTACTTTTATTGCCACTAATTATTATAAAATTCATTTCCACTCCTGTATGAAAGCCTCAAGGGAATAAGTAAATTCTAAAAACGTAATTTTTTGTCCTATAGAGCTCTACCAAGTCTTAAATTTGGGGAAGCACCCGGTACTTTGTGTTCAAATTTAGGTTAAACCTGGCACTCTTATATTTTTGAGCTATACTTAAGGAGGTAAAAGCAGATGGCCAGTTTTAATAATACTGATGACAAACCAAAAAAGTTCTACCACGACCAACCCCTGGCGGTTTATATCATCATCATTTTAGCCTTTGCCGCTTCGGTCTATCTCTTGTTTTATAGTGAGGGTTTTGTTGAAAATATTATGGTGGAACTAATAGGCGCCGTCATGTTTCTTTTTATAGTCGATCAGCTGCTACTCCGTTCTAATCGCAAACGCTGGAATGTGGTCAGAAACGAGGTGGAGCATATACTCTCGCGTACCCTCAGTATACTGCGGGATGAGATTTTACTGGAACTCTTCGCCTTTAAAGCAGCTCCCGTTTTTGATCGTAGACCTTGGTCAGAAACCTGGAATGAAAGAAACCGGAAAGAAAATGAGAAAGAAGAGCTTGAAAAGTTGGAGTTGCAGATAATCGAACAGAAATATAATTATTTGCAGGAGGTTCTGCAGTGGGAGGATAAGAGGCTGTTGCAGACTGTGGAGGAAAATTTTCTGGATGAAGAGTATCATGAATATTTTTTGGATCAGGCCGAAAATCTCTGGCGGGTACTGAATACCCGATATTCCGAGCATCTATCGGTCGATGTGGTCGATGAATTGCTCAGGCTTAACCTTTATCTGCGAGATCTGCATAGTGGCATTCGCACCTATCAAAAGGCTTCTATCTATCCCGATCGCAGAGAGCTCTACGAGAGGAGAGGTGGCCAGAGCATTTGCTATAATTTGAGAGAGGTGATCAGATCGCTGCAGCGTTTGAGGAAGATGGGCTATGCCCGCACCTTACCCTTCGATTATGATTAAAGACTGATAATTTATTATCTCTGTCATTTATAAATGTTATTAACTGAGAATGTTTGTCCATCACGGTACATTTATTATTGCCTTCAGCCTGGCTAAAAATCACATTAGTGTTGCCCCGGAAAAAGCAGTATTGAAACAATCTAACGATGAAATTACAGAAGCCGGTTATACTGATACCAGAGAAATATTTAGAATCGAGTAGAATCAGTCCAAATTTCCTGCTTTATAATCTTATAATGAACGCTGATTATAAAGTTATTTACCTAAAATCAATTATATTTATAATTTTTTAAAATACCCTCTTGACCTTGAGTTGACTTTAGGTTATATAATTAAGATAAATCACAGGGGGGATTTAAAATGTTAATAAGTGAGTTTGCTGAGAAAGCTGGTATTGGTATTGACACATTAAGGTATTACGATAATATTGGTCTCTTAGTTCCAGCAAGAAAAAATGGTAACCGTTGTTATACTGAGGAGGATTTAAAGAAAGCTAAAGAGATTGATTATTTAAAAAGCCTTCGTTTTACCCTTGATGAGATTCAGGTTATCTTTGTATTGGATGATAAAATGGAAAAATGGCTAGACAAAGGCTTAAGTGAGTCCGAAATTATTAAAAAAGAAAAAGATACTTTTCAAAGCATGAAAGATATGTTAAAAAAGAAGCAGCAAGAAATAATTGAAGAGGAGCAGAAAATAAAGAAAGCTAAAACTTTATTGGCTGAGATCCAGGAGAAGTTAGCTTCATTTGAAAGGGAAGAATAAATCATTTTTAATATTTTAATATAAGTTTTTTGCATAATTCATCTAGAACAGGTATATAGGGGCAGATGATTAGTATTGTTAAGTAGAAGATTGGTAGGTCCAAATTAATGGACTTACTTTATTAATTAATCTTTAGGCAAACAATCAAGCAAACTATCAGGGGGTGCTTAAAAGAGGCCCTGGGGTAAAATATAGAGTATTCTCAGGGGAAATAAGCAGGAGTTAGGAGTGAAGT
>SL_8KL_010_SEDDRAFT_10001925_pt1 | contig 17922 bp, 17 predicted proteins | sample SodLakKL_010_SED_4_FD_11160 | JGI IMG/M metagenome (IMG submission 11160)
GCCTTGATGGTATTAGGCAGTGGAAAACGCGTCTGGAACCCTATCCGGATTGGGAAACAACTATTCGCTTATTAGCCTGGCGTAGGTATAATGACAGATATTGAAAAAAACTAATCAAGCAGAATAAAAAGTTATTCGACATTCATTCCGATGGACTTCAAACAGAGTGGTGAATTTTATTAGCGACTTTGATCAATAAAACTAAATAAACGCTATGTTATGCATTTGATTTTGTAGTGCGGGAGGCAAGCTGGATAAGAAATATCAGGTTGTTGTACCGGAAATAAATTTCATAGATTAAATAGATTGAACTGATTTGATATCTATATCTGCATATAGATAAATATCAGGTTGTTGAGATATTTTATATCTCTAAAAATAATTCAACTTGGGTATAATCAAATTCTCTAAACAACTCAATATGAAAAAAGTAACCGGAAAGATTATTCTTGTTGATGATCAGGTTTATGAAAAACACCTTCTCAAAGACGCGCTTTACGAAAAGGATTGGGACATTGAAGTGGAGTACTTCAACAATGCTAAGGATGCACTTAAGCACCTAAAGAAAAATGCAGATGAGATCTTCCTTATCATTTCTGATATGAACATGCCGGGTATGAGCGGTATGGATTTTAAAAAGACAATTGACAGTGATGATTTTCTGCGACAAAAATCGATCCCCTTTATTTTTGTAAGCAATGATCCCGACAGAGAAAAAATGTTAGAGGCTTATCACTATCGCGTGCAAGGTTATTTTAGCAAACCTGATACAGTAGAGAAGCAGGCAGACATGCTGGAAATAATTGTTCAATATTGGATATCATGCTCGCATCCCATGAAAGATGACATCACAACAGAAAACCCCGAAAAATTTGCAAACTGACGGCTATCGTATTAACTCGCCTGATTTATGCAGTATTCACGGCCTCTCTGAATTGCATTGCTCAAAGGAATCACAAGGTCATCCTGAGTTACAGGTTTTATAAGGTAATCAACATAGTTAGTTTTACTGGCCCGAGCGATATTACGGCTGTCTGAGTAGCCCGAAATATAAATGATTGGCACATCTGTAAAAGTGCGAATCAGATAGCCGGTTTCAATACCATCGAACCCATCATCCAGAGAGACATCCATTAACACAATATCTGGATTATGATGTTTTATATTTTGGATGGCATCCTGGCCATTTGAAGCTTTTGCTAAAACTCTATATCCAAGCTTTTCAACTATTTTCCCCAATACAAGTGAAAGAAGATGATTGTCTTCAACAATGACTATAGTTCCTTTTAATTCTTCCGTTTCCATGGCCTTCAATTTTTTGATTCAGAAGTAAGACGATCGGAAAACACAGTGGTTACAAAGTTTCTTAACTATTTCTAATAACCTGAGTTCGAGATAAGGAATATGTTTCTAATAGTCCCCCTTCGAAGGGGGGAGAGTACGTCAGTTGGCGNAGGGACACTCCTTGATTAACTCTTATCTCGAACTCGGGTTTAAACTATTAACTGACAGTTAAAATCGATAGGTGTTACGGTCACTTAAGACACGATGCCGGTACTCAATTTTTTAGCTCAACAAAAAAAAGCCGGCAGCTTATTAAAAAGCTGCCGGCTTCTTGAATTCTTGTAGTTATTATCTGTCAGAGGCCTGCCCTGCTAGTCTGAAGCAAGATCTCTCATTGTTTCAGCCAGTTTGTTCATTTTATCGCTATTGGCTGAAGCGCCGGCCATAGTTGTGACCTCACCGGCAAGCTGATTCAACAGGCGGGACTTTTCAGAACCTCCCGTTCTTTCTGCCTGTGAGATTCCTCTTCTCAACATCTGAAGATTATCGAAATCCAGCTCCCTGTTTCTCTCGAGCTGATCGATGTAGGCGCGTGCCAATTCATAAGATGCCGGCCAGGTAAACTTAGGCTGCCCTTGTGGATTGAAATAATCCATGTTTACCGTTTTGGATGCCGCTATCTCATTTTCCGTTAGGAAATCACTCGGAACCAGTTCAAATATGTCGAGACCACGAGCAATTTCAGAGTTTATCAACACGCCGTTGTACCAGTAGATCGACCAGCTTCCGCCCACTTCCATGCGCTCACTGCTGATAGGGCCACGGTCGTGAAATGCGATCTCTATGGGATTTTTGGGATCCGTAAAATCAAACATGTTTATACCGCCCTGGTACCACGACTGCACCATTATATCACGGCCCGGAACAGGGATCATGGATCCGTTGTGAGCCACACAGTTTTCGGTACTTGTTTGTGGAGCATCCATTTTGAAATAACTTTGGAACTCCATCTTACCGTCAACTATAGAATAAATTGCATTTGCGCCCCACTCGTATGGATCGGTTTCACGACATTTAGGCTGTGTTCCTCCTCCCCATTCGTCGGTAAACAGCACAGTGGTCCCGTCGTTGTTAAATGTAGCTGAATGCCAGTATGCAAAGTTAGAATCAGCAACGGCATCGATTCTTACGGGATTAATGGGATCCGTGATATCAAGCAGCAGACCGTAACCTTCACAAGCGCCACCGGCAAGCCCAATTTCCGGATAGAGAGTAATATCATGACACTGGTTAGGCCCAACGTCCTGCCCGCGCCCGCGTGCAGCCATACGCTCATCCATCCACTCTCCGTATAGTTCATCTAAATTTTCTCTGAGAAGCGTACTGTCAGCTTCTGTCGGTTCACCTGAACCACCCCTCTCTTCTACTATTTGTTGCAGAAATCCGGCAACCATTCGGTCATTTAATATCTGTGGAGTATTGTTATATGTTGCAACAAACCGGCCTTGTTCAATCGCTCTGTCTACAACAGCCTGTTCTTCAGGGGCAAGACCGTGACGAGGTGGCGCGGTTAGGCCTTCAAAAATTCTCGGGGCATTCACTACAGCTGCATCCTGTGGATTTGCTAAAGGGACCTGTATAATTTCGATTCTGAAAAGTGCACTATCAGGGTCTTCATCAGGCATCGCGCCTACACATCCCGGAAGTTCATCTTCGGGACGAACAGGTGCGGAACCGGATACATATACAAAGATATTTTCGTCATCATTAGGATCCACCAGCACAGAGTGGGTGTGTGATCCCCGGCAGGTCTGTACGTTGGAGATATACTCGGGATTGTGGATATCAGAAATATCAAATATTCGTATTCCCCGAAGCCTCTCCTCACTTACAGTACTTTGCACACCTTCAGTTCCGCAGTCCAGGCGTCCGCCCAAACCTTCACCCGACACGAATAGAAGATCTCCATAGACTGAAACATCACTTTGTGATGCCGGGCACAAAAAGTCGACAGCCACTTCAGGATTAGTTGGATTTGAGATATCCCAAATTACAAATCCGTTATAGCTTCCCTGGATGGCGTAGTTGCCTTTAAAAGCCAGGTCAGTAGCCCAGGAGCCAATAAATTTTTCGGGGGGTGGTGTTGCGGAGAGTAAGCGTAAATTCCATATTGTCTCTTCGGCATCAAACAGTCCGGCGGCTAAACCAACACGAGGATCCGGAGTAGGCCTCTCTGCTTCTGCAAGCGGCATTATGGTTGATGTACTGCTTTGCTGCGGCATCATCTCTGTAGATGCGCAGCTGTACACGCCTACCAGCGCAGCAACTGTAAATAAGACTCCTGTAACTAACTTTTTCATACTTGTTTTTTTGTTGTTGTTTTGAGTTTCAAAAACCCGTTAAAGACAATTTTATTTCATAAAGCACTGTTTGAGCTGATTCGATACTATTTATTCCATCTGCTCAAGCATCAGTTTCATGCGTTCAATCTCTGTAATCTGCTCTGCATTTATGCCCGAGGCTAAATCAAAAGCTTCGCGGTCTAATGCGGCACCGTCCGAGCTAAAAAGCTGGTCTACCATAATAATGGCACCTTTGTGATGCTCAATCATAAATTTCAAAAAGGTTCTGTCGAACTCTCTCCCCTTTAAACCTGCAAGCTCTTCCAGCTGCTGCTGGGTAAGCATCCCCGGCATATCGTGGTGATGCCCCATACCCATATGATCATCACCGTGATCCATAGCATGGTCGTGGTGGTTCGCGGCGTCATGATCATGATCGTGGTGCATTTCGGAATGATCCATTCCATCATCCTCCGCTTCTTCCATGTGTATCATCAGGTTCAATCCGTCGATATGTACTTCAGGAACGGGCTGTCCACGATCGCGCAGCCATTTCTGCATAGTGCCGATCTCATCATGCTGTGCATTGATAATGCGTGCCGCCAGAACTTGAATCGACCGGTCGGCCTCATTCTCAGGCGCCAGTCTCGACATAATCAACGCCTGGGCGTGGTGGGCAATCATATCGGTCATAAAATCGATATCAGCCTGCACAAAATTCATCCGTGAGCTGTCGATACGAGCCCAAAAGAGGGCCTCCATATCTGACCGATCCGGCTGCAGTTCAATAGATTCGGTGGTTCTGGTAGTTTCGCTGAGATGTTCAGTACCTGAACAGGCTATTGTTCCGAGTAAAAGTACAACTCCAAACAGTGCGGTTTTCAGAATAGAAGATAGATGCAGTATTTTCACGTCAAATACAGATATTGGATAATAATTTTGTTGACTTAGAATATATAATAATTCGCCCGATACAAAACAGACCGTTTAAAGAAAATATATTTTTACTTCAGTTTAACTGTTACTCTGTCAACATTACCCGATAAACGAAAAAAATGATCTTTAGTTGTTATCTTGTCACAAACTAATATCATGCCAAAGATAAAGTATAAGGTGATTAGAAAAGTCCCCTCTTTAATAAGGAGGGGAAAAGCTATAGCACTACATATCACTGACAATTTACACTTGACATGAAACTAACCCTTGGTCAAATAAGATCAACTCATGCTGAAATCATACATCGAAACCTTTCAACAGCTCTACAGCACACCCCGAAACGTAATCGACAGTTTTCTGCATGGCGGGGAAAACGGTGAAAGCCGGTTTATGCATCCCTTTAAGTTTATCATGATAGGGATGATTGCCGTGCTCCTGCTCAATACACTTCTGGTTGATTTCAGCTTTGAGCCCGATGCGGCCGGCCTTGTACCGGAAGAGGGAAACGAACAGATGCAGGAGATTGCAGAGTGGATCCAGGTGAGCAACGTGCGTGCGTCCACCCAGCTTCTTCCACTGGCCCTGGTAGTCATTTTTATCCCGATGCTTTCAATCGGCGGTCTGATTTTTTTGCGAAATGAGATGGAGGGATTCTACAGCAACCTGATCCTGAACAGCTATGCGGTGGGTGCTTCGATGATTGCACTTCTCCCTCTTATCCCGATTTGGATGTTTTTGGGTTATTCACTGACCGATCCTTTTGTGAACGCTACCCTGCCCGCTGTTTTGGTAGCGGGCGTGATGATCTGGATCTACCAGCTCTACCTGCGCCCTGCCGGAATCCTGGACTGGATCAGGCTTATCTCATCTTATGCTACCGGCTATATCTTTTTTGTGATCATGACCGGTTTTTTTGCCGGTGTGATTGGCTATATGATCTTTATGATTAATCGTATCATGGAGTTGGCAGGGGGTTGATTCAGGAGACTCGGTTGAGGGCTCCCATAAACAACTCCTCGATTATAATCCGGACGTTGATCAGCATCCGGGCTCGGGTTTTGGGTGGGTGGCCACCGAACACTTTCAAGGCGCAAGGTGCAGGATGCAAATTGTAGCAATATTGATAGCCCGACCCATCGGGAGCTCAAGATTAAAGTACAAGAGGAGGTCTCCTAAAAGGTTCGATTCAGACCAAGGCATCTAAATTGAAGGATATGCGATTTGCGATATCCAAAGTCCGATTTAACGATTGATAGTACAACCCGGTGTTGAACGTGACTACCCCGAATTGAAACCGCCTCAAAGGGCCTTCACGCACTCATCAAGGGCATCTATCACCTTCTCGCACTGTTCGGAAGTGGTGTAAGGCGCCGGCCCGAATCGAATGATTTGATCACGGGCATCGGTAAAGATCTCCCTTTCTAACAGCATGGCGCGGAGTTCGCGGGCATGAGGTGATTTCAGCGCCATAAAGCCGCCCGTTTCATGTAACGGACGCTCATTGCCATGGCGAATCACTTCAGGGTCAAAGCCCTTTTCATCAAACAGCTTCCTCAGGTAATTCACCTGGGAGCTGTACTGATTATGAAGCACCTCTTTGGTGAGTCCCTGGCGTATAAAAAATTCCGTAACGGCCGCTCCCCGATACTGAGAGATGGGATCGTAAGTGGCTGTGGCAAATTTCTGGTCGCCGTCATCAAACACCACCGGCTTGTCATCGCGCGGATGATCCAGTGTTGAGAATGCTGAAAACCAGCCCGTGATGACGGGACGCAGCTCACAGTTCTTCGGAAAGCGCATAAAGCAGTTGGCCTCCCCCCACTGCATGTACTTGTATCCGCCGATAAAGATATAGCACTCTTCCAGTTTCTGATCCTTAACCGAAAGCGGAACTACATTTGTGCCGTGGTAGTCATCAATAAGCAGCGGCACGCCGGCTTCACCGGTCGTGGCGGCAATTTCAGTGAGTTTTGTATTCACCTCCGAGGTTTCATAGTAGATGTGAGACAACATCACAGCCGCAGTTCGATCGTCAAGATTCTCATTAACAAGCTTCAGTAGTTTTTCATCATCTTCGTGGGGCAGATAGATAATTTCGAGTCCCTCCTCTTCCAATCGCTTCAGCTGTCGATACAGTGAATGAAACTCACCCGTTGTTGTGATGATTTTCGGTTTATTCTTCAGGTCGAGGGCTGAGAGCCAGGAAACCATCAGTACGTGGGTATTCTGTTCCCTGCAATACCGCCCGTCGGGATCATCATACCAGGTTCGCAGGTAGTTGCGCATGATCTCGGTCTTTTCGAAACCAAAACCCCACTTGTTGTCTACCTGCTCTGCAACCATGCGCATATACTCCTGCACGCCTTCGAACGCCACATCGGGCCACGCCTGGTGTGAATGCCCTGTAAACAGGAGCCTGTTGGCTACATTAAAGTGCGAATAGTGCGGCTGAAGCGATCGGGCTAACGTGTCGAAATCCTGCATGAATAACTCTTTTGGTTTAATTTGTGTCACGAATGTACGGAATGTATGGAAGTTAACTAACCACAAACTCCCTCACACCGTTGCCTGCAGAAACTCCCCTGCCCTGTACCTCTCAATCAACCTCTGCTGGCTAGTGCGAGCGCCCCGCTCGTTCTAGCCATTCCCCTGCCCTGTACCTCTCAATCAACCTCTGCTCATTCACCCTCTTAAATCCCTTCAGCTTCTCTTCATCCAGCGCTGCAATCGTCATTTCCCGTTTACCGAGAGCCCCGCGTGTTTTGGCTACTTTCCACCCGCCGGCGGCCATTGCAGCGCGAGCTGAAGTAGCCGCGCAGTAGGTGGTTAATACGACTTCCGGTTTCGAGAATCCTGCGAGCTTTTTAAATACGTCCACACTCCACAGCTCGCTGTTCACTTCCGGGGAGAATGGGTCATGAAATATATAGTCGGTTTTCTTTCCCGTTGATGGCATGTTGTTAAAGGTTCCAAAAAATAGTTCCAGTGTCAGTTGTTTTGATACTTCAAACCGATTCATTCCCGGCTTCAGGTTGCCAAATATATCTATGAGCAATTCTGCCGGACGCTGATTCTGAAATTCCTCACCGAAAGTCAGTTCCGCAGCTGTCTCAGGATCAATAGGGTACAGCTCAACAGAAAAAAAATTAACGCGGCATTTTCCTTCTGATCTCTTCAGATAATCATTCATCAGAATCAGGTTCAGGCCCGTACCAAATCCCATCTCAAAAACAGTTATCTCACCATCAGTTTTGATTGCTTCTGTCACTCCGGGTGTTTCAAAAAAAACATACCGGCTTTCGGCCACTGCTCCGTTGGGATTGTGGTAAAGTTGTGAAAACCTCTCCGAATAGAGCGTTGTGGAGCCATCTTTGGTTGGCTTGATTTCAATTTTTCCTGATTCATTTTCCATGCAGCCAATTTACAAAATCTCAAATAAATCCTTCGCCCGCTGCAGCCACGCTTGGCTAGTGCGAGCGTCCCGCCCCTCTTGGCTAGTGCGAGCGTCCCGCTCGTACAGCCAACCATTTATTCTCATAATTCTCATTCCTGTTCATCATTATTTTACGTAAAATCAGTACGTTGAAATAACGTTTCAGAACAGACTTTTATAATGGAAAAAACAAAAGCAGTCGGCCTGATTTTGGGGATAATTGGGTTCATCATTCCATTGATGATTCAAATACCCGGACTCTCACTAGCCGGTCACCTGGCCATGAGCATTTTTATACTGGCAGCAATATTCTGGATGTTTGAAACCATACCCATCTACTCAACATCCATACTTGTCATTTTTTTGGAAGTGATTTTGCTCAGTGCAGAAGGCCTGATTTCCCATACAGATGCAAGCTATTCACCGGTTGCATACACTCAGTTTGTGGCAACCCTGGCCGATCCGATTATCATCCTGTTTCTGGGTGGTTTTGTTTTGGCCGATGCAGCCGTGAAGTACAACTTCGACAGAAACATGTCGCGAATTCTTTTAAAGCCGTTTGGTACCGACCCGAAATATATTATTCTGGGTTTAATGGCTGTAACAGCCGTACTCTCCGCTTTTATGAGCAATACGGCTACCACAGCCATGATGATAACCGTGATTATTCCTATTCTTGCCAAGACAGATATTAGCGATCCTGCACGCATCAGTATTGCACTCTGCATTCCATTCGCCGCAAATATTGGCGGTGTGGCTACACCCATTGGAACACCGCCCAATGCTGTTGTAATTGCAGCGCTGAACCAACAGGGAGTGGGTATTGAGTTTGGAAGCTGGATGCTCTACGCAATGCCGCTTGCAATAGTCATGCTCATTGTTGCATGGTACCTGCTTCTAAAACTCCATCCTCCAGCAACCTCTACTCTTAATCTTGACCTGAAAGGAGAGTGGATGAAAAACCGGAAAGCCTATACCCTCTATATCGTTTTTGCATTAACGGTAATCCTGTGGATTTCTGAAAGTTTGCATGGAATCAGAAGCAGTATTGTAGCGCTGTTTCCCGTTGCAGTACTCACTTTAACCAATACTTTTGAAAAAGAGGACATCCGAAAACTGCCCTGGGAAGTGTTGTGGCTGATTGCCGGCGGTATTTCACTGGGTATTGCAATGAAAGAGACCGGCCTTGCCGACTGGGTAATCGGAAGTATTGCCTGGGATCAGATGGGGTACCTGTTATTACTCAGCCTGTTTGGAGTTGTGGCTATTGTGTTATCAAATTTCCTCTCCAACACCGTTACGGCATCACTCATGATACCGCTTGGTATCTCCCTGGCTACTTCGGGCATAATTGAAGGGCCTGCATCCATATTGATTATCGGGTTGGTAATTGCCCTAAGCACCAGTTTTGCAATGGTATTGCCAATCTCAACACCTCCAAACGCTATTGCGGTAAGCACCGGTGTAGTGAAAACCAAAGATATGATCGTTGCAGGTTCCCTGATCGGAGCCGTTGCCATGATCCTGATCATTTTAATGACACGCTTTTACTGGCCTTACATCCTATAATCCCAACACCATGAAACCAAAGATCTATATACTTGTAGTGGAAGATGAGCCCGAAGTGCTCGACTCCATTGTTCGCGACATTGCCGAGTTTGAAGAGTATTTTGAAATTGAGATGGCCGATACGGCCGAAGAAGCCGAACAGATAATCCAGGAAATTCTGGATAATGAACATATGATTGGGCTGATTCTGTGCGACCACGTACTGCCCGGTAAAAACGGCGTGGATCTTCTGATTGAAATGCAAAAGAGTGAACATACCAAACCAACGAAAAAAGTACTCATTACCGGTCAGGCAGGCCTTGAAGAGACCGTAAAAGCCGTTAATGAGGCCAACTTAAAACACTACATTGCCAAGCCCTGGGAGAAAAAAGAGCTGGTTAACATCACACGTACCCTGCTCACCGATTTTGTGATTGAATCGGTAAAAGATCCACTGAAATATATGCAGGTGCTTGACGCTCAGCGGTTGGCTGAAGAGATCAGAACAGGACGGCATATTACCGACAGCTGATTCAAAAGAGAACTTCCTGTCGCCGGATATCAATGCAGAGCGAATCGCAATTAACGTCAACACCCTACTAAGTATGGTTAATTCATCACTATTATGACTTTCAAACTAGGATCACAGTGGCTCGAAGACCGTTCATCCGTAACCCGGCTGCTTAGACGTGTGCTTACCGAATCGGGGCAGTCTGAAAAGTTCATCACGGATATAAAGGCAGGTACTACTCTGTTCAGGGAAGGTGAACCACTTGATACAATTTATATTCTGCTTGAGGGAGCCGTTCAGCTTTTCAAAAAGAAACCTCGCAATAATACGGAGTATCCGATTATCAGGCTGGAAGTAGGCTCACTGATTGGTATTTTGGCCTTTACCACTGGCTTTAATTCACTTACAACCGCAAAAACACTTGAACACTGCAGATTCCTGAGAATCCCCAAATCGGATGTAGATCGCCTTCTGGATGAACAACCGGAGTTCAGAGGGTACCTGGATGAACTGATTCTGGCCAACCTGCTCGAGCGTTTCAGGCAAACAATCATTCTGCAGATGAAACTCGATTCTGCAAACAACCAGCTGCAGGTTGAGCGAAATGAGCTGAAGCAGGCATATAAAAACCTGCAGGAGGCCCAAAAAATGCTGGTCCACCAGGAGAAGATGGCAACTCTCGGGCAGTTGGTTGCAGGTTTTGCACATGAGGTGAACAATCCCACTTCGGCACTCTTGCGCTCTACAGACACCCTGGAATCTCATCTGCAGCGCTTCATGGAACAGACCTGTTTTGATTCAAAGTCGGGCTGGGAGACTGCCGGCAAACACTTCTTTGAACAGGGGAAAAAGTCGGGATTCCCCGACACCAAAACTATCCGGGAACGTTCGGTTCAGCTTAAAAAAGAGTTTACCACGGCAGGTGGTGGGCAAATCCGTTTAATGGCTCAGATGCAGCAAGAGCTGATCGATCTGCTCAGAACCAAGGTAAAAGACAATCCGGAAAGGCTGCAGTACTTTCTCGACCTGTTTGAGTTTGGGAAAATGTTTCAGAATATCTCTTCGGCGGGTGAGCGTATATCCGGGCTGGTAAGGTCACTGAAAAGCTACAGCCGTTCCGACTCGGAGAACCGGCTCGAGAGGATCGATATCAGGGAGGGAATTCACGATACGCTTGAACTCACAAGTAACCGGATTAAGTATTATGATCTCAATATCGAGTTGGACGAAGTACCGATAATTCTGGCTGATGCCGCCGGGCTCAATCAGGTGTGGACAAATATTATTCTGAATGCTTCAGATGCAATGGGTAAGCGGGGTTCACTCGATATCCGCTGTGGACATGATGAAGATGAAATTTGGGTTGCAATCCGGGACTCAGGTCCGGGCATACCGGAAGAGAATCTCTTAAAGATCTTTGAACCCAATTTCTCCACCAAAAAATCAGGCGTTAAATTCGGGCTGGGCCTGGGTTTATCTATCTCAAAAGATATTATTGAGCAGCACGATGGCACAATCATTGCTGAAAACAATAAGGACGGTGGAGCGAGCTTTATCGTCAGATTGCCAATAAAACCCGCTGCTGAATAAATTGGCACGCGCAAGCGTCCCACCTTCACTACTTGGCTTGTGCGAGCGTCTCGCTCGTACAGCCAACCACCTGCACAACCACATGCCTTTTCCTCGGCCTGTTATCGTGATCGAGCACCACAATCTGTTGCCAGGTGCCCAAAATACAGCGGCTCTCACGGATGGGAACGGTTATTCCGGGCCCCATAAACGTGGCGCGAATATGGGAAAACCCATTGTCATCTCCCCAGGTCTCCGAGTGATGCGAACGCTCTTTTTCTGAGGCAAACTCCTCCAGCTTCTCCTTGATGTCTTTCACCAGGGCCGGCTCAAACTCCATCGTGGATATGGAAGCCGTAGAGCCCACGGCAAAAACATGACAGAACCCTTCGGCTACTTCCGAATCGCGCACAATTTTTTCCACGCGCTCTGTAAGATTATGAATGTCAGAAAATCCTTCTGTTTCAAGATAGACGTCTTTGGTTTCGATCTTCATTATGTTGATCTGTTTTAGGTTTTGAGTTCACCGAATAAATAAAAAATTCTGCTCATTGATGCGATTTTTCATCAAAAACATGCATATTGAGTATCCTTTTGAAAGAGAACATCAGATACACTTTTTTTCTGCCTAAAAAGCTGTTTTTTAGAAAAACTCTTCCTATATTTGGGGTCTATCAACTTTTTATAACTACAATACAATTATGATCGGAGTAAACGTAAAAGACAACGAAAGTATTGATCGCGCGATCAACCGCTTTAAGAAAATGGTAACACGTTCACGTGTACTGAATGAGTACAAGGATCGCCAGCAGTTTACCAAGCCTTCTGAAGAGAAGAGAGAAGCGATGAAGAAAAGCGTACGCGAAGAGAGAAGACGTCAGCGCGACAACTATTAATTAATCAATGAGCTATCTAATTACGGATAGCTTTTGATACGGTATCCGCGGCCTGCAAAGTCAGTTTAAAACTGCCCGTGGTTTCGCTGTTTGGCAGCACAGCCTTTTTAAATCCCATCTTCTCTGCCTCTTGCAAGCGCCTGATAAGGAATGGTACGCGCCGGATTTCACCACCCAGCCCAACCTCACCTACGTACAGTGTTTTATCTTCAACAGGTATATCGCGGATGCTGGATGCAAGCGCACTCATTACGGCCAGGTCGGCTGCCGTATCCGATATTTTAAGGCCGCCGGCTATATTCAGATATACATCCTGCCCGGCAAAGCCAAGCCCTACCCTCTTTTCCAGCACAGCAATAAGCAGCTGCAATCGCCTTTGATCAAACCCGCTTGCTGTTCGCTGCGGAGTGCTGTAATTGCTCGGTGTTACAAGAGCCTGTACCTCTATGAGAATCGGCCTGGAACCCTCCATAATACAGGTTACGCAGTTGCCGCTCACGGTTGAGTTCATCTCCGACAGAAAAAGGTCGGATGGGTTTACCACCTCATGCAGACCGGTGTCGCGCATTTCAAAAACACCCACCTCATGCGCCGGACCAAACCGGTTTTTAACCCCTCTCAGCAGTCGATGCAGCTGGCTTTGATCCCCCTCAAAGTGAAGAACTGTATCTACCATATGCTCAAGTATGCGCGGGCCGGCAATATCACCCTCTTTGGTTACGTGGCCTATCATAAGCGTGGTTATCCCCTCCTTCTTGGCAATCTGCTGAAGCATGGCCGAGCACTCCCGAATCTGCTGCACGCTTCCCGGCAAACTGTTCAGATCACTGCTGAAAACCGTTTGAATAGAGTCTACGATCATAAGATCGGGCTTTATTTTTCTGGCCTGGGCAATTACTGATTGAATCTCGGTATTGGAGTAGATCAGAAGGTTATCACCCTTCAGCCCTATTCTTGAAGCCCTCTGTTTGATCTGGGAAGCTGACTCTTCGCCTGCAACATAGAGAATATTCCAGTCGCTGCATTTTTGTGCCATTTGAAGCATGAGCGTACTTTTGCCAATTCCCGGGTCGCCGCCAAGAAGCAGAAAGGAACCTTTTATAAGCCCGCCGCCAAGAACGCGATCGAGCTCCTGCAGGTTTGTTGACCTGCGGTCTTCGTTGCTGAATGTAACATCCGAAAGACGAACGGCGTCGGCTGAGTCTGTTTGTGAAACGTCCACTTTATGCCTTTTGGCTGTCTCTTTAACAGCCATCACCTCCTCAAAGGTATGCCATTCGCCGCATGCCGGACATAAACCGAGCCACTTGGCTGAGAGATGTCCGCAGCTGCTGCACTCGTACTGTATTTTATTTTTCGCCACTTTTTACCGGCTCTTCTCGTTTGCGATTAATTTTCTCGAGCTTTTCGGCCACGCTATGATTCACATACCACATCATAGCAAAAATACCAACGCCAATACTTACATAGTAGGTAATAACTCTCCACACAAATACGGCCAGTCCAATAAATGCAGTCCTATCAATAAGCGGCCCTAAAAAGATCGCAAAAAGACCTTCTACACCGCCTGATCCTCCGGGCGTGGGGATAATGAGAAAAGCCAGGTTCATCGAAAGGCTGCGCAATACCAGCAATATTTCATCAGCCGGCAGTAAACTTAAAATAACGATTACAGGGAGCGCCACACGGCATAGCCAACTCATTGTAGAGAAAAAGAATGCCTTCAGCACAAAACCCATAGGCTTTCTCCTCAGCTCTTCCGAATAACTCTCCAGGTTATCAGCTTCAGCGTTTACTTTATCAGAAAATTTACGAAGCAGTGGCAATCTGAATACAGTCTTAATGATATTCTTCATCGCGCTTGGGTTCACCAGCAACCCATACGCCAATACAGCCCCATACAGAAGCAAACCTGCATAGATCACAAACATGGTTACATTACCAACCATGCCGATCTCTTCGGGCAAAACCTGAAGCCAAATACCTGAGATCAGTAAAATGGGCACGGCAAGCGCATACCAGAACTGATCGAGCATCACACCATAGAGTACAATGGCAGAAGATTTACCAAAGCCGATTCCCTCTTTAGTCATGGCGAAAGTTGCTACCGGGGCGCCGCCAATGGTGGATGGGGTTACTGCTGAAGCAAAGTCCCATGTAAGAGCAACCCGGAATGATGCCATTCGGCTAATCGTCTTGTCAGCTAAAATTCTGATCTTCGCAGCAAAAAAATAGACCTTTAGAAACATCACGCCAATGGCGATAAAAATGCCGGGTAATCTTTTCGGGGCCAGGTAGTGAAGTGTATCCGGAGTGTAGGTCAGATAGATAACAATCGCCATACTCACTACACTCAATGTAATGGAGATGAGCAGGTATTTAATTGAAATCAAGGGGCCGCTATGGCCGGTATGTTCAGCAGACTTTACCAATATTCAGAAGCTGGTGAGGGGTGATTGGATTTTACTATCGCCCTGGAACTATCAAATAAGATCACTCAAAAAATAAAAAACCATGCAGATTGTCTATCTATCCGCATGGTTTTTTAGAACTATTTAGGCAATGGTGATCTCTTCGTTCAGATATACATCCTGAATATAGTTCAGGAGTTTAACACCCTCTGCCATTGGCCGCTGAAAAGCCTTCCGGCCACTGATTAAGCCCATACCGCCGGCTCTTTTGTTAATTACAGCTGTTTTTACAGCATCCGCAAAGTCATCGCTGCCTGATGCTCCGCCCGAGTTGATTAAGCCTGCACGCCCCATATATCCATTAGCCACCTGGTATCGAGTAAGATCGATTGGATTGTCGGATGTGAGTTCAGAATAGATCCGCTCATCCAGCTTGCCATAAGATGAATCTCCGGCATTCAGGGCTTTATATCCGCCGTTGTTTTCCGGTAATTTCTGTTTCAGGATATCGGCTCCGATGGTTGCTCCCAAATGGTTTGCCTGGCCGGTAAGATCGGCTGAGGAGTGATAGTCGGTGCCGCCAACTTTAAACCCGGAGTTCCGTGTATAGCACCAGAGAACCGTTGCCATACCAAGCTGGTGAGCATACTCAAATGCCTCTGCAACTTCCACAATCTGACGATTTGACTCTTCTGACCCAAAGTAGATGGTAGCACCCACTGCAGCCGCGCCCATATCAAACGCCTTGTCGATTGTTCCGAACATAATCTGATCGTAGGTGTTCGGGAATGTAAGAAGTTCATTGTGATTAATTTTCACAAGAAACGGAATCTTGTGTGCATATTTTCTTGATACAGATGCGAGCACGCCAAATGTTGAAGCTACAGCATTACAACCGCCCTCAATAGCAAGTTCAACAATTTTTGCCGGATCAAAATAGTCCGGATTCTTAGCAAAAGAAGCTCCGGCACTATGTTCAATTCCCTGGTCAACCGGCAGAATGGAGAGATAGCCGGTTCCCGCAAGGCGTCCGTGATTCAGCATCCACTCCAGGTTTCCAAGTACCCTGTTGTTTCTGTCTGAGTGGTACCAAACATCATCTACATAAGATGCAGATGGAAGGTGAAGCCTGCTTTTTGGAATTGTTTTACATGTGTGATTTAGTAGAGAATCGGCATCTTTCCCCAGTAACTCTTCAATGCCTGAAATTGCAAGTGCCATTATAATATACTCCCGTTTATTAGTTAATAAATTAGTTGTTATACCCTGTTAATATACATCTTCAATTATCAAATGGCTATTAATTGAGGTGTATTCCCATGCTGGAAGCGCTTCGTTTTATACTAATTCTGAAACTACAGTGATATAATGTGTAAAAACCCCTATTTTTAAGGCTGATCAATAAATTATAGCCATGAATATTCAAAACATAAAACTCGGTAAGCAACCTCTGCTTCTTGCGCCTATGGAAGATGTGTCTGATTCACCCTTCCGCCAGATTTGTAAGCAGAAAGGCGCAAACCTTGTCTATACCGAATTTATCAGCTCCGAAGCAATTATCCGCGATTCTGATATCGCACTGCATAAAATGCATTTCGAGGAGATAGAGAGGCCTTTTGGAATACAGATATTTGGAGGCCGTGAAGAGGCTATGGAAGGCGCAACAAGGGTTGCGAAAGCCAATAACCCCGACCTGATCGATATCAATTACGGCTGCCCTGTTTATAAAATTGTGAAGAAAGGCGCCGGATCAGCCTGCCTGAAAGATCTTGATATGATGGAGCGTATGACCGGTAGTGTTGTAGATGCGGCCGGCGATATACCAGTTACGGTAAAAACGCGGCTGGGCTGGGACGATCAGACCATCCGTATTGAAGAAGTTGGGCTGATGTTGCAAAGACTTGGCGTAAAAGCCCTCACGGTTCATGCGCGTACCCGCTGCCAAAAGTACACGGGCGATGCGCGATGGGAGTGGCTTAAGAAACTCAAAAACACACCCGGCCTTGAAATCCCCATCATAGGAAACGGCGATGTTAACTCACCGGAGTCTGCGAAGAGAATGTTTGATGAAACCGGTGTGGACGGTGTAATGATTGGCCGGGGCGCCATAGGCAACCCATGGATCTTCGAACGGACGCGTCACTATCTTGAAACCGGCGAACTGCTTCCCGATCCCACGCTGCAGCAACGCCTTGAAGTTTGCGCCGAGCAGCTGAGGCTCTCCGTTGCCCATCACGGTGAAACCTATGGCGTAATTATCATGAAAAAGCACTATGGCCAATACCTTAAGGGCGTTCGCAACGGCAAGAAACTTCGCAACGCCATCATGCAGGAGAAGCAGATGATGCCCGTTCTGGAACTGCTGCTCAACTTCAGGGAAGAAGAGGTTTTTGCACTGACGTGAGTCTGTTCTATAACTAAAAAAAAGAGTACAGAAAACCCCGCCGTACACGACGTAATAATCCGGTAAAAGGTTGGATTTTATGCCGATTGTGGGATTGATCCCGTGATTTTTTAGTGCGGGACTCCATAAACCAACCTCCGATCCTGTTTCGTGGTTTTGCCCGGATCGATGCGGAGGTTGTGGGTGGATGCCCACCTTACCAGGGACGTTGCCCCGGGCTGTGTGATTACATGCCTTCAGCGCTTGAATGTGGGAAGACTATATGTTTGGCTCACAACCAATAAACAGTCCGGAAAACCAACACCGAAGGTGTTGAACGTGAGTAGCCCCGAGTGGAAACTCGGGGTATTAGAGCGAAGCCAAAAAGCCCCGAGGCCGGATTTCGATCAAGGTTGAAATCCATCCGAGGGGTAGCGGGAAAAACCGGGCGGCGTTTGGAAATCCCACGGTAAAGGATGGATTATATTACAGGTCGCCGGGTCTCTCCCTCTCGATTTTACCTATGACCCGGACCGTTTTATTTCGCGCCTTCAGCGTCTGGGATGCAAAGCCCCTATCCCCCTTTGCGCTTGCAATCTGAAGTGTTCA
>SL_8KL_010_SEDDRAFT_10001928_pt1 | contig 17917 bp, 16 predicted proteins | sample SodLakKL_010_SED_4_FD_11160 | JGI IMG/M metagenome (IMG submission 11160)
CTTCTATAAATGGTCAGTTAGAAGCTTTGCTTCTGAAAGGTCCACTTCGCCTACGCTCAGTGCACTGCGGGATTTGAAACACGAGGAATCAAAGATCCCTCTTACTCGGCAATTTTCTACGAAAATTCCCTCGTCCCGCTGGGTGAATCTGTTTTTCTAAAACAGATGAACCATTAGAAAATTTTTAATTTTCTGATTAGTCCATTAACAAATCTTTGATTTTTAGTGGGCATGGAGAATGCGATAGCATTCTCGCTGGGTCCATTTATCTTTGATAAATGGTTGGTTAGAATCTTTGATTCTGACGGGTCCACTAATCTCTGATTAGTTATTAGATAGAACTTTCTAAAATATCGTAACCTTAATATACGATACCTCTATTATAATAACAAAGATCTGATATAAGAAGGCGAAACCATGGCGGAGAAAAAAGGTAGTATTCTATGGGGCTTTGTCTTGATGATCATCATATCGATATTACTGTTCTGGCTCCCGATCTTAGGCCCTCTGATAGCTGGATTCGTCGGAGGACGTAAGGCGGGAAGTATCAAGAACGGTATAATCGCGGCTATACTACCAGCGTTGATATTGGCGGTTATAGTCTTCGTTGCTTTAGCATGGATCCCAGTGATAGGTGCCCTTGTCGCAGGAGTTGTCTTCATAGTCGTTGTTCTGCAATCCTTGCTTTTGATACTAGGTGCCATAATAGGTGGAGCTACCGTATAAAACTGAGCTCCAAAGCTATCTCGTCGATAACACTCAAAATCCATTTTATCATCCATAGAAAGGTTTAATGGTGAAGAGAAGGATATTTTGTTTGGGGAGATAGGATGATTAATGTTAAAAAATTTACAGTCAATATTGCAACACTGCTTAGTATATTCGGGATAGGTAAATCTGTGGATGAATTGATCAGTGGTAATAAACCATATATCGATAACGATGAACCAGAAGAGGCGAAAACTGCTACTTTCTCGATGGGGTGTTTTTGGGGTCCCGATTCTCTTTATGGGGCTGTTCCAGGCGTGATAAGTACAAAAGTAGGGTATGCTGGAGGAAATAAAGATAATCCGACCTATCATAGGTTAGGCGATCATACAGAAACGGTTCAGATGAAATTTGATCCAAAAAAAGTGAGTTATGAGGAACTGATAGACGTTTTCTGGGAGAATCATGATTATGTACATCCTAAAAGTACGCAGTACATGTCGATCATCTTTTTCCACAACGAGGAACAAGAAAACATAGCTAAAAAAAGTAAAGAAGAAAAACAGGAACAGACCTCAGGTCGTATCCAAACTGAGATAAGACCTTTTTCAAAATTCTATCTCGCCGAAGGATACCATCAGAAATATCATCTCAGCAAACAAAAAAAGCTGTATAAAGCCTACAGAAATATCTATCCTGATTTGAAAGACTTTATCGATTCTACAGCTGTGACCCGAGCTAACGGTTACGTTTCAGGCCATGGTAAATTAACTTCTAGGTCTGATCTTGAGGGATTAGGACTATCAGAAGAAGGCATAGATATGTTGTTCAAAAAATGGAAAAACGCAGGAGGTGTAGGAGCATGCAGTCTGAAATGAATGAGGAAAAATCTTACGAAAAACCGTCGGATAAGGAACTTAAGAAAAGACTGACTAAAAAACAATATGAGGTTACTCAAAAGAAAGGGACTGAGCCAGCTTTCCAAAATGAATACTGGGATAATGAGGATGAAGGGATATACGTCGATATCGTTTCCGGTGAAGTGCTCTTTAGCTCGAAAGATAAATTCAAATCGGGTTCCGGTTGGCCGAGTTTTAGCAAGCCGCTTGAACCGAACAACATAGTTACACAAAAAGAGAGCGGATTAGACACTAGAACTGAAGTGAAGAGCAAACACGCCGGTTCTCATCTAGGTCATCTGTTCGATGACGGTCCACCGCCGACAGGAAAGCGTTACTGTATGAATTCCGCCGCATTGAAATTCATCCCTAAAGAAAAGCTTGAGGAAGAAGGATATTCTGAGTATCTTGATCTATTTGAAGAAGACTAAAACCTAAATCCTCATCAGATCACAACATTGATCTGAAAAGTTCGATATAATCCTTTTTCTTCATCTCTCTCGGATTGCTCTCATTTGAGAGATTTTTAACAGACATCTCAGCGAGTTCTTCGATATCTTTTTCTCTGAATCCTATCTCATCGATCGAAGGGATATTCAGCTTTTGATTGAGGTCTTTAATACCTTCTACGGCCTTAATAGCGCCCTGTTCAACAGTTCCGTATCCAAATCCCATGATCTCTGCTACTCTAGCATATTTTTCTAGACAGGATTCAATATTGTATTTCATTACATATGGAAGGATGATCGAATTGCAGAGTCCGTGTGGGGCGTCGTATTTTCCTCCCAAGGATTCCGCCATGCAGTGGACAGATGCGACATCAGAATGATTGAATGCGATCCCAGCTATAGTACTACCCAATAACATCGAGGATCGAGACCCAATATCTGTTGGTTTTCGAAAAGCCTTTTCGATATTATTCAAGATGAGATCCATAGAATTCAATGCGAAAGCGTTCGTTAAAGCTGTAGCGGTCTTTGCAGTGTAAGCTTCAAGTGCATGTGTGAACGCATCCATCCCTGAATAAGCGGTAAGATGTTTTGGTAAACTTTTTGTGAGTTGTGGGTCAAGGATGGTCAGATCTGGTGCGATGTAAGAACTCCTTATACTTTTCTTGGTATTAGAGCTGCTATCAGTGATAACGGAGGAGAAAGTCACTTCACTTCCAGTTCCGGCGGTTGTAGGGACCGCCAGAAAAGGTAAGATCTGTTCTTTTACCGTCTCTTTCCCATAATATCCTTTGATTTCATCACTTTTTCCAGTCAGTAAAGCTCCTATCCCTTTAGCACAATCGATAGGACTCCCTCCTCCAACGGCCAATATCCCATCGGGATCAAATTCTCTAGCTATCTCTGCCCCTTCTTCAACATGGAAATCCTTGGGATTGGGTTCGACTTCATCATATATCTTGTGCTCTATTTCGCCAAGCTCCGATTTTATCTTGTCAAGGATACCCACTTCTTCAATACCACTATCGGTGATTATAAGCAGTTTTTCTATTTTTTTATCTACAAGCTTTTGGGATAAGATACCTATCTTTCCAACACCAAATTCTATTTCTGTCGGCAATTCAAAATGGAATCCTTTCATCACGTCTTTCATCTGAAGTCCTCCTGATCAAATAAAATCCTTTCTTGATCGAAAATCTATAAAAACTATTTAGAATTTTTCTTTAGATATGAATGACTGTTTTGGCCTGCATATCCAGGCCCAAAATCATCACTCTATTAGAAATCTTATATGCCTCTAGTGCTTTCATACCACTTTCTTATCTCGTAGTCAGAAACCCTCTTCTCCTTTTTGTCACTGCTTTTCACACTCATGTTATGGTCGTAGGCCCAATCTTTTATGACTTTGCGGTATTTCTTATCCCCTTCGAATTCTTTGATATCTAATGTGTTTGATCTAAAACCTGCTTTAAAAGCTGCAGTGAATCTTGGACCATCATAAACGATATTACTTGTTCCCAAGTCGAATATCTCCTTCATCTCCTCTCTGAAGTAAAGACTCAACCTGTCTTTTACCGAGATAACACCTTTTTCATCGAAATCTATATCAGGGAGCTCTTTTATCCCTTCAGTCAAAATCCAATGGACTGAATCGTTACCCTTTTCTAAGAATCCTTTAGCTAAGAACCCTTCATCAACAAGTTCTGACAGTATTTTTCTTATCTCCCGCATGCTGTAATCTAAGCCCAAGTAGGTAGAGAGCTTCTCAGCGGTGAAAACACCGAAATTCTCGAAAACCCAACGGACGACTTCTTTTTTTGCCTTTTCGACACTGATATCTAATTCAGGAGTAGATATGTAGCGACCATCAACATCTTTGGTAATGAACAACGCCTCGTACAATTCATCTAGAGCTTCTTTGGTCTTGATCCTGCTGTAAGGCGATTGATGATAGATCGTTCTCTTAGGAACCGGTTCTTTCCTTTCAATCAGATCATAAATGCTCTCCATCGCAGGCGTCGGTCCAATATCTTTAGCTTTTCTATAAATACCTACATGTTCTGGAAGAGCATACATCTTGTAAGGTGGGATCATCTTCCCCGCGAGTACTTTACCTCTGCGGTGAAACCAATCGAGCGAGTAAAATCCTTCGGAGCGAGACCTCAATTCCAGATCTGATCTTGCACCTTTCATGGCCTCAATCGCTTCTTCTGGATCATCATATCGCTCACCATCCAATCTTTGCCTTTTGAAGACGTACGATCTCAGTTCTCTTTCGGAATAAACATCTTCGACGACTTCTCCTTTGACGAGCATGTCTTGTATCATCACGTAACCGTTCTCCTGGAAAAGCGAGAGATTTCCTCTACTATGTCTTCAACAGGCGTGTTCTGAAAATTCTGGATCCTTATTATGTCATAACCTTTCAGAGAATGATAATCCATCATCTCTTCCAAGGAATTCAAAGCCTCCGGTAACATCGATTCGTCGTCAAGATCGAGATGTCTGACCTCTATACAGCCGCTCATCTCCCATTTTTCGATACCGCCTACCACCTTGCCTCTCTTCACCAAAGGATATACCCAATCATCTCCGTACCGTCTGTATATATCAGCCCAAAGCGGCCTGACATAGGGGTCCTTTTTCGACAAAACCCGCAGTTTATCGAACTCGCCACCCTTTACCTTGTGTACGTCCTCAACTTCATCTTCCCATATATACATCTCCTGTTGAGAAGATCCGACCAATAGCTTCTTTATCTTCTTTTCATGGATCAGTTGGGAAACGATACTTTCGATCTCATGGCTCTGAAATCCAGTATAGTACCTTATATTCGAAAATGAAGCTGGACCGTTCCCTTTCAGATATCGTTTGATTATCTTTTTTCTCGCCTTTTCTTCATCCACAGGTTCGATGTCGATGGTTCTGTAATAATTTTTAGATGACCAACCGTCTCGGCCTGTATATTCTCTAGCCACATAAAGATTTGTATCCAATTTTTTGATTATCTCTTTAACTCTCTCGTTTTTCAGATCACTCAAATTCTTTAGTTCTCTAACAGTATTCGCTTCACCGCTCTTGATAAGTTCAAGGATATCTTCCTCTTCCTCACTCAACTCCTCGTTTCGGTAAGCACCCACGAAGGTTGGTATATCGTCTTTCATCGCGTATCTGACGCGACCTCTCACGAACCTACCTTCAACTATCTCACCCTTGCTTCTCATCTCTTTCCACTTATCGAGTGAAAAATCAGAAACACGCTGATATATGTCATAGGAGGTGCCGGCTTCCATGAATAGCTCAAAATACTCCTCAATAGAGTCCACTTCGTCGAATTGTTTTTTAGCCTTGTACCGCTTGGTCTTATCATCGGAGATGTACTCGCCACCTGGAAATCTGAGTTCATGATAGTCGTCGTTGAGCATGTACTGCTCTCCTTCTCCCATAACTAGTCTTCCTGATACGACTGCATTCTGTTCAACAAGATTATTCAACGCTTTCAGAGCTATATCTTCCGAGATGTCTAAAGCATAAGCTATCTCCTCAAGACTCCTTGGAGCCTCATACTCTAGATAATTTTTTATTATTTTTTCAACAGATTCCAATTTTTTATCCTTCTTTTCCAGGAGAGAGAACCTGTATCCGTTTTCAGTGATATCCACTCTATTAACGAGACGTTTCCGCTCCATGTCTCTCAAGATGTTCTTTATCTCTTTCAATCTAAGCTCCGTAAGCTCATAAAGTTCATGAGATGTCTTCGGCCCATCCTTCAAGCTTTCGATGACAGGTGAACTTCCGTGAGGTTGTTCACCCTGATCTAAAGAAGATATATATCTATCAATATCCTCACTAACAACATATCTGGTTTCACCTACCCAAATAGATCGTATCTTGTCATCGTTGAGAAGTTCTTTTGACCATCCCTTCACTTGATCGAAGGGTTTATCAGTTCTAGAGAAAACGCTGTTGCCCTTTTCTTTGAAAACATGTACCGGCTGGAGTTCCTTTATCACTTCGAGCATGCCCTCTTTATCATGAAAGTCCGGTTTTTTATCAAGGAAGTGCTTCTCGACTACGTCTCTATCGAACTTGAAGTTCTCGATCTCTTCCTTGGGGATGACCTGTTCGAGAACTTTTTGATGGAATTTTCTGAGCAGACTGCTCTTATCNTCCATCATNACNACATCGGAAATNCCGGCCATTAGGACTTCATGAGCAAAAGGAGAAGGAGTCTCTGAATAATCGGCACATCTCATCTCGATATCACCGCTATCGATCTTTTTGAGTACTTCTTCCGCGTTCTCAAGATCGAGTACTTGATGAAGTATCTCGTTGAAAGTCTCCTTTATTATAGGAAAATCATCCATCTGGTGCAGTCTCTCCAGTATCTCTTTGGATCTTATCTTCTGTTTAGATACTGAGATCTCCCTCCCCTTGTAATTCCTGAGTATCATCAGGGCTCTAGTTGCACAGTGTCTGAATCTCTGTTTGAAGAGTTCCGTATCTTTGACGCACTTCTTTAAAATCCCTTCGATCTCATCAGAAGAAAGCAATCCAGGTATCTTATCGAGAGGTATCTTTTTCTTAGTGGTTATCATAAAGTTGTTATCAGTGATGGAAACGTTGGCGTTACAGTTGAATTTGTCAGATATCTTGTAGGCGTAAGCTCTTGACAAAGTATCATTCGTCTTTCTACCATAAGAGGCGTGGAATATCATATTGTAGTTCCCATCAGGACCTATATGGCCCTCGAGAACGATCCTCTCATCTGTGGGAAGTTCGTCTATCACACCTAGCTGTTCTTCGAAATAGCTCATGATGGTCTGGGCTGAACCTTCATCTATCCTGTACTCTTCCTTCAGCCAATCGATGATGTCCTCATCTTCCATCCTCTCTGACAATTTTCTTCTGAATTCACCTATACCGACTGAGAGATCGTAACTTCTAGGCAGCATCTCTCCAGTCCAGCTCGGAACGGTGGGCTTCTTTCCCGAAGCGTCCTTTACAAACACACGCGTACCCTTCGTGTGGAGGAACTCGTAAGAATGACTCCCTAAAACGAAGACGTCTCCGTTAGAAAGCCTCTCAACGAACTTCTCTGAGAGGTTGCCGAGAGGAACTCCTTTTTCTGAATATACCTGATAGCTGGAATCGGAAGGTATGGTCCCTATGTTCATGTAATAAAGCATCTGGGAGCCGCCCTTTTTCCCGAAGACATGCTCATCCTTGTTATACCATATCTTTGGGTAAACGTTCTTGAACTGGGTTCCTCCAAGATATTCCAAAGTATTCATAAAATCTTCTTTAGGAAGGTCCTTGTAACAGTAAGCTCTTTTTATGACTTCATAAGCCCGATCGACATCCCATCGATGCTCTATACTCATACCAATTATGCCTTGGGAGAGAACGTCCAGATTGTTCTCGGGTATGCTAACCCTGTCGATATCGTGCTGGTAAGCTTTGCGCGTGAGAACGGTACATTCGAGAAGATCGTCCTTATCGAAGACGATCATCCTTCCCTTAGATGTCTCTCCTATCGTATGTCCCGCTCTACCAACTCTCTGTAATCCTTTAGCTACTGTTTTCGGCGAGTTGACCTGGACCACTAGATCGATGTAACCCACGTCTATGCCGAGTTCAAGAGATGTTGAAGAAACAGCGGCTTTGAGATTTCCCTCTTTCAAGTCGTCTTCGACCTGGATTCGTGTCTCTTTGCTCAAACTTCCATGATGAGCTGCGACGTCCTCTATACCCCTATCTTTCAATTTGTAAGCGACGTTCTCCGCACCACTCCTAGTGTTGGTAAAGATCAGAGTGGTACGATGCTCCTCGATCATCTCCTTGAGGCGGTCGTACATCCNNGAATTTACGACTTCATAAGGCAGTAATGTCATATCATCTACAGGTGAGATGACTGAAAGGTCGAGCCTTTTTTCACCCATCACTTCTACGATGTTCACGTCTCGAGGTTCTCCGTTTTTGAAACCACCTAGGAACTTAGCTATCTCGTCGATAGGAGCTTGAGTTGCGGAGAGACCGATCCTGGTCATCTCTTCATTAACGTGTTCTTCGAGCCGCTCCACGTTCAAGGAGAGATAGACCCCTCTTTTTGATGAAGCTATATCGTGTATTTCATCGTTTATGAAATATTGAACATCCCTAAATTTTTCTCTGAACTTAGGAGAAGAAAGGGAGAGAGCTAGACTTTCTGGAGTTGTGATGTATATATGAGGAGGGTCCTCTGCCATCTTCCTTCTTTCCTTTTGTGGTGTGTCACCGGATCTTATAGCCGTTTTTATATCTGGGACCTTCACGCCTTTCTTTTTTGCAAGATCTTTTATCTCTTGTAGAGGTTCTTCCAAATTCTTGTGGATATCGTTAGCTAAAGCTTTAAGAGGTGAAACATACACGCAGTATATCTTATCTTCTAGCTCGTCTTTTTTATCAAGTCTGAATAGCTCGTTGATTATCGAAAGAAAAGCGGTGAGAGTTTTACCAGAACCTGTAGGCGAAGACACGAGGACGTTCTCTCCTTCGTGGATCAAGGGTATAGCATAACCTTGAGGCTCTGTGAGAGAATCGAACTTCTTATCGAACCATTCCGCAATGAGAGGTTCCATATGAGAAAGGACTTCATCCTTATCCTTTTCTTCCTCAACTCTTGTTATCATCAATATCTAGCTCTGAATGAACTCTTCGAATCCATCTCTACGGATGAGTGGTTTAATAAAGTTTTGGACAGGTTCTTTAAAAAAAGATCTCAAAAATGGTTTTTGCGGTCGAATAGACTTCATTAAGGGAGATCTCTAAGACGTTTTAATCCTCCTAGATAGTCTTTCTTTTCTCGGCGTTCATCGATCCTTAAATAACTTTTAGAATCGATCTCTACTTTGTTTATCTTCTCGCCTACATTATACTCGAAACCTGATTCAGGCTCTTGAACAAGAGTATAGTAGGATCTACCGTCTTCTATCTTCTGGAGCGCGTGTTTTCTAGTTTCCTCGTATGGATATCCAACACCGTACTGATCCTTCTTCTCGTGGACTAGCAGTTTTTTGATCTTGGTGTCTGACGGATCGTACATAACTGCCGACACTAGATAATCTATATCTTCGATCATATGTCGTTCTTGGACCGGATTACCGTATGTGGGGTTTATCAATCTTTCTACAGAGGATACTTCAGAGCGCCTTCTCGATCTCCTTCATCTCCTCTCGGATCCTTGCTTCGATCTCTTCCTCATCACCAAAGTCGATGTCTGGCCTTTCCTCCTCAAAGATCTCTAAGAACTCATGAGGGCTGTGTTCGTGGATAGCGTTTTCTATTTTAGACTTGTACATAGAGGCGAGGAAATGATGTTCTCTGACCAGGTCAGCGAGAGATCTTTCTCCTCTAGCCCATTCGTCAAACTTGTGTTGGTTTATCAAGTTTATATACCTATGCAACTTTTTTCTTTCGTCTGACATAGCGTCTCATCTTAGTTTTAAGACTATTTAATTTTTTCTACTATTTTATGACGTTATAAAAAACCATCAAACGTAAATTGATACCAATAAAAACTTGGTTTATGACCTATCCAGAAGTTTAAAATAAAACTAAAGTAGAATCATGATATGAGTATTGATATCTTGAATTTGACGAAAAATCATCGAAAAATCCGTCAGACAAAAGTCATAAATCTCTATAGAGACAACAGCGGGTTCGATGATATTTCTAAGAACAGTCTCTCACCGAGGATCTGATAAATAATAGAAGTGGGCCCAGAGAGATTTGAACTCTCGACCTCCCGGTTATCAGCCGGACGCTATAACCAACCTAAGCCATGGGCCCGTTGGGTATCAACTTATGGATAAGGGGTAAATAAAATTTTCTTACATGTCGTCAATGAGATTCAGATGTATTTCTGAAGAGATCTCATGTCCTCTAACATCGTTTCTTTCAGGTTCGGATTGTAAAGACCTGCTGCCGGATGATACATCGGGATAAGTATCCTGTCTTCGTATTCGAATTCTTTTCCATGAAGTTCACCTATCCCTTTTTCACCTATCAAGGTCTCAGTAGCGTGATTACCTAAACTCACGATCACATTTGGATCAAGACATTCGATCTGCTTTACCAAGTAAGGATTGCATGCCTCTATCTCGTCTTTTCTGGGATCTCGATTGTCAGGAGGCCTGCATTTTACTACGTTAGTGATGAACACATCCTCCCGAGACAATCCCACTTCTTCTAGAAGTTCTTCAAGAAGGTCTCCAGCTCTACCCACGAAAGGCTTCCCCTCAATATCTTCGTTCTCTCCTGGTGCCTCACCGACGAACATCATATCAGGATCTCTATCACCTTCTCCTGGGACCGCATTCTTTCTATCTTCGTGAAGTCTGCATAACTCGCAGTTCTTTATCTTCATGGCGAGCATCTCTATCTCCTCGACCAACTTCATCTGTTCAGTTATGATTACACCTCAACATCCACATCGACTTCTATACCGTTCCTTATACTCTCTGTTACGACGCAGTAGTCCTCAAAAATATCGATACACTTCTTGAGTTTTTCTTCATCGTCTTCACTTATCCCAGGTACTATCTTCACGTCCAAATTAGTAACTCTCAGTCGGCCATCCTTCCTTTCAACAGTACCTATAACTTTTCCTTTCAGTGAGTCTATATCTACTCTTTTCTTCTTCAAGCAGAATACCAAGCTAGACATCAAACAGTTCAGAGAAGAAACTGCCAAAAGCCTGCTAGGATTCGGTCCGGATTCGTCTCCTCCAACAGCTTTCGACTCATCGGTGATAAGCTCTCCCATAGATTCCTTATCGAAGTCCACTCTGAATTTGTAGTCTTCCACTCTTTCCATCTCGATGGTGAATCCTTCCTGATCTTCTGTCATGTTTTGACCTCTTCTAATGAAGTTGATAATTCCTTGTCTTCATATAGATTTTTTCTCCATCAACTGCTTCATCTCTTCTATATAACTCTGTTTATCCTCTGGCGGATGATAGAAATCCCTCTTATCATCATACATGCATCTCAAACATTCTTCAACATCGAAGAGTGGAGTGCTGAAATATTTTTCTCCGCCGTCGGGGAGAAGAGTGACTATCTTACCCTCAACCAGCTCTGAGGCTAACTGCTGAGAAATATATACCGCGGCTCCACAGCTCATACCTACGAAGAGTCCTTCATGGATGGCTAGCTCTCGTGCTGTGCAGAACGCGTCCTCGTCTTCGATTTTTCTCACTTCATCCAACCTCTCAGGATCATATATTCCAGGAACTATATCCTCTTCCATATTTTTAAGACCCTGGATATTGTAATCCTTGGTAGGTTCGACTCCGATTATCTTTATTTTGGGATCGTATTCTTTAAGCCGTTTAGAAACGCCCATCAAAGTACCCGAAGTACCCATACCAGCTACGAAATGAGTCAGATCGGGGACATCCTCCATTATCTCTTCAGCTGTGTTCTCATAGTGTGCTTGAGGATTAGCCGGGTTGTCGTACTGGTTGGGTCGCCAAAAATTCTCGTGCTTTTCTTCAAGTTCTTCAGCTCTTCTGATAGCGCCATCAGTTCCTTCTTCTTCAGGAGTAAATTCTAACTCAGCACCCAAGGCTGATAGCATCCTCATCCTTTCAACACTAACACCTCTAGACATCGTCAGATGAAGATGATAATCTTTTACTGCGGCGACCATCGCTAGACCAAGACCGGTATTTCCGCTAGTCGCTTCTACGATTACCGTATCATCATCGATCTTACCCTCTTTTTCTGCCTTCTCTATCATCGAGATGGCTATCCTATCTTTGACAGAGCCCATCGGATTGACCCTCTCTAATTTTGCGTAGATCGGGACGTCGGGATTCGGATTGATATCGTTAAGTTTGACGGTCGGGGTTTCACCTACAAGTTCTAATACATTATCTACTAGCATATTCATGCTATAGGATATAACTCCGTTTTATCTTTTAGGGATGGAACAATAGGTTTTTTGACCATGAGCATATTTACGCACTCGATGTACGAGCTCTTTCCATACAGCGCACGTGAAAACCAAAAAGAGATAATGGAAAATATACAAGATTGTCTTGAAAAAAGGAAGTCGATAGTTTATCAGGCCGCAACGGGATCAGGAAAGACCGTCTGTGCTTTAACACCTTCCTTGAAACATGCTGCAAAAGAGGGAAAGAAGATACTCTATCTGACCAGGACCAACAGCCAGCAGAGACAAGTCCTTCTAGAGCTTCGAGAGATAGGTCAACATTACGGTCTGGGTGTCCAGGGCAGAAACAACACCTGTTTATTAGCTGAAGAGGATGAGGAATTGAAGGAAGGAGATGCCGAAGAACTCTCAAAATACTGCAGCGATAGGAAAAGAGAAGTCAGAAGAGCTATCGACGAAAATAGAGAAACTAACGCCTGTCCTTATTATGCAGGTCTTCTTCAATCCGATCTGAACGAGGTAAGACCTTGGTTCGAAGAGAAAATACCTACCGTAGATGAGACCATGGATCACTGCAGAGAAAAGGATATATGCCCGTATGAGCTCACCAAGGCACTTATACCGGATGCAGATCTTGTCACAGCTCCATACATCTATTTCTTCATGCCTTTCATAAGAAAACAATTGAAAGATTGGATGGATGTAGAACTTTCAGATCTCATAGTCATCGTGGACGAAGCACACAACCTCCCAAATTACGCTAGAGACCTGTCTTCATCAGAGATCACCAAAATAACATTAAAAAGGGCTAAAGAGGAAAGTAGAGAGTTCGATGATCCAGTCCTTCAAACCGACCAAACCATATCGGAATTCTGCGATTTGTTCGAGAGTATATTACTCGATACCGTGAGGGAATTCGTGATAGAAGAGGACGGTCTGATACCTCCCAGCGAGGTCCGAACCGAATTACTGCATTCTTTAGGCCTTAACACCAACCAGTTGAAAGGGATAATAAAGGATCTGAGGGTGCAGGGCGAAATAGTACAGGAAAGGAGGAGAGAGGAAAAAAAACTACCCAGGTCCTACATAAATTCATTGGCATCCTTCTTATCCTTTTGGTTTTCGATAGAGAGTGAGGATTACATAAAATTGGTGAATGGCGGTGAAAATCCAAGTTTAGAAGCTTTCTGCCTGGACCCTAGCAACGTCACTTCGATATTGAATTCCTGTCATTCCAGCATACATCAATCTGCTACTCTAGAACCTTTGGACGAATACAGAGATTCGATAGGACTTTCATACGATACCGTCAAGAAGAGCTATCCTAGCCCTTTTCCCTCCAAAAACAAGGCCACATTTTACACCGATAGAGTGACCACTAGACACGAGGAGATGCAGAGAGGGGATAAGATGAAAAAAGAGCTGAGAGGAGAATTGATCTCTATCCTTACTGATATAGAAAGAAATACCATCGTTTTCTTCCCGAGTTATCGTCTGATGGATGAAATCATCACTCCTCTCGATATAAATGACAGAAATATATTCGTAGAAAGTCAGGGGATGCAGCAGTCCGAACTGATGGGTATGGTAAATAAGTTCAAAGATCAGGGCGGCGTCCTATTTTCAGTTATCGGTGGAAGAGTCAGCGAAGGTATGGACTTTCCAGGAAAACAGTTAGAGATGGCGATAGTTGTCGGCATACCATATCCCAAACCCACTGCGAAGCAAAAAGGGCTGAAGCATTACTACGACATGAAATTCAACAAGGGTTGGGAATATACGGTTAAAGCGCCTACTGTAAGAAAGATCTTACAAGCCACTGGAAGATTGGTCAGAAGTGAAAGTGATCTAGGCATCTCCGTAATAATGGACGAAAGAGCATTGCATTTCAAAAAGTACCTGGAGGACTTGAGATTGGTAGACGATTTAAATCAAGAGATCAAAGAATTCTTCAAGGAGAGGGAACAAACTTTATAACCCTGTTCATATGAGACATCATCATGCACAAAACTACCGATATGGATATGGAAAAGAACATCCTGGAAGAGAACGAAAAGATAGCTGAAAAAAACAGAAAGATGTTCGAAGAGAATAACGTTCGTGCATTCAACATTTTAGGAGCGATAGGCTCCGGTAAAACTTCTCTCATAGAACGATTGAAAGAAGGTATGGATGAGAGAGTAGGCGCAGTGGCTGGTGACTTGAACGGAAAAGATGATTACGAAAGATTCAAACAAAAAGATATGCCGGCTGTGGCGATAAATACGGGTAAAGATTGCCATCTAGATGCGCACTACGTCAGCCATGGACTTGAAGATATCGAGATGGATGATATAGATTATCTTTTCATAGAGAACGTTGGAAACCTGATCTGTCCTGTTGATTTTCCATTAGGTACAGAAGCGGACGTCGTTGTAGTATCTGTCACTGAAGGAGACGATATGATAAGGAAGCATCCACTGATATTCTCTAGAGCCGATTTGACCGTACTTAACAAGGTCGATCTTGCTGAGGCGATGGATGTTGATATAGATATCATAGAAGAGGACCACAAAGAAATAAATCCACACGGAACTCTGATAAAGACCAACGCTAAAGACGGAAAAGGTATCGGAGACGTTGCTGAGTTCCTAGATATCCCTTACAACCGCTGAACAATTTCTTCATATTATTTTGTCGATCAGGAGTGGCGCTACTGTCACTTCACTATTCTTGTTTTCTATAGTATCTGTACAGAATACGGAATCACATGCACTTCCCAGTCTTTTATCGGCATCATCTACGAGAAGTCCATGAGTGCAGCCTGCGTGAACTTCTTCTGCTCCAGAATCTTTCAATTGTTTTGCCGCCTCGGTCATGGTGCCTCCCGTCGCTATTATATCATCGAGTATGACCGCTGATTTGCCTTCAACGTCTATATTTTTGGGCTTTATCTCTACGGTATTTGCGTCAATCCTCGTCTTTTCCAAGTAATCCCATTCTATACCTACAGAAAGAGCAGCTTTTTTCACCATTTCTTTAGCCCCTTCATCAGGAGCTATCAATAGGTCGGGATCGATCTCATCCATAGAATATTCAGCCAATCTTTTCATAGCGGAGATGTTCTCGGCCGGTATCTCAAAGAAATCTACTATCCCCTCCGAGTGAAGATCTATACTGAAGAATTCATCAGCATCTAGACCAATCCTTCTAGCGAAGGCCTTCGCGCTGATAGCTTCCCCCCCTTCGAATATCTGGTCCTGTCTGCCGTAAGCATAGTAAGGTACGATAACTCGGATAGACTCAGCACCGTTCTCCTTCAATGCGCTCTGGATCATGAACAGTTCCAACAGATGTTCATTGGGATAAGTGGTTTGAACTATCGTACAGTTCTCGCCTTCCACGTTTCCATCTAGCTTAACGTAGATCTCTCCATCAGGAAATACTTTCTTTTCGACTTCAACGGTCTTCATATCAAGCTTGTTCTCTAACCGATCGCAGAGAAGCGGTGAACCCGGTCCTTTAATCAACATAGGTCATCGGAGTTAGTATTGATTCGAGTGATTTATCTTTTTTGAGTCTCGTCCTGACTAAAAAACTCTCCGAAATCGTTTTATAACTTTCGTGCAGTAGAAAGTTCAGGTAAGATAACATGATGCCAGGTGGAGGAAATCCCAGACAGATGAAACGTATGATGAAAAAGATGGGGCTCGAAAGCAACGAGCTCGACGCAAATAAGGTCATAATAGAGACCGATGAGAAGAACTTGGTCTTCGATAGTCCTCAAGTTGTCGAGATGGACATGAAAGGTCAGAGAATGTATCAGATAGTAGGAGAACCGAGGGAAGAAGCACCGGAAGGCGAAGTACTCATACCGGATGAAGATATTGAGATGGTAGCTGAAAGAGCCGGTGTTTCAAAAGAAGAAGCTAAAGAGGCCTTAAAAGAAGCCGATGGTGAACCTGCAGAGGCTATAATAAGCCTTCAGTCTTAAAGAGTCAGACAAGCTTCTTCTATCCTTTCTTTAACAAAACTCGGGTCTAGCTGACTCAAAAATCTTCCAAGACGGGGACCTTTATTCTGACCCAGTAGTATCTTGTAAAACGAGCGGAAAGCTTTCCCTTTGGATATATCTACCTTTTCTGCAGTTCGATGGACTGAGTTGTGAAGTATCTCAGAATCCCATTCTTTGCCTTCTATATCCTCAACATAAGAGGATAAAAATTCCTTTTCTTCCCCATCCAATTCTATATCGGGTAGTTCCTTCGAAAGTGAAAATTTTACCATATCTGGAGCAAAATTCTCTATCCAATATTTCACTTTTTCAGCTCTCTCTTCAAATCGTTCGTGATCAGCTTTTTTATCTTCATGTATCTGTCCGGTCTTTTGTGCGACGTTCCATATCGTCTCTTTATCATCGTAAATCTGTACAAGATTTACCAAGTGCCTATAAGGTATACGCTGAGGTTTCTCGGAGGGGACCTTTTCGACTTGAGAGAGTTCGTAAGTCCTCTTCGTCTCTTCATCTCCACCTTCAAAGTACTTTTCCTCACATTCATCATATCTATCGACTAAATCTAAAAGTCCAAGACCTGGGTCAAAATCTATATGAGTTCTAGGCTTGCTGTTCATGATCAAAAAGCGGAGAACTTCAGGAGAAACCATGTTCAACATATCATCGGTTTTTATAGCAACGCCGGTAGAAGAAGACATCGGTCCTTCACCCTTCAACTGGATCCATTCGTAGACCACGGGATGAGGTGGTTCCCTTTCGAATATCTCCTCTATTATCCGCTTACCTGTATCCCATGAACCTCCAGAAGCTGAATGATCTTTACCAAAAGGTTCACAGTCTATTCCTAACAACCACCATCTCGCAGGCCAATCACATCTCCAAGGTAACTTTCCGTCGTCACTTCTGATGTCAGCTTTCCCTTCATGACCACAATCGCATTCATATATAACGTAAGGATCTTCAAAACCTAATACTCTGTTATTATCGATCATACCACATTCGGAACATACTGGATTATATGGAAACCATTCCTCTTCGTTGAGTTCTCTTCCAGTTTCCTCTTCTATTATATCGGCCACTTCATCCCTTTTCTCTATGATGATCCTAGTAGCTTCTTCATATTCTCCTTCAGCGTACATCTCATGTGCGTATAGAACTTCGAGTTCGGCTCCGAGTTCTTCTAGAGAGTCCAAGAATGGATCCATGAAATGCTCTGCATAATTATCGTGTTCACCACAAGGACAAGGTATATCGCTCAAAGGTTTACCTATATGAGCTTCAAACGAATCATCTAAGAAGGGATAAGAACGTCTTAAAGGATCGAAAGAGTCCACTATCAACACGAGGTCTCCATCGGAAGCTCTAGAGAGAGCTTCACCTGTCAATATCTCCCTTATATGACCTAGGTGTATAGGCCCAGAAGGAGCCTCACCAGTAGCTACCAATGGTCTATCAGCATCTATATTTCTGATCTCTGCGTCCGCCCAATGCATCTTACAACCTTCAACCTATCAATCTAGCTCTGATCAACGCTCTCAGAGGTACACCAAGGACATCATCTCTTCCATTTTTGTTAACCGTAACTGTACACAATTTCACATTCGCCCCTTCCTCTTCGAGATCTGTGACCGCCCCTTTCATGGTCTCTCCAGTATTTATAACGTCATCCACGATCACGATATTCTTTCCTTCGACTCCTGCGTAGTTAGAAGCGAGTGTTCCTCCCCCTTCGCCTCTGTTTTCGTGAGGGGGCCTGTAGATCGCGAATTCTCTATCTAGTTGATCCGAAACCATCACGGCTGCAGGTACACCGTTGATCGCGAGGCCGACTATTGTTTCAACGTCGGTATCCATCCTCTCCATCTCTTCCATTATTATATCAGAAAATAAACTTCCCAACAGAGCTATCCTTCTACCATAGACTCCAA